>Ga0315278_10001976_pt1 | contig 18167 bp, 15 predicted proteins | sample YL17G06_0_MG_FD_203880 | JGI IMG/M metagenome (GOLD analysis project Ga0315278, IMG submission 203880) | Sediment microbial communities from Yellowstone Lake, YNP, Wyoming, USA - YL17G06_0 | ecosystem: Environmental > Aquatic > Freshwater > Lake > Sediment | place: USA: Wyoming | collected... | reverse complement strand
CTTTCGTGCAAGCATCTACTAAACGACCGAAAGGTAAGAACATGAACCAAGCCTCTTCTTCAGGCACCGTCGATCCTTACCGGCTTCCAAGGCATGTGGTCCCGACTCGCTACGAACTGCGATTGGAGCCGGACTTGCCCACCTCAAGCTTTGCGGGACAGGAAACCATCACCCTCACGGTTCATCAGGCAAGCGCTGAGATCGTCTTCAATGCCATTGAACTTGACATTACCTCGGCGCAGATCGAGGGAAATCCAGGCACGATGAGACAGGCCACGATTACGTTGGATACAGCGCTCGAGCGCTGTTACCTCACATTCGCCACGCCCCTCTCGCCAGGCACTTGGAAGCTGACGATGACCTTCCGAGGGACGCTCAACGACAAGCTCCGCGGGTTCTATCGCAGTACTTATAAAGATGAACATGGCACGATTCACAACATGGCCGCTACACAGTTCGAAGCCACCGATGCCCGCCGGGCTTTCCCCTGCTGGGATGAGCCGGACTTCAAGGCCGTCTTTGCCACGACATTGGTCATCGATCCGACTGTCACCGCAGTCTCCAACAGCATGATCTCATCCGAAACGCTTGCAGGGGGAAAGAAGGTCGTTCGTTTCGCCGATACGATGAAGATGTCCACCTACCTGGTTGCCTTCATCGTCGGCCGGATCGAGCCGACCGAACCGGTGATGATCGGCCAGACCCAACTTCGCCTGTGGGTTGTCCCTGGGAAGAAACATCTGACCAAATTCGGCCAAGATATTGCGGCAGCGTCACTCTCATTTTTTGAGAGCTACTATGGGATTCCCTACCCCGGCGACAAGCTGGACCTGCTTGCCATCCCTGATTTTGCCTCAGGGGCCATGGAGAACTTGGGCGCCATCACCTATCGTGAAACGGCCTTACTGGTCGATCGGAAGAGCGCCACACATGGCGAACTGGAGCGCGTGGCCGATGTGGTCGCCCATGAAAACGCGCACATGTGGTTCGGCGATTTGGTGACCATGTCCTGGTGGAATGGACTCTGGCTGAACGAAGCCTTTGCCACCTTCATGGAGATGCTGGCAGTCGATGCCTGGAAACCGGAATGGAAACGATGGGACAGTTTCGGGGTCTCGCGTGCCGCAGCCTTTGCGGTGGACGGGTTGCACAGCACCAGACCGATTGAATATCCGGTGCAAGCTCCCAAGGACGCGGACGCGATGTTCGATGTGCTGACTTATGAAAAAGGCGCGTCGGTGCTCCGGATGTTAGAACAGCACATCGGGCCGACGGTTTTCCGCGACGGCGTCCGCGACTACTTGCGCAAGCATGCGTACGGGAACGCAGACACGAAGGATCTCTGGGACTCGATCGGGAAGATCTCTACACAGCCGGTGCCTCAACTCATGGACGGCTGGATCTTCCAACCAGGCTATCCCCTCATTACGGCTGAGATCGATCAGTCGGGCCGGCTCGTCCTGTCCCAACAGCGCTTCACCTATCTGCCTAACCCTGTACCCCTTACCCCCTATCCCGTGCCTCAAACCTGGCAGATCCCGCTCCAGATGCGAGTGACTGTCGGAGGCCAGACCGACACCTCGCGCATGTTGCTGACGGAAAAGAACATGACAGTCCCGCTCCCTCACGATTGGGAGTCAGTGCTGATTAACGAGGGCGGCCACGGTTTCTATCGGGTGCGCTATGCGCCAGACCTGCTCGATCGGCTCTTGAACCGTGGCATCGATCGACTCGCTGTCACCGAACGATTTAACCTCATCAACGATGCTTGGGCCACCACCATCGCAGGCCACATGCCCATCACGGACTATCTCGACCTGACAGCCCGCTTTACGACAGAGCGGGACAAGAACGTCTGGGCTGTGCTGCTCGACTCCTTCTCCTTCCTGAATCGGATCATCACAGTTGAGGATCGATCGGCGCTTGAAGCGTTCGTGCGAGGCCGGATCGGTCCGGCCGTTACAGAGTTGGGTTGGGTACCCCGAGGCGGCGAGAGCGAGCTGACGAAACAGCTGCGGGGTGAACTGATTGGCGCACAGGGTAAACTCGGCAATGATCCGGCCATTCAACAACGAGCAGCTGAGCTGTACCGGGCTTATCGCAGCGACGCGACAGCCGTTGACCCCAATGTCGTGCCCTCGCTGGTCGCGATCCTCGCGCATACGGGTGACACAGCCAGGTACGAAGAATTTGACGAACGGTTTCGGACTGCCCCCACACCGCAAGAAGAACGGCGCTATCTCTTTTCGCTTGCATCGTTCCAACACAAATCATTGCTCGAACGCACACTCGCCCGCACCATCAGCGGAGAAATACGCACGCAAGACGCGCCGTTTCTCGTCAGTTCCATCCTGGGTAGTGTTTATGGCAGAGAATCCGCCTGGGCGTTTGTCAAAACGAACTGGGAAAAGATGGACCAGATGTTCCCCAAACAAGGGATGCGGCGTATGTGCGGCGGGATCGGCAGCCTCGCCACCCCTGAACTCGAACGAGATGTGCGGGACTTCTTCACCACACGCAAGATCGACCTCGGCGGGAAAACGCTCGAACAATATCTTGAACAGTTACGGATTGCCGTCACGGTTCGGGAACGAGACAGCCCCGCCTTACGCAGGTACCTGGAAAGATACCGATAGGTTGTTGCTGAGACAGCGGGCTGGTTGCTCGCTCCTACTCGTGTCGGAGCACGGCCAACGGCCGTTGGCCGAGAATCCGGTACGTGCTGGCAAACCCCACGATCAATGTTAGCGCCATTGTGAGGAGGAGGCCGACGCCGAGCACCTGTGGGTGTATGCTCCAAGACAGCTCGAACACATATCGCACCAGAGCCCATGACAAGACAGTCCCGAGGGTCAGTCCAATCAACCCGGCGACGGCGCCCAGCAGAACATACTCCATGGCAAAGGCGCGCGCAATCAGGCTGCGAGTCGCGCCGAGCGCTTTCAGAATGACCGATTCGTAGAGACGACGGTAGCGTGTCGCTGCGAGTGCCGCCGCCATGACCAACCCGCCGGCCACAACGCAAAAGAGCGCCACCGCCCTGATTGCCAACGAGAGACGATCGAGCACCCGCGCAAAACCATCGAGCACATCGCCGATATGAATGGCGCTGATGTTTGGAAATGAGGCAACGACCGCCTGCTGCAACGGTATCTCTTCCTGTGGCGCGACCCGCACCGTGGCCACATAGGTGAAGGGTGCCCCTTCAATCGAGCCCGGGGACAAAATCATGTAGAAATTCGTCGAGAAGTTTCCCCATTCGACTTTGCGGATACTGCTCACCTCTGCTGACACCGTGGCCCCTTGAATATCGAACTCCACGGTCGAGCCGACCGAGAGGCCTAAATGCGTGGCAGCATCTTCTTCCACGGATACCTGTGGGGTGGAGAAGACCTGCCCAGGCTTCCACCATTCCCCCTTGACCAACGTATTGTCTTTCGGCAGCTTGTCGAGAAAAGTCAGGACATATTCACGGGTGAAATACCACTGTTTCCCACGTCCCTCTTTCCCTTCCGCGCGCTTGTCGCTCTTCTCCGCTCCTTCTTCTGCTGTGATGACCTGTCCGTTAATCGAATGAAGCCGGGAACGTACCAGTGGCATGAGCTCCGGACGCGTTTGGCCGGTCTGTTGCTCGACCAACGAGACGAATTTCTTCGCTTGATCTGGCTGGATGTCGATAAAGAAAAACGTCGGGGCATCCGCCGGCCGATTCTCCTGTATCTGTTGGAGCAACGCCTGTTCCACCAGCGATACAGTGACAATCGCCATGACACCGATACCGATGGCAACCATGATCCCAGTCGCTTGGCTCCCCGGCCTTACGACATTACCCAAGGCATAGCGAAGGCTCAAGACGCGAGGTAACGGCACCCAGGCCAGCCCTCGCACGAACGCCTGTGCACAGACAAAGAGGACTGTGATGGCGAGGGACATCGCTCCGATAAACAGGAGGCCGATCGACCAGGAGCCTGCCTGCCACACTGAGAGAGCGCAGAGTCCGAGGATGATCCCTCCGGCCGTGCCGACATTCCAGGGATCAGTCAGTCCCCATTTCACCCACCATCGTGACCGAGGCGTCCCCTGTTCGACCGTCGCCTGTTCGGCATCGCGCCGAAAGATCGCGCCCGGGTGAACCTCTCGAATCTTCAACAGGGGCCAGAGGGTAAACAGCAGCGTCGACAGCAGTCCCAGCGCGGCCCCTTTCAGTAAGGGCCAAACCGAGTACCACGACAATTCCGAGGAAACGCCTAACTGATCCAGAATGTCTGACGAAAAAAGAGCAGCCGCGAGGGGAGGCAGGCCTCGTTGAAGCGCAATTCCTAGCAAGATGCCGGCGAGGCTTCCGATACATCCCAGGAAGATCGCTTGTACCACGTAGGTTGAGACGACCGTGGCCGAATCGGCGCCGACCGCTTTCAAGATGGCGATGGTTCGTAGCTTGTCTCGCAAGAACGCATGAATCGAGGTTCCGACCCCCAGTCCACCGATGAACAGTGCGGTGAGGCCGATCAGTCCGAGGTAGCGTGAGAGTTGTTCGAGAAATTTCCTCAACTGTGACTGGGATGTGCGATAGCTGGATACGCGCGCAGAATCTGCCTCCAGCCGATCTCGCAGCTCGGTGCGCAACGGTTCCAGCGGCACATCGGCAGCGATCTTTACCAGATACCGTTCCCGCACCCGGCTTCCAGGTTTAATCAGATCTGCTGCCCGTAATCCCTCCTGGGCAATCATCACCCGTGGGCCCAAGGTGAAGGCATTGGCCATTCGATCCGGCTCGGTCCGCACGAGGCCGGTGATCAGGAACATGGCTTGACCGATCTTCAATCGATCCCCGACCGAGAGACCCATCCGAATCAGCAGCGACTCCTGCACCACTGCGCCAAAACAGGAGTACCCGCCGCAGCGATTTTTATCCGGGTGGAGCAGGACATCGAGCGGTTGCGCTGGGTCGAGTCTGATCGTTCCGTACAGGGGATAGGCCGGCTCAACCGCTTTGAGTTCAATGATCTGGGTTGATTGGGTCGCAGTTGGCACAAAAGTCGCGCGTGCAGCCATGGCGACAAGTTCGCTCACATGGGTCAAGACCATATCCCGTTCACTCAGCGAGTTCAGCACAGCCTGTCCTGGAATGCTCGGGGGGCGAGTCAGACGAATTTCGAGATCGCCGCCTAACAGGCCCCGCGCTTCTCTCGTGACGGCCTGCTCCATATTCGTGCCAAAGAGGGACACTCCGACCAAGGCCCCGACACCGATCGCAATACAGGCGAAGAAATAGAGGAAGTGCCGCCAGGCTCCCCTGGTTTCACGCCAGGCCATTTTCAGGATGAAGCGAATCACCGGAACGACCCTGCGCCCCGATGGTTCGGGTCGGTGAGGGTATCGGATTCGATGCGGCCGTCGCGCAAAGCAATCACGCGCTCCATCGAGGAGGCCATGGTGAGATCGTGTGTAACGAGGACTAGGGTGGTGCCGAAATCCCGATGGAGAGAGTGGAGCAGCAGCATCACTTGCTGGCCCGTGGTCGAATCCAGGTTTCCTGTCGGCTCGTCGGCTAACAGAATCGGTGGGTGGCAGGCGAAGGCTCTGGCCACCGCCACCCGTTGCTGCTCGCCTCCCGACAGTTGGACGGGATAATGATGCAGTCGATCTCCCAGGCCGACGGTCTGCAACAGCTCCGTCGCGCGAGCCTGCGCCGTGCTCATCCCTGCCAACTCCAATGGCACCAGAACATTTTCCAGAGCGGTCAGGGTGGGAATGAGATGGAAGGATTGAAAGATGTAGCCGATGTGATCCCGACGATAGCGCGCCAAGGCACTCTCACGCATCGTCGAGATCTCTACGCCGTTCAATGTGATAGAGCCGGATGTCGGCCGATCCAATCCCGCGATGAGGCCCAGCAAAGTGGACTTTCCGCTTCCGGAAGGGCCGACGATGGCCACCCGCTGTTTATCGGGGATCTCAAGTGTGACATCGTCGAGGATTGTGACCTGATGGCCGCCGCCGGCCAAGCGCATCGTCAGGTGAGAGAGGGAAATCATGTTGTCGGTCAGGCTCCCGCAATATTGTTCAGGTGCAGAGTATATTATACTGGATGATGATGCGCCGCTCATGGATTCTCACAAAACTATTTTACTGCCTCTTCTTGATCCTCCCCTGCGGGTTCGACCGTAGTGATGCCACCGCTTCTCAACTCCCGTCGTCGAGCCCTCTGCGCAAGGCTGTGGAACCAAAGCCTGTCTCGGCCGAACGTCCCAGCATCGTCGCCTTCGGCAACAGCCTGACGGCCGGTTTAGGTGTGCCGCCGGATCAATCGTATCCCGCGCGCCTGCAACGGACGTTGGACACAGCTGGCTATGCCTATCGAGTCGTGAATGCGGGAGTTAGCGGTGAGACGACGGCCGGCGGAGCCAGAAGGGTCTCTTGGGTTCTGAAGAACAAGCCGACAATCGTCATTCTGGAGCTTGGCGGCAACGATGGACTTCGCGGTCTCAGTCTGCAGGAAACGAAAGCCAACCTCGAACGAATCATTCAGCAACTCCAACAGGCCTCAGTCACTGTCGTACTAGCGGGGATGAAGCTCCCTCCGAATTATGGAAAGGACTATACCGATGGGTTTGAATCGCTCTACCAGGCCTTAGCGAAACAGTATCGCCTGACGCTGATCCCGTTTTTTCTCGATGGGGTAGCAGGCTCATCCTTGCTCAACCAGGCAGACGGTATTCATCCGACCGGAGAGGGCTATCGCATCATCGTCGAGAAGATTCTTCCAACGCTTGAGCCTTTGCTGGAGCGAAAAAGATGAGTCGGTCTAGGGAGAGAGGGTAGGGCGGATTGCTGGTACGTAAAGAATCACATCGGGCAAGGGTTGATGTCTAACTGATGAGGCTCCCAGCAGCGAGCTGCAGGGAGCCTCATCGAAGATCCGTTGCCTTTACCGACGTTGTTTCTGAATCCGCGCGACGATTTCTTCGATCTTCTGTTCGGTTAGCAAGCCACCCTTGAGGTATTCCTGCACGCGCCCCTCTTGGTCGATGAAGACGCTCACGGGTAGTCCGAATACGCCAAACTGGTTGGCCACTTTATTGTCGCGATCCATCAGGACCGGGAATGTGTGGCCGTACTGCTTGATGTGCTCGCGCACTTTGGCATCGTCCTCCAATTCGTTGACGGCCAGAACAACGAAGCCCTTGTCGCGTAGCTTGTCATACATGGTTTGCATGGCCGGCATTTCGGTCGTGCAGGGTTTGCACCAGGTGGCCCAGAAGTTCAGGAGCACGACCGTGCCTCGATACTGGCTGAGGCTCTGTTCCTTGCCTGTCAGATCGGTCAGGCGAAAATCCTCGGCCTGCATGCCGACTGCCGGGACTCGAGAGCCCATACTCCAGCTGTCGAAGGCCGACAGTGCCGACAAAGCAACGAGCAGCACTCCCCCCATTAGCATTGCGGTGATTCTTCTTGGTCTCATATCAGCCTCCTCAGCTTCAAACGTTTCGCTTACGATGGGTTCGTCATTTGGAATGAACGTGTCAGCCCAAAGATATAACTGGTTCCCTGCGCCAGATTGTTGTTGGAATCCCGCTCAAACGGGATCTGCGCGAAAAAGTAGAGCGACGTCATGTTCGTCAAGTTTGATTCGATGAGCTGCCCCAGGCCGACTTGAAAGCCTGGCGTAAAGGCGTAATAGGTCGATCCGGTTGTTGGTACTGCTCGGTTCTGGATCAGAGGATCGATCACGGTCGGCTCCGCACCGCCAGGCGTGCCAACCGGAGCTGATTGCAACAGCGACGAACTGAAATTGTCATGCACGAGATAGCGGTAATTAACCTGGCCGGTGAGAACCAGCCAGGAAGTCGTCACGACATTCAGCCCGGCATTAAGCATATATTCGTCGCCAAACTGATAGCCGTCGTTGTTTCGGAAGGTGTGGCGGTAACTGGCCGACGCAAACTGATTGAGCCGGTGCGGGATCAATTCATAGGTCTGATAAATTGTCGGATTCACCCCGACTTGCCCCCGGCCAAGTTGTGTGGGCGACTCCATCACAAGATTAGCACTGTCATGCGCGTGGGTATTGCCGGTCGGGAGATAGACGCCAAATCCCAGCACCACCATACTTCGCAGGGTGGGCAACACATTGTACTTGAGACCCACACGCAGGTCCCCAATCCCATCGGCGGAGAAATTCGTCGGCGCGCCTGATCCATCCGTTCCATCCTCGCCCAGGCCATCGATATGTTTGTGCGTGCGCCACATATAGGGGAGCGTGAGTTGGAGTCCGAACCGTTCGGTGAGACCATAATTCAGGTCGAGCGTCGCCTGCTGCGTAATGGTTCGAGTCTCCTGATGATGATCCAAAATCATCTGCCGTTCCGCCTGATCCACCGCCGGGATGACCCCATTGGTTCCATCCAGCAATCGCATTGGCGTGTAATTGTAAATCGCATTGACTGTGAGAAGACCCTCTTGTGGAACTTGCTGCTGAGACCCGATCACGACGAAACAGGTCACGGCGCCGCAGGAGGCTTGCGCCTGCTGGACGACGGGCCACGAGAAGACAACGAGTGCAAGACTGAGAATGAATCCGAGTATGAGCTGTTTCCGCACCATGTTGCTGCTGGTCCTTTCTCTCTTATGAAGAATCGTTTTAAACCGCTACCTCACAACCCATCAATGGATCGTGTGATAGACAGATACGGCCCTGCTTGGAGCCGATGAGCAACGAAATTTATAGAGAGAAAGACGGAGGAGCGCGGCTGGGAGAAACCCGGCAAGCTTCAACCGAAGGCTGCGCAAAATGGGGGAGTGCGACGAGTGCTATAGGGCTTAGTTCTGCCTGGAACGTGACCACCGCCGTATCGAGAACTGTCCCGGCGGCACACATCCAGGAGCAGAGCAGGGTGCCATGGGTGGCAGCCTGATGTTGGGCATGGTGCCCGGCATGTTCGACCGACTGAGCCTGTGCCAATCCGCCTACGGAAAGAACACAGAGCACCAAGAGGATCGACAGGAATTTGAAGACGCGGTGGTTCATCGAAAACAACCTAATACAGCGTGGCCGAATGTTACCGGAGGCCTGCCAGGCCTGTCAAGATGGCGGCTTGAAGTGGGAAATAAGGTGAAGGCTGAGGCTGAGGTTAAGGTTGAAAGCAAGATTCAGACGCTGTTCCTCCTCAACCTTGACCTCAGCCTTCCGATTACTGGCGGCCTTTTTCAGCATCCTGTCAAAGCTGCTGCTTGTTATAGGATTCACAGAAAGGATGTTGTATACTGCCCAAATTACTTTTGGAAGCATCCGCGTTTGTTCCGAGCGACAGTACCATGGTCACGTCACTACTCAATCAAATCTTCGGCAGCAAAAACGATCGTGAAATCAAGGCAATCCGCCCGATTGTGGAGCGGATTACTAGCCTGGAATCCGGCCTGACACCACTCCCCGATCAAGCCCTCGTGGACAAGACTCAGGAGTTCAAGAAGCGCCTTGGGGCCGGGGAGACTCTGGACGATATCCTGCCTGAGGCCTTCGCGGTCTGCCGAGAAATGTCCCGCCGCAAGCTGAACATGCGCCATTTCGATGTGCAGTTGATCGGCGGCATGATTCTCCATCGAGGCCGCATCGCAGAAATGAAAACTGGCGAAGGGAAAACCCTGATGGCCACGCTGCCGGTGTATCTGAATGCGCTCGAAGGGAAGGGCGTGCATCTCATCACCGTCAACGACTACCTCGCCAAGCGCGATGCGCAGTGGATGGGCGTGCTCTACTACGCGCTGGGGCTCTCGGTCGGCATCATTCAACACGATGCCTCCTTTTTCTTCGATCCGACCTATGAGGCCTCCGACAAGCGGCTCCAGTCTCTCCGCCCCTGTACGAGGCCCGAAGCCTATCGCGCCGACATCACTTACGGCACCAACAACGAGTACGGGTTCGATTATCTCCGCGACAATCTGGTTGTCACCGATTTGGCCCAGTGCGTGCAACGCGAGTTGAATTTCGCCATCGTGGACGAAGTCGACAGCATCCTCATCGACGAAGCCCGCACGCCGTTGATTATCTCCGGTCCGACGGATGAAACGACCGATCTCTATTACCGCATCAACGCGATTATCCCGCAGCTGAAACCGGAGCAGGACTACACAGTCGAAGAAAAGACGAAGACCGCATCGTTGACCGAGGACGGCAACGTCCGGGTCGAGAAGCTGCTCGGCGTGGATAACCTCTACGATCCCAACCATATGGATCTCGTCCATCACGTCGTCAAGGGGCTCCAGGCCTATAGCCTCTACAAACGGGACGTGGATTATGTCGTGAAAGAGGGCGAAGTCATCATCGTGGACGAATTCACCGGGCGGCTCATGCCGGGACGCCGCTGGAGCGACGGCCTGCACCAGGCCGTCGAAGCCAAAGAAGGCGTGAAGATCGCCAATGAAAATCAAACGTTGGCCTCGGTCACCTTCCAGAACTATTTCCGGATGTACAAGAAGCTCAGTGGTATGACCGGCACGGCGGACACGGAAGCAGCGGAGTTCGCCAAGATCTACAATCTCGACGTCAACGTGGTTCCGACCAATCGCAATATGATCCGGCTGGATTACGCGGATGTCGTCTACCGGACCGAGAAAGAAAAGTTTTCGGCGATCGTCGAAGACATCAAGGAATGCCACGAGCGCGGCCAGCCCGTCCTGGTCGGTACGATTTCCATCGAAAAATCTGAGCGGCTCGCCGGCTACTTGAGCCGGACCGGCGTCAAGCACAACGTCCTCAACGCCAAACAGCACGAGCGGGAAGCCGAGATCATCGCCCAGGCCGGCCACAAGGGGGCCGTCACCATCGCGACGAACATGGCGGGCCGCGGTACCGACATTCTCCTGGGTGGCAATCCCGACTTCATGTTCAAACAGATCCTGTACCGGGAAGAAAACTTGACGGATGCGGACAAGTTGAAGATCTTCGAACAGATTCGGGCCGACTGCGAGAAGGATAAACAAGAGGTCATCGCGGCGGGCGGACTCCACATTCTTGGGACCGAACGCCACGAAAGCCGCCGGATCGACAACCAGCTTCGAGGCCGCGCCGGCCGCCAGGGCGATCCTGGTTCGTCACGATTCTATTTGTCGTTGGAAGACGACTTGATGCGTATCTTCGCTTCCGAACGGGTCTCCCAGCTGATGCTCAAGCTTGGCATGGAAGAAGGCGTCCCGATCGAACATGGCATGGTCACCCGGGCCATCGCCAATGCCCAGAAGAAGGTCGAGGGCCACCACTTCGATATCCGGAAACAGCTGCTGGAGTACGACGACGTCATGAACAAGCAGCGCGAGGTGATTTACCAGCACCGGCGCGCCGTCCTGGGCGGGACGAATCTGAAAGACGATCTTCGCAACATGATCGACGGTCTGGTGGAGTCCGCGCTGAACATCTACTGTCCGGCGGAACAATACCCCGAAGAGTGGGATATGAAAGGGCTCGCTGAACTCATGCATAGCCAGTTCGGCTTCGACATCGCCCAGGGTAAGGGCGATGGAGGCGAGGCGCTCCGCACCATAGGGCGCCTCGCCTTGGTAGAAGATCTCCGCGCACAGGTGCGCGACGCCTACGATCGGAGAGAGCAGGAGCTGAGCCCGGAATTGATGCGTTTCCTGGAGAAGACCTTCATGCTCCAGGTCATCGACCACCATTGGAAAGACCACCTGCTCGGGATGGACCACCTACGCGACGGAATCGGATTGCGCGGTTACGGACAGAAAGATCCGCTCATTGAGTACAAGCGGGAAGGCTACGATCTTTTTTCAGGCCTGATGGAACGGATCAAATCCGACACGCTCGATCGGCTCTTTCATGTGCAGGCAGTCCGGCACGAAGAACACCCCGCTACCACTGCTGCCGCACCGCCACCGCCTCCACCAATGATTTCACGCCTCCAACCAGCGCTCATCCTCAATCGTGGAGAAGAACCAGTCGCCCCTCAGACGGTTCAGCACAGCGACGACAAAGTCGGCCGCAACGACCCCTGCCCCTGCGGCAGCGGGAAAAAATACAAGAAGTGCCACGGAACGTAAGGGGGCTCGCTGCGCCTCCCACTCTCCCGCACGGCAATTCGACCGTTCTAGATCTCACCACTGCTTAGTGTCGAAACTCGTTCCGTTCTATGCGACGCATGAACGGAACGTCGGACATCGACACCACTCGCTTTCAGCGAGCCGCAGTGGTTCGACAGAACGGTGCCCGAATTGCCGTGCAGGTCGTTGAGGAGGCGCAGCAAGCCTGTTTGTGGGTGGGGTGGGTGGGAGAGAGTCACGCCTCAGGCCACATCCCTTCCAGCCGAGCCGGAGAGAGAAAAGGAAAAGCGAGAGGGGGAGCGGCTGTTCGGTAAGTGAGCGCGAGGAGCTCAGCGCCGTGAAAGGGATTGACGGAGGAATTACAATTATTGCTTTGTCAGTTGGAGCCTCTGCGGTAGCATGGCATTCGACTTGGCTCGGTCGCGAATCCGAAACGGAGGTATGGATTTCATGGGGGTTGTCGCTGACATCAATAGTGCACGCAAAGACACGATTCTGCTTGTCGACGACGAATCGGCTATTACGATCATATTCGAGATGGAGCTGACCCGCATCGGCTATTGTGTACTGACTGCCAGTAATGCCCAACAGGCAAAGCGGGTTGCAGCGGAATTCCATTCCACCATTGACGCATTGGTCACGGATTGGAAAATGCCGGACATAATGGGCGATCAACTGGTCTCCGACCTTCTTATCCAGCGCCCCGGTCTCAAAGTGGTGTTGATGTCCGGCAGTCCTGAAGCCGAAACAGCCTCTCAGTCGTTCCACAAGGACCAACTCACTTTTCTCCAAAAACCCTTCGGCATCGCCGAACTCAATCAAGCCATCAGGCAGCTTCTCGGACCATCGAACAAACAAAGCAGCCAGGTCGCTTGAACAATAAAGCTTGCCCTCGACTTTCCTCCTAACCCTCTCTGCTCAAACGCAATTTCTCCCTGAGTTCACCTTGACTTAGCAGCAAACTCAAGGCTAATCTACGCGACTTTCGGCCCTCTATTGACCCTTCAAGAGGGAGGGGTGGGGTGTATCCTCGGCTAGTGATGTCACTTTTCTTGTGTTGTCGATGGGATGGAGTTTCCCGCAGACGCTACGGGGTATTCGGCGAAGGAGAATGAAGAGGAGTTGCTTGTGACAACCGGGCATCCCGAACTCATCACTGCCATTTCGTCCGAGATCGCCAGAAACGGGCCAATCCCCTTTGTCCGCTTCATGGAACTGGCGCTGTACCATCCCAAATTTGGCTACTACATGCGTGACTCGGTGGGCATGGACCATGAGCGTATCGGCTGGTCCGGCGATTTCTACACCAGCTCCGATGTACATCCGATCCTCGGCCGTGCGATTGCCGCACAGGCCAGGCAAATGGACGAATTATTGGGATGCCCCAATCCCTTCACGATTGTCGAAATGGGCGCAGGCAAAGGCTTGTTAGTCCGCGACCTTCTGGCGGCGATCCATGCCCAGCAGGGCGACTTCGCATCTCGTGTTCGCTATGTGCTAATCGAACGGAGCCCGGCGATGCGGGAACGGCAGCGCCAGAGCTTGGCTCATTGGCTCAGCAAGCCGGGCCTTGTCACTTGGGTGGAGGACCTCGGTGAGCTGGCTCCGCAGAGCGTGACCGGTTTGCTCTATAGTAATGAATTGATCGATGCCTTCCCGGTGCATCGGATTCAGGTCACGAACGGACAGACCGAAGAGCTCTGTGTGGACTATCGAGACGGAGACTTTGTGAGCTGTCTCAAGCCCCTGTCGACGTCCGCGCTCGATCGATATCTACAACAACTCAACACCGCGTGGCCCGAAGGCTACCGAACTGAGGTGAATACTCAGGCGCTGGATTGGATGGAGCAGGTCGCTCGGCTAATGGATCGTGGATTTGTTATGACGATCGATTATGGCCATACGGCGCAGGATCTCTATGGGCCTGAGCGGAAGGACGGTACGTTCCTCTGCTATTTCCGGCAGCAGACGAACGACGATCCCTTCAATCGCATCGGTGAACAGGATATGACCGCGCACGTAGATTTTTCGAATCTGGCTTCTGCCGGTGAGAAACAAGGGCTCCACGTGACGGGGTTCACCAATCAAATGAGTTTTCTCATGGGGCTCGGCGTGGAAGGGATGATCGGGGCATTAAAACCGGAGAGTCTGGAGTTTCGCGCCGCGATTCATCTCCTGAAGCCGAATGGCATGGGTAGCACGTTTAAGGTGCTTATCCAACACAAGGGGATCAACCATCCGGAACTAGACGGGTTGAAATTCAAACCCTTCTTCGGCTCGGCGCTGGCGCAAAATGAGTCGAACGTCCTCACGTCCTAAAGTCATCATGTCTCTCGACTTGAAGATGTTCAGACCTTGCAACTTTTTCGACTGGTTGAAACATGGATAGCCTAGGCGTTCCAGAGAATTACATACCGATTCTCTTATTTATCGTCGTTGGTCTTATCTTCGGCGCCATTGCGCTGCTCGGCGGCTCGCTTATTCGGCCGAGTCGCCCCTATCGAGCCAAGCTGACACCCTATGAGAGCGGAAGCCCGCTGTTTTCCGACGCGCGCATCCAGTTCCCGATGCGCTATTACATCATCGCGATGCTGTTCGTCATTTTCGATATCGAGATCATTTTCATGGTCCCCTGGGCTGTCCGGTTTCAGTCCCTCGGCCTGCTGGGCCTCATCGAGATGCTCGTGTTTATCGGTATCCTGCTGGCCGGATTCTGGTATGCCTGGAAGAAGGGGGCGCTGGAGTGGGACTGAGAGGACGTTATTCATTAAACGTGAATCGTGATTTCGCAAGAGAAAGATTGAGCTCTCGCGTTGGACGATTGACGGTTAACGATTAACAAATAACGAGGCACCATGAGTTTCCTGGAGAGACAGTTTGAGGCGAATATTCTGACGACCAATCTGGACGCGGTCGTGAATTGGTCTCGGAAGTCGGCGTTGTGGCCGATGACGTTCGGCCTGGCCTGCTGCGCTATCGAAATGATTGCGACGGTGTCGTCGCGGTACGATTTGGATCGATTCGGCGCCGGGGTTTTTCGGGCCTCGCCGCGGCAGGCCGATCTCATGATCATCGCCGGCACCGTGACGCGCAAGATGGCGCCGGTGATCCGCCGTATCTACGACCAGATGCCGGAGCCGCGCTATGTCATTTCCATGGGCTCCTGCGCCACGTCAGGCAACCATTACAACAGTTATGCGGTGGTTCAGGGCGTTGACCAGATTATCCCGGTCGATGTCTATGTGCCGGGCTGTCCGCCCCGTCCGGAAGCGTTGCTCGATGGATTACTGAAGTTGCAGGAAAAGATTCAGCGGGAGAAAGTATTTGTGCGATGACGTGAACCGTTAAACGTGAAACGGAGGAATAATCCAATTAACTCCTCTCGCGTTTCACGCTTTACGATTTACGTTTCACGGTGACCATGCAAGCTCTACTCGACAGCTTGAAGACGAAATTCCCGGACGCGATCCTCGCGACCCGCGTGGATACCGCACGTGCCGAGACTTCTGTTTCCGTGGCAGCTGCGCGCCTGCTTGATATTGCGCGGTATTTGCACGATGCGCCGGAGGCGGCCTTTGATCATCTCACGGATATCTGCTCGGTCGATTATCCCGAAGATCAGCTGCGGTTCGAAGTCGTCTACCACTTGCACTCGCTTCCGCTTCGGCAGCGTCTACGTCTCAAGGTGCGCATCACGGAGGATGATCCGACGGTTGCGTCGGTCACCGGAATTTGGAAGGGCGCCGAGTTTCTAGAGCGGGAAGTGTACGACATGATGGGTATTCGTTTTTCCGGTCATCCCGATCTCCGGCGCATTCTGATGCCGGAAGATTATGACGAGGGGTATCCGTTGAGAAAGGACTTTCCGACCGAAGGGCGCGGCTGGCGCAGCCGGTTCGAATTCATTCCGAGATTCGACGAGGCCCCGGTCGATGTTGTCAAGAGCGAAGTCTCCGAGGAGCAGAAGCACTTCTTTCGTGCCAAGCCCGAGCTTCCCAGTTCCCAGCGGCAAGAGGAATTGCTGCTGAACATGGGGCCGCAGCATCCGAGCACCCACGGCGTGTTGCGTGTCGTGCTCCTATTGGACGGTGAACGGATTGTGAAAGCCACACCGGACCTCGGTTACCTGCATCGAGGCGTCGAGAAATTGTCCGAGGGCCTGACTTACATGCAGATCATTCCGCACACGGATCGGCTCGACTATGTCTGCGCCATGTCCAACAATTACTCGTACGTCCGCACTGTGGAAAAACTCCTCGAAATTACGGTGCCGATCCGAGCCGAGTACATCCGGACCATCGTGGCCGAGATGCAACGTATCATCGGCCACCTCTTTTGGCTCGGCACCCAGGCGCTCGATGTCGGCGCCATGACCGTGTTCTTCTGGACTTTCCGGGAACGCGAAGTTTTGCTGGATATGTTTGAGAAACTCTGCGGAGCTCGTCTGACTCTGAACTACTATCGCATCGGGGGGGTCGACAGCGATTTCACCCCCGAGCTGGTTCAGCGGATGAAGGCGTTCCTCGATATCTTTCCCGAGAAGGTCAAGGAGTACGATTCGCTCATCGCGGCGAACCGCATCTGGATCGGTCGCACGAAGAACGTGGCGGTGCTCTCAGCCGAAGACGCGATCAGTTTCGGCTGTACCGGACCGGTCTTACGCGGGTCGGGCGTCGCCTACGATGTCCGCAAGGCGGAACCCTACGGCGTGTATGACAAAGTCGATTGGGACGTGCCGATCGGCAAGAACGGCGACACGTATGATCGGTACTGGATCCGCATGGAAGAAATGCGGCAGAGCGCCAGGATCATCGCCCAATGTCTCGATCAGCTGCCGGCAGGGCCGATCATGGCCGAGGCGCCGCAATATATCCCGCCGCCAAAGGAATTGGTCATGCGAGACATGGAAAGCTTGATCCATCATTTCATCATCTACACCCAGGGCATCAAGCCGCCGAAGGCCGAGACCTATTGCGCGACCGAGGCTCCGAAGGGCGAATTGGGATTTTTCATCGTCAGCGACGGCAGTCCCCGTCCCTACCGAATGAAGATTCGCGCGCCGTCATTCGTGCACATGGGGGCCTTCGACCACATGGCACGCGGCTACCTGATTTCCGACATCATCACGATCTTTGGAACCTACGATGTCGTAATGGGGGAGTGTGATAGGTGAGGGCTCGGGGGATGGGGCCCTTGCTCGCGCAACGCGCGGCCTCAGAAGGCCCTCGTTGGACGCGCGCAGTCGGCCCCGTCACCCCGTCGCCTCACCGCTGAGGAAGTGGAATGTTAAAAGAGAAATACCAGAAGGAAATTGACGAGATCATCTCACGCTATCCGGTGAAGCGCTCGGCGCTGATTCCTTTGCTGTATCTGGCGCAACGGGATGAGGGCTTTGTGTCTGAGGCGGCGATGAAGGAGATCGCGGGGCTTTTGCGTCTGACTCCTCCGCAAGTCTATGAGACGGCGACATTTTATACGATGCTCAATCTCAAGCCTGTGGGGAAATTTCATCTTCAAGTCTGTAAGTCTCTAATGTGCGCGCTGGCCGGGTCGGATACAGTGGTCGGGTGGGTGAAGACGAAACTGGGAATCGGGCCAGGTGAGACGACGACCGACCGACTTTTTACGCTTAGTGTGGTCGAATGCCTCGCCGCCTGTGGCACCTCGCCGATGATGCAGGTCAACGAAGATTATTACGAACGGCTCACAGAGGAAAGGTTCGACCGAATCCTGGCCGACCTCAAAAGGGACGGGACCTGTTCCCTCAAGACCGGCCCCTTTATGTGGCCGGAACCGATGCACGATAAACGTTAATCGTTAGTCGTTAAACGAGGAACGGCATACATCAGGACGATGAAAAAACATGGCGAAAAGGTGTGATCCTCTTGCGATTAACGGTTCACGTTTAACGATATAACGAATATGCCTAAGCACGAACTGATATTGCTCAAGAACATGATGCAGCCAGGCTATACCGGCTCGCTCCAAGATTACGAGCGCGCGGGCGGTTATCAGGCGCTCCGCAAAGTCATGGGGAAGGTACCGCCGGTCGAAGTGACCGCCATGGTGATGAAATCGGGGCTTCGAGGCCGCGGCGGCGCAGGTTTTCCGAC
>Ga0315278_10001975_pt1 | contig 18169 bp, 20 predicted proteins | sample YL17G06_0_MG_FD_203880 | JGI IMG/M metagenome (GOLD analysis project Ga0315278, IMG submission 203880) | Sediment microbial communities from Yellowstone Lake, YNP, Wyoming, USA - YL17G06_0 | ecosystem: Environmental > Aquatic > Freshwater > Lake > Sediment | place: USA: Wyoming | collected... | reverse complement strand
CTAGCCACGCCGCAGCGCGCTGAGCAGCTTCGCGTGAATGCCGCCGAACCCGCCGTTGGACATGACCACGACGTGATCCCCAGCCCTGGCCTCGGCGGCAATCGTCCCGACAATGGCATCGACGGTGGGGATGGACCGCGCGTGGACGCCTGCTGAGGTCAACGCCGCCACCAGCTGATCGGTCGACAGCCGCTGCTCCTCGGGCAGACTCGACCTGAAAACGCCGGCGATGACAACCTCGTCGGCCGCCGCGAACGACTCCGCGAACGCCTGCTGAAACACCCGGCGGCACGATGACGCCGAGCGCGGTTCGAACACGGCCCAGATGCGGTCGCCCGGGTGTGCCGCCCGCATCGCCGCCAGCGTCTCGCGCACCGCCGTCGGATGGTGCGCGAAGTCGTCGAACACCGTGACGCCCGCCACGGTCCCGACGGCCTCGAGGCGCCGCTTCACGCCGGCAAACGCCCGAAGCCCTTCGCGGATCACGTCGGACGTCAGGCCCACGTCGGTCGCCACGGCCATGGCCGCCAGCGCGTTCCGGACGTTGTGCGCGCCGACCATCGGCGACTCGAAGGTGCCAAGCGATGTGCCGCCGTGCTGCACGCGGAAGGAGGTGCCCGCGGGCGTGGGCGTCACGTCATACCCGTGCCAGTCTGCCCCGCCGGACAGGCCAAAGGTTTCCACGCGCGACCGCGCGGACGCCGCCAGCGCCGCCGCATCCGGGCTGTCGGCGCCCAGGAGCAGGAGCCCCTTGCGCGGCACCAGGTTCGCCAGCCGGCGGAACGCGAGGCGCACGGCGTCGAGATCGACATAGATGTCGGCGTGGTCGAACTCGATGTTGGCCACCACCGCGATGTCGGGCAGGTATTTCAGGAACTTCGCCGTCTTGTCGAAGAACGCGCTGTCGTACTCGTCGCCCTCGATGACGAAGTCCCGTCCGTGACCGAGGCGATAGCTCGAGCCTTCGTCGCCCAGGTTCGCCGCGACGCCGCCGACGAGCACGCTCGGATCGAGGCCGCCGTGTACCAGCAGCCACCCCGTCAGCGCGGTCGTCGTCGTCTTGCCGTGGGTGCCGGCGACGACGGTCGACCGGGCACCCCACAGGAAGTGCTCCCGGATCGCCTCGGGCAGCGAGCAATAGCGGATCTTGCGATCGAGCACTTCCTCGAGTTCGACGTTGCCGCGCGACACGGCATTGCCGACCACCACCAGGTCGAGATCGCCGGTGATGTGATCGGGGTGGTAGCCCTGGAGGATCGGAATTCCCTCGCGCTCGAGAAAGGTGCTCATCGGCGGATAGACGTCCTGATCGGAGCCCCGCACCGACAGCCCCTTGCGTCGCAGCATGGCCGCCAGTGTCGCCATGGCGGTCCCGCAGATGCCGATGAAATGCACGCGCTCCACGTGGATCCTTTCAGCAGACCGCCGATTCTTCCAGAATTACCGCGGCCGACGTGCCCGTCGCGGCGACACGGGCGCGAACGCCCAGCGGCAGCGAGATGGCCGCCCCGGCCGTGTGGCCTGACGGCAGGCCCCAGACGGCCGGGCGGCCGAGCCGGCCGGCGATCTCGCCGCAGATCTCCCGCGCCGTGATGGCGCCGTCAGCGTCGTCGCACCCTGGCATCTCGCCAAACACCAGCGCGCTGGCGCGCCCGAGCACGCCGGCCTGATCCAGTTGCGTCAGCAGACGGTCGAGTCGGTAGGGCCGTTCGTTGACGTCCTCGAGGAACAGGACGCACCCGTCCGGAGGATCGAAGGCCCAGGGGGTGCCCAGCGACGCGGCCAGTTGCGTCAGGTTGCCGCCGTAGATCGGTCCCGACCCGTCCCCCGCCACCACGGGCTCGAGCAATGGCGCGGGCAGCGCGCCGGCGGGCCCCGCGTCGCAGACGGCCCGCAGGAACGAGCCGCGGTCGTAGGCCGACTCGCCGCGTCCGAACCGCCCGGCCACGGTCGGCCCATGAATCGCGGTCAGGCCGCACCGGATGGTCACGAACGCGAGCAGCGCCGTGACGTCGCTATAGCCGATCAGCAGTTTCGGAGTCTCGCGCATAAGCGCCCCGTTGAGGTGCGGCAGCAGCTGGACGCTGCCGTACCCGCCGCGCGCCGTCAGCAGCGCCGCGACGTCCGGATCGGTCCACGCCCGCATGAACGCGCGCGCCCGCTCCACGGCGTCGCCGGCGAGGTAGCGCTGGCGATCGAACACGCCGGGCTCGAACACGGGCTCGAAGCCAAGGCGGCGAATCTCCTCGACGCCCGCGTCGAACTCGTCGCGCGGAAACGGGCTCGCCGGCGCGACAATCGCCACGCAATCGCCGGCCCGCAGGGCCCGCGCCTTCCGGATCTCCCGATCAGACATACTGCCTCATGTCGGCGGCCACCATCTGGTGCGCCTCGCACCCGATCAGGCTGCGCCACGCCGTCGACGGGCGGCTCGGGCGCTCGCGCCCCCCGAGGAACCGCGCCTTGATCCGGGCGTGCCGGCTGAGCGACGTCTCGATCTGCGCAAAGCGGAGCGTCTCGTCTTCGACCGCGTGCACCAGCGCCTCCAGCGCCGCGGCCTGGCCGTCATGGTCCGGCTCGCACAGCAGCGCCAGATCGTGGCCGGCCGCGATGGCCTTCACGGTGGCCTCCGGCACCGGGAACCGGCCCGCGCACCCCTTCATGTTGAGATCGTCGGTCACAATGAGATTGCCGAAGCCGAGCTCCTCGCGCAGCAGCCCGGTGACGATGGACCGCGACAGGCTGGACGGCAATGTCTCGTCGAACGCCGGCACCAGCAGATGCGCCACCATGATGGCCGCGACGTCATGTGCGATCGCGGTCCGGAACGGACCGAACTCGACGGCCCTGAACCGATCGGGCGGCAGGTCGACGACCGGCAGCGCCTCGTGCGAGTCGACGCCGGCATCCCCGTGCCCCGGGAAGTGCTTGCCGCAAGCGGCGAGCCCTTCTCCCTGGATGGCATCGATGAGCGCGGCCCCGAGTTCGGCCACCCGGGCCGACTGGTCGGACAGCGCCCGGTCGCCGATGGCTGGATTCGACGGATTCGTCAGAACATCCAGCACCGGGGCAAAGTCCATCGTGATGCCGACCGACGTCAGTTCGACCGCCATGGCCCGCGCGAATCGCGCCGCCAGCTCCGGGTCCGCCGACCGGCCGAGAGTGGCCATCGGCGGCCATTCGGTAAACGGCCTCCGCAGGCGAGCGACGCGGCCGCCTTCCTGGTCGACGCTCACCCAGAGCGGCGCATGCGGCACCAGCCGCTCGGCCTCGAACGCGAGCCCGGCGACCTGCTCCGGACTCTCGACGTTGCGCGTGAAGAGCACGACGCCGCCCAGGTCGAACTCGCGGGCGAGCGAGCGCACCTCGGGCGGGATGATGTACCCGTCGAATCCGAGAAACACAAGCTGGCCCAGCTCACGGCGGCGTGCGGATGGCGACATGCGAATCCCATTATAATGGCGGCGTGCATCTCGAATCATCTGCGCCGACCCGCATCGATCTCGCCGGCGGCACCATCGACATCTGGCCGCTTTACCTGTTCCACCCGGGCGCCGTCACCCTGAACGCAGCCATCAGCCTGCGTGCGCACGCGAGGCTGGACTCCCGCGACGACGGCCGTGTCGTGATCCGCTCCATCGACACCGGGCGCACGACCGACGTCGCCCACTGGTCGGAGCTGGTGAAGCCGGGGGACATGGACCTGCTCGGGCGTCTGCTCCACTACTTCCGCGCCGAAGGGCTCACGCTCACCACCAGGGCCCAATCCCCGGCCGGCGCGGGCATCGCCGGCTCCTCGGCCCTGAATGTCGCCGTGTGCGGCGCGATGGCGAAGTGGACCGGCCGCACGATCGGCGACGAAGCGCTCCTCGAGATTGCGCGCAACGTCGAGGCCCAGGCCATCTTCTGCCCGACCGGCGTGCAGGACTACCGCCCGGCGATGTACGGCGGCGTCTCGGCGGTCGAACTCGATGTCGACGGCGTGCGGCGCGTCGGCCTGTCGGTCGATCCGAAGGAACTGGAGCGCCGGATCGTCCTGGTCTACACCGGCGCGCCGCGCAACTCCGGCACGAACAACTGGGAGATGACCAAGCGGCATCTGGACGGCGATCGCGAGGTCATCGACTGTTTCGATCGGATCCGTGACACCGCCGTCGCGATGCGCACGGCGCTCGAGGCGGGCGACTGGACAGAAGTCGGCCAGCAGATCGCGCAGGAGTGGGAGAACCGCAAGCGCCTGGCGCCGGGGGTGACGACACCGCAGATCGACGATCTGATCGCGCGGGCCGGCCGCGCCGGCGCCACGGCCGCGAAAGTCTGCGGGGCGGGCGGTGGCGGCTGCCTGTTCTGTTACGCCGAGCCGGGCGACGCCGGCCGGGTGCGCGAGGCCCTGGCCGCGGGCGGCGCGCGCGTGCTCGACTATCGCATCGAAACCGAGGGGCTTCGGCTCCAGTAGCCGGCCGGAGGTCGTCATGGACGCGATTGCCGAGATCAGGCGCCTGTACTTCGCGACGACCCGCGCCACGATTCAGCGGGACATCGAGAAGGCCATCGACCTGCTGAAAACGCTGACGACCGAGGACGAGCGCGAGCGCGCGACGGTCTTCATGGACGGGTTGTCCCAGATGCGGTCTGAATGGGGCGTCCGCCCGGGCGGGTCTGGCGGGAAGCGATAGACGGGCCGCGCGCGCTCAGTGCTTGCGGCTCTTCCCCGCCTGCATGATCTTCCGGGCCAGGACCTTCACCGGCTCGGGGATGTTGCGGTCGGTCGCCAGCGTGCGCACGTCTTTCTCCACGAGCCGGTTCACGAACCCCATCGAGATCGCCACGGGTGTCTTGGGGTTAAACGTCAGGCTCCTCATAATAGTGTAGTTCTTCAACCACGCGCGCGACCTGCCGATAACGCGCAGCGCGTCCTCCGAGATGCTCGCCATCTTCGCGTACGCCTCGACTTCCTGTTCGGACACCTTCGGACTGCTCAGGACCGAGAGCGACACCACCTTGTTCGGATCGTGGATGAGGATCTCCCGCTCCTCACGCGACCCTCGCATGGCGGCCTTCATCCGCTGGGTCACGTTCATCCGGCTCAACCGCTGCACGGTGGACTGCCGCGGCTTGTCCTCGGGGCCCCGCTGACCGCCCACCTCGTCGGATGCGTCCCCCTCCGACTCGCCGGCCGGATCGATCAGCGGCGCATCGGAAGCGTCTGGGCCCGGGGGACCGGCCTGAATCCCCCGCCGTTCGAAGAACGCGCGAATTTCGTCCGGCACATCGGGTTGCCCCAGGAACCGGGACAGCGCAGCCGGCGGAATACTCTCGATCGTGGCGGCGGCCGCCGCCCGGATCGCCGGGTCGGCGTCACCGATCAGCAGGACGAGCAGCCCGAGTTGCTCGTGCGCCCTGGGCGCGAGCACTCCCTGCGCCGCGAGCATGCGGACGTCCGGCGCCACCTCGCCGCGCCGGAAGCAGTCGAGGAGTGGCGTCTGGTAACGGTCGTCCATGTCAGGGTTGCTGGAGGAAGTTGTGGATGGTGCCGGGCGTAATCGTGATGGCCACCACCTGCCCCGCGGCGCCGATCGGCTTGGCGGGCTTGCCGTTGAGTGTCAGCGACAGGGCGCCTGCGTTGCCGGCGTTGACGGTGACAAACGTCCGAACCGGGTAGCTCACGTGCTCGCCGGGATCGAGCGTCCTCGCGATGACGCGCGCGCCGTCCACCGTCAGCACCAGCCAGCACGCCCCACTGGCGGCGATCTCGATGGTGAGCGGAGCGTCTGTCGCGGTTCCGGCCGCAGCCGCCGGCGGCGTTGGCCCGGGCGGTGCCGGCGTCACGGCGGGGCCGGCGTGCCCGGGCGCGGGCGGCACGGGCGGCGGCGTTTGCTGCTCCTGAGCGGCCTCGGAGACGACGCGGACCGGCGGCGGCTGGCTGGGCCGCAAGCTGTAGTAGATCACGACGATGACGACGATGAGCAGGCTGACGCCGAGCAGTTGCAGGAACGTGGTCGCAGCCTGCCGGCGGCTTTCGAAGTTCTCCGGATCATCGTGGACGACCGTCGTCGGCGCCGACTCGGTGGCCGCCTGCTCCGGAAACGCGGCCACGAACTGCTCGACGGCACTTTCGGGATCCAGGCCGACCTCTCGGGCGTACGACCGCACGAACGCGCGTGAGAAAATCCCGCCGGGCAACTTACGGGGATCGTTCCGCTCGAGCGCGTCCAGCACTCGCGCCGAGATCTTCGTGGTGGCAGCCACCTGCTGCAGAGAGACCCCGCGCTTCTCCCGAGCCTGACGCAGGAAGGTCCCGAAGTCGACGGCTGGTTCTTCTGCCATGGGTCTCGCTGTGTCCGCCGACGCCCGCACGATCCCAGGCGCCCGGTCCACCATGTTAGGAAAGACTCCGTCGAGTGTCAAACGGCATCATGCACCCGGCGGCGGACCGCCTCGCCTTAACCCCAACCCGAACAGTCCCCCCAGCTCGGAGGTGGCTGCCCAGAGATTGATCACCCCCAGCCCCGACACGGCGCCCCGCACGAGGTTGTTGCCGATCAGCACGTCGAGGCTCGGCCAGAGTTGAAGAAAGTAGTTGCGCTCCCAGAACGGCGACCACGGCACCACCAGGAGCAGCAGCCCGACTTCCACGAAGTAGGCCAGGTACACGAGGCGGCGGAGCACTATCATGCGGGCCCCCTTCGGGGAACGGCACCGTCCGACGACCCGCCCGATGTCCCCGCCGACGATGCGCCGATGCGTGTCGCGACATCACGGTACGAGGGGGCGATCGCGTGGAGTTCGAGGAAGACCGCCAGCGCGCGCGCCGGTTCGCCGGAAGCCTGGAGGGTGTCCGCCAGTTCGTAGAGCAGCGCGTGCGAGGCCGGCAGTGTGGGTGCCGGCGACTGTTTGGCCCGTTCGAGCCAGTCGATCGCCTGCACGAGGTCGCCGCGCTCCCGCGCCAGCCGCGCCAGCATGGAGGAGGCCCGGAACCGATGGCTGACGTCGCGGACGGCTTCGCGCAGGCAGGCGACGGCCGCCTCGCGATCGCCGTGGTTGTAGTGCTCGCTGGCGCGGTCGTACGCGCGCGCGGCGGCGGCGGTGTCCTCGTCCCTCCCGGGCAACTCCCGCATCGCCCGGATGAGGTCGTCCAGCTCGAGGCTGTCCTCCTCGCCCTGTGCTGCCGGCGCCGACGGGTCCGCCGGACGGGCCGGCACCGGGGCGGACGCCTCGGCGAGCAGCGCCTCGAGATCGTCGCTCAAATCGATATCGTAGGCCTCGGGCGCCGCTTTCGACTCGAGATCGCCGCTCAAATCGATTTCGTGGGCCTCGGGCGTCGCTTTCGACTCGATCAGCGGGTCGGCGGCGGGCAGTGGAGCCGACACGCCGAGACCCTTCAGGGCGTCCGCGAGACGCTCCTGATGCCGGGCGAGCTCGGGACGCTGCGCAATCAGCACTTCGCTCACCGACCGCGCCTCGGCCCAGCGCCGGTTGGCGAGATAGGCGTCCGCCAACTGGACCCGTGCGCGGTACTGCTGATCCTGGTAGAACGAGTCGTTGCAGACCAGGACCAGGTGTTCGAGGGCATCGATGTGGGTCGGGGCGATGGCGACGAATTGTTCGAGCAACGCAATCACCGGCTCGACGTCGCCGGTAGCGTCGGCGCGCCTGAGCAGCGCGCCGATGACCGCGAACCCGGCATCCGGGTCCGACGGCGCGATCGATGCCGCAAGCTGCTCGACATGCCCCGAGCGGTCCGGGGCCGATGCGAGATAGCGATCCAGAGCGGTACCGGCCTGTTCGAGCCGCCCGCACCGCAACTCGATCTCGGCGCGCAGCAGTTGAACGTCGGGACTCAGGTCGTCGGCCAGCGGGCTCATGATGTCCTGCGCCCGCGCGCACTCGCCGCGCCGCAGGGCCGCCTGCGCCGTCGCTACGCGCAGAATCTCGCTGCCGGGTTCGGCCGCCAGGGCCTGCTCGAACGTGCGGATCGCATCGTCGTCGCGGCCCGCGCGGCTGAACGCGTCGGCAACCGCGCGCAGGTCGCCCGCCTGGTGGGCGACGTCTCGCGCCGCGTCGGCATCCCCGAGATCGAGCAGGGCCTGCACCATCAGGCTGCGCGTCAGCAGGTCGGCCGGATTGAAGCGCAGGGCCTCGCGCCAGGCGCGCATCCCCTCCTCGGCCTTGCCAGCGCCGCAAAACGCCTGCCCCGCGCACCGCAACTGCTCGGCGGCCGACGCGGATTCTCCCAACTCGGCCAGCATCCGGGCCGCTTCGAGCCGGCCGACGGCATTGGCGGGATCGAGTTCCGCTATCCGCACCGCGATCATCGCGGCCCCGGCCCGGTCGCTGCGCCGCAGCCGCTGCTGGAACAGCGCCTGCAGGTAGCCGCGCGCATCGGCCCCAAGTCCCTGCTGCGCCGCCAGTTCGGCCGCCCGAAGCAGGGCCGTGTCGTCCTCGGGATGAATCTTGACGATTTTCTTGTAGAGCGCCGTCGCCTTCGAGACGAACCCCTCGCGGGCCAGGTTTTCGGCGATGCGGGCGTACTGCGCGACGGCGCGCTCGATCTGCCCCGACCTCACGAACAAGTCGCCCAGCAGGTTGGCGGTGGTCCAGTCACGGGGCTGGTCGTCGACCACGCGGGTGTACTCGGCGATGGCCGCCTCGAGCTTCCCCTGGCGCAGGAGCCTTTCGGCCTTTCGAAGGGTCTCGTCACGATCAATCGCCACGGCGTCTCAAGGCTCCTGTGCAGGGTCGGCTGCGTCTATCGTATCAAACAGCGACGGCGGCCGGAACGACCGGCGGTGGTGCGTCGAATAGCCGTGGCGGGAAAGCGCCGCCAGATGCTCCGGGGTCCCGTATCCCTTGTGCCGATCGTAGCCGTAGCGCGGATCGGCCTCGTGCAGCGCCAGCATCAAGTCGTCGCGGTACACCTTGGCCACCAGCGATGCCGCCGCGATCACCGAGCACCGCCGGTCGCCGTGGATGACGGCGCGCTGGGCCATCGGCAGACCCGGCACGCGAAAGGCATCGACCAGCACCAGGTCCGGCAGCGGGGTGAGGGCCATGACGGCCCGGCGCATCGACTCGAGCGAGGCCCGATGGATGCTTAACCGGTCGATGTCCGGCGCCTCGACGGCGCCGATGGCCCAGGCCACCGCCTCGGCCCGGATGCGCTGGCTGAGGCGCCGCCGCTCGGGCGCCGGCACCACCTTGGAATCGGCGAGCCTCGGGATGTGACGATCGGGGTGCAGGATGACGGCGGCCGACACCACCGGACCGGCCAGACAGCCGCGCCCGACTTCGTCGACGCCGGCGACGAGGGCGAATCCCCACCGCCGCAGGACGTTCTCGATCGTCCGCCTGGCCCCGGTCCTCCGCATGGCTCGCTGCGCTGGGGGAAACCGGGACTACTTCGTCCGCTTGACTTCTTTCATGCGGGCGGCCTTGCCCTTGAGCTCGCGCAGGTAGTACAGCTTCGACCGCCGCACTCTGGCCGAGCGGACCACGTCGATGTGGTCGATGATCGGCGAGTGCAGCGGGAAGATGCGCTCGACGCCCTGCCCGAAGGTCACCTTGCGCACCGTGAAGGTGGCCCGTGACGTGCCGCGGTGCTGGCCGATGACCACGCCCTCGAACACCTGGATGCGCTCCTTGTCGCCCTCGCGCACCTTCACGTGCACCCGCACCGTATCGCCGCTGCGCATCGCCGGCCGTTCGGCGATCTGTGCTTTCTCAATGGTCTCAATGGCGCCCATGATCCGCTCCTCTCTCTTCCAGCAACGCGCGCAACATCTCGCGCTCTTCGCTATCCAGTTCGGCCGACTCCAACAGGTCCGGCCGCCGTCTCACCGTCTGCCGCAGGGCTTCGCGCGTCCGCCAGCGCCGGATGTCCTCGTGGTTCCCGGACAACAGCACGTCGGGCACCCGCAGCCCCCTGAATTCCGCCGGCCGCGTGAAGTGCGGAAAGTCCAGCAACCCCCGGCTGAAGGAATCGACCGCGACCGATTCCTCGTCGCCGACCGCCCCGGGCAGCAGCCGCACCACCGCGTCCACGATCACCAGCGCGGGCAACTCGCCGCCCGACAGCACGTAGTCGCCGATCGAGATCTCGTCGGTGACCAGCGCCTCGCGGACGCGCTCGTCGATGCCCTCGTACCGCCCGCACAGCACCACCACCCGCCGCATCGCCGCCAGCCGCCTGGCGTCGCGCTGGGTGAAGGACCGTCCCTGGGGCGAGGTCAGGATGACCGCATCGACCTCGCCGTCGGCCCGAATCGCCTCGACCGCCTTGAACAGCGGCTCGGGCTTGAACACCATCCCCGGTCCGCCGCCGTACGACACATCATCGACCGAGCGGTGCCGATCCGCCGTGTAGTCGCGCAGGTCGTGGACCGTGATGTCCACGATCCCGCGCTCGACCGCGCGGCGCACGATCCCTTCGCACAGCGGCCCGTCGAACAGCCGCGGAAAGATCGTGACGAGATCGAACCTCACCGTCCCTCCCCCCGGCTGCGGGCCGTCTGGTTCAAGCCCAGCAAGCCCTCGGGGGCCGCGATCACGATCCGCCGCGCGCCAGGGTCGATCACCCGGCACACCTGGTCGATCAGCGGAATCAGCTCGTCCGCGCCCGGCGCCTGGACGACGAGGCGGCTTGTCGCCCCGCTGCCCTCGACGGCCCTGACCTCGCCCACCACCTCGCCCGCCACCGTCTCGACGCGACAACCCACCAGGTCGTGGTGGTAGTACATGCCGTCGGGCAGTGGCGCCAGCTCCTTCGCCGGGATCCGCAGCTCGAGCCCGGCGAGCGCTTCGGCGTCGTTCATTGTCTCGACGCCGTCGAACGCCACGACGGGCCGGCCCTTCTGGAACCAGGCCGACGTGATGACCATCGCCTCGACCCGCCCCGCGCGCTGCACCAGGAGGCGGTGGCCGGCCTGGAAGCGCTCCTCGGGGAAGTCCGACTCCGAGTTCAGGATGACTTCCCCCCGGCGGCCGTGCGTGCGCGCAATGCACCCGACCAGGATCAGATCATCCCACGGCGGACACGCGGTGTCAGAACCCGTTTTCGCGTCAGAAGCCATCGAACTCCGCTGGCGGACACCCGGTGTCAGAGCCCGTTCTCCCGTCGGCGACGCAGGTTCTGAAACCGTCCCCGTTAACGCTGGCCGTGCTGGTCGCGGAACTCGACGTTCACGCGCTCGCCGTGCCGCTCCGCGGTGACGCCGACCAGCGTCCGGATCGCCGTGGCTGTCCGGCCCTGGCGTCCGATCACGCGGCCCATGTCCGCCGTGTCGACGAACACCTCGATGACGGCGGCGCCGCGGTGCTCGCCCTCGGTGACGCGCACCGCGTCGGGACGATCCACCAGCGCGCGCGTCACAACCTCGGCGACGTCCCGCGCGTGGCTCACTGCGCGGGAACGGCGGCCGCAGCAATCGCTCCGGCCGCCGGCTCCTTGTACTTCTTCAGCAGGCTCTTGACCGTGGCGCTGGGCTGCGCCCCCACCTTCAGCCAGTGCATCACGCGCTCACCGTCCACCTTGAGGGTGGCCGGCGTCGTCTTCGGGTTGTAGTACCCCAGCGCCTCCAGCACGCGGCTGTCCCGCGGGCTGCGCGCCTCGGTGACCACCACGCGGTAGGTCGGCCGCTTCTTCGAGCCAATCCGGGTCAAACGAATCGCTAGCATGTCTCTCCTTCACGCGGGGCCAGGAGCCCCGTCCTTCAGGCCCGCAGGCCCCGCCCTTTCAGCGCGCCCATGGCGTGGCGCATGCGTGTCCGCCCGCCGCCACGCCCGAGGCCGCCGACGACCTTCATCATCTTCCGCATCTGCATGAACTGCTTCAGCAGGCGGTTGACGTCTTCGACGGTAGTGCCGCTGCCGCACGCGATGCGGCGCCGGCGGCTGCCGTCGATCACTTTGTAGTTGTGCCGCTCGCGAAGCGTCATCGAGCCGACGATCGCCTCGACCCGGTTCATCTGCGACTCGTCGGGGCGGTTCTCGGCGAACTGTTTCAGATTGCCCAGGCCGGGGATCATGCCGAGCACCTGCTCGAGCGGCCCCATCTTGCGCAACGTCTTCAGCTGCGCGCGGAAGTCCTCGAGCGTGAAATCGTCGGTGCGCAACTGCTGCGCGAGGCGCGCCGCGTCGGTCTGATCGATTGCCGCCTCGGCGCGCTCGATGAGCGACAGCACGTCGCCCATGCCCAGGAGGCGCGACACCAGGCGCTCCGCCTGGAACAGCTCGAGGTCCTCTATCCGCTCGCCCATGCCGACAAACGCGATGGGCACGCCGACCACGGCCACCACCGAGAGCGCCGCGCCGCCGCGGGCGTCGCCGTCCAGCTTGCTCAGCACGACGCCGGTGATGCCGACCTGCCGGTTGAACTCCCCGGCGCTCTTGATGGCGTCCTGGCCCGTCATCGCGTCGGCCACGTAGAGCGCGTCGGTCGGCTCCACGGCCGCGCGGATCGCCAGCAACTCCTGCATCAGCGCGTCGTCGATGTGCAGCCGTCCGGCCGTATCGACGATGACCACGTCGTAGCCCATGTTGCGGGCGTCGACCATCGCGCCCGCGGCGCGGGAGACGGGGTCGAGATCGCCGGCCGGGTCGTGGACGCGCAGACCCGCCTGACGTCCGAGCACGTTCAACTGCTCAATGGCCGCCGGACGACGGACGTCGGTGGACACGAGCAGCGGGTGGCTCCCTTGCCTGCTCAGCCACGTCGCAAGCTTCGCGGCGGTGGTCGTCTTGCCCGAGCCCTGCAGGCCGAGGAGCATGATGACCCGCGGCGTACGCGACGCCGGCCGCAGCCCCCCCACCGCGTCGCCGAACAGCGCGATCAACTCGTCGCGGACGATCTTGACGACCTGCTGCGCGGGCGTGAGACTGCGCAGCACGTCCTGCCCGATGGCCCGCTCGCGGACACGATCGACGAACGCCTTGACGACCTTGAAGTTGACGTCGGCCTCGAGCAGCGCCATGCGGATTTCCCGCAGGGCGGACTCGACGGCAGGCTCCGACAACCGCGCCTCGCCGCGCAGCGTGCGGAACACATCCTGAAGCCGATTGCTCAACGAGTCGAACATGCGTACAGTCGAATTGCGATCGGATGTCCCGGTGGCCGCCGCCGGCCGCCCCATGCGACCGGCGCCTGTCAGGCGGACATCACGTCCTGTGGCGCAAACCCTTATGGTAGCGTGACTTGGCTGACACTGTCAACGCACGGCCGGGCTAGACCTTCGTCAAGCGGTGGCCGAGTTTTTCTTTCTTCGTCTTCAGGTAGCGCCGGGTCGAATCCGAGGGCGGGATCTCGATGCTCACCGTCGCCGAGACCGACAGCCCGTACCCCTCCAACCCCACGAATTTTCTGGGGTTATTGGTCAGCAGCCGCATCGAACGCACCCCGAGGTCACCCAGCACCTGCGCGCCAATGCCGTAGTCCCGCTGGTCCGGCTTGAACCCGAGCCGCTCGTTGGCCTCGACCGTGTCGTAGCCCTGATCCTGGAGCGCGTACGCCTTGATCTTGTTGGCGATGCCGATGCCGCGGCCTTCCTGATTCAGGTACAGCAGCACGCCACGGCCTTCGGCCGCAATGCGGCGCAGCGCCGACTCGAGCTGATCTCCGCAGTCGCACCGCGCCGAGTGAAACACGTCGCCCGTCAGGCAGCGCGAGTGCACGCGCACGAGGACATCGTGGCCGCCGCCGATCTCGCCCCGCACCAGCGCGATGTGGGACTCACCGTCGAGCACGCTTTCGTAGGCGAACACCCGGAACCCGCCGTGTCGAGTCGGCAGGTCGGCCTCAGCCGTGCGACGGACCAGACGCTCGGTCCGCATCCGGTACTTGATGAGGTCGGCGATGGTGATCAGCAGGATGCGGTGCCGCTTCGCGAACCGCGCGAGCTGCGGCACGCGAGCCATGGACCCATCCTGGTTCATGATTTCGCAGATCACGCCGGCCGGGTACAGTCCGGCAATCCGCGACAGGTCGACCGCCGCCTCCGTCTGCCCCGCACGCACCAGCACGCCGCCTTCGCGCGCGCGCAGCGGAAACATGTGGCCGGGGCGCGCGAGGTCGCCAGGTGTGGTCGCCGGATCGATAGACGCCAGCACCGTGGTCGCGCGATCGGCCGCCGAGATGCCCGTGCTCGTCCGGTGCCGCGCTTCGATCGAGACGCAGAACGCCGTCTCGAAGCGCGCGGTGTTCTGCGTGACCATCAGCGGGATTTCGAGTTCATCCAGCCGCTGCCCCGTCATGGGCATGCAAATCAGGCCCCGGCCGTGCGTCGCCATGAAGTTGATCACGTCGGGGGTCACCGCCGACGCGGCAATCGTCAGGTCGCCTTCGTTCTCGCGGTCTTCGTCGTCGACGACGATGATCATCTCGCCACGGCGAATGGCGTCGACGGCGTCCTCGACCCGCGCGAACGTGCTCCGAGACGACGACGCGGCGGTCGTCGCAGAGATGGCCGCCTTCACCGCCTTCACCGCCTTTGCGCGCTTCGCGGCCTTCGCGGCTTTTGGAGCGATCGCTGACGCGATCGGCATTGACGTCCGGCGCGGGCTCATGGCGTCTCGAGGGGTGCGCGGCCGCCGGCCGGCCACATCCCCGCCAGCTGGGCCACGCGGAGGACGTACTTGCCGATGACGTCGACCTCGAGATTGACGCCGTCGCCGGGCCGGCTCGCCTGCAGGTTGGTGTGGTCGATCGTGAACGGAATGATCTGCACGTCGAACTCGTCGTCTCGAAGCGCCGCCACCGTCAGGCTGATGCCGTCGACGGCCACTGATCCTTTGGAAATGAAGTACGGCGCCATCGCCGGATCGAACGCCACGGTGATCCACCAGAACTCGCCATCCTGGCGGATGGCCGTGAGCGTGCCGGCGCCATCCACGTGGCCAAGGACGAAGTGCCCGCCCATGCGCCCGTCCGGCCGCATCGGCCGCTCGAGGTTCACGGCGGTGCCGGGCCTGAACGACCCCAGGGTCGTGACGCGGGCGGTCTCGGGCCCGATCTCGGTGTCGAACCGGCCCGCCTCGCGCCGGACGACGGTCAGGCAGACGCCGTTGACGGCGATGCTGTCGCCGTCGCGAAGCTGTGCCGCCACATCGGTCTCGATCGATAGCCGGTAGCCGCCCTCGATGGGGTCGAGTGCCGCGACGCGGCCGACGTGCTCAATCAGTCCGGTAAACATCGCCTTCAATGATGACATCCGGCCCGCACGCCGTCACGTCGACATGACACAGCCAGGGCACCGGCAGTTGATGACTCGACAACCATGGTACTCCGGCCGCGCCCAGTACGCGAGGGGTGACGACGATGCGGACGGCGTCGATGGCGCCGGCCAGGCGCAGCGCGCCGTGCAGCGAGGGCCCGCCCTCGACCAGCAGCCACTGAATGCCCATGCCGGCCAGCGTGGCCAGCGTCGCGGGGATCCCGCCGTCAAACACCGTCACCAGCGTCGCTCCCGCGGCCTCCAGCGCGTGCGCGCTCGCGGCCGCCCGCATCACGTGCTCCGCGGTGGTGAGCACGTACACGGGGCCCGCCGCCAGGGTGGACAACACCCGCGCGGAGGGCGGCGTCCGGAGCCGGCGATCGAAGATCACCCTGGCCAGCGGGCGCTCGCGGAACACCTCGCGCGCGGTCAACTGCGGGTCGTCGGTCAGCACGGTGCCTGACCCCACGGCCACGGCGTCGACGCGGGCGCGCAGCAGCTGGCTCTGCCGATCCGCCGCCGCCGAGCTGAGCCGCGTCGCCTGCCCGGCGCCAGCGGCGACGCGCCCGTCCAGACTGGTGGCGACCTTCGCGAGGACGAAGGGTCTCCCTCGCTGCATCACGCTGAAGAAGGGCGCATTCATGCGCCGGGCGGCCTCCCCGCACACGCCGACGTCGACGCGAACGCCGGCCTCAGTGAGCGCGCACAACCCGCGTCCAGCCACGCAAGGGTTGGGGTCCTCAACCGCGGCGACCACACGCGCGATGCCGGCGCCGATCACCCGATCGACGCACGGCGGCGTGCGTCCGTGATGGCTGCAGGGTTCGAGTGTGCAGTAGAGCGTCGCACCGCGGGCGGCCGCGCCGGCGGCGTCCAGCGCGCGCACCTCCGCGTGCGCGTCGCCGGCTCGGGCGTGGAAGCCGGCGCCCACGACGACCCCGTCCGGCGACACGACGACCGCGCCGACCATCGGGTTGGGCGTCGTGCGGCCGGCCGCCCGTCCGGCCAGCAGCAGCGCGCGCGCCATGTACGCCGCGTCGGTCAGCACCGCGCTACCAGCTTTCGTCGAAGAGGGCGTCGACGTACTCGGGGGCGGAGAACGGCACGAGGTCGCCCATGCCTTCGCCCACGCCGACGTAGCGGATCGGCAGCCCGAGATCGTGCGCGATGGCGACGGCGATGCCGCCCTTGGCCGTGCCGTCGAGTTTGGCCAGCACGATGCCCGTCACGCCGGCCGCCGCCATGAACTCGCGCGCCTGAGTGAGGCCGTTCTGCCCGACCGTCGCATCCAGGACGAGCAGCACCTCATGGGGGGCGCCGTCCACCTCGCGTGCCGCGATGCGATGGATCTTCTGCAGTTCCTGCATGAGGTTCGCGCGGGTGTGGAGGCGGCCCGCAGTGTCGACGAGAATCGGACTGCGGCCGCGCGCCTTGCCCGCCGCCATCGCGTCGAAGACGACCGAGGCGGGGTCGGCGCCTTCCCGAGCGCGGATGACGTCCACGCCGGCGCGGCCGGCCCAGATCTCCAACTGCTCGACGGCGGCCGCGCGGAACGTGTCGGCGGCGCAGACCAGCGGCGACTGTCCCTGGGTCCGGTAGAGGTTCGCCAGCTTGGCAACGGTCGTGGTCTTCCCGGTGCCGTTCACGCCGACGATGAGGATGACGGTGGGAGTTCCCGTGTGCGGCGGTGTCCCATCCACGCCGCCCAGAATCGTCCGCAACTCGTCCTTGACCAGATCGCGAAGAGACTCCCCGTCGCGGACCCTGCCCTTGACGGCCGTCACGATACGGTCGGCGGCCGCCACGCCGACATCGGCGCCGATCAGGAGTTCTTCGAGGGCCTCGGCCGTCTCATCGTCCACCGGCGCCGACCGCCGCTCGGGCGCGTCGGCCCGGCGTGCAATCTCATCGAAGCGCCCAATCAGCTGCTGCGCTGTGCGGCGCAGCCCTTCCCGGACGCGGCTGAACAGGCCCATCCGGTGATTGTATCACCCGGCATCCACCTCAATCCGCTGCGGCCGGAGCATCAGGTACTCGAGCGCCGCGCGCGGCGTCTTGCGCCCCGCGATGAGATCGCCCATCTGCGCGGTGATGGGCAGTTCGACGCCGGCGCGGGCGCCCAGGGCCAGCGCGGCCTCGGCCGTCCTGACACCTTCCGCCACCATCTTCATGCCCGCGAGAATCGCCGCGAGGGATCGGCCCCGCGCCAGTTCCATCCCGACATGGCGGTTCCGGCTGTAGGGACCGGTGCACGTGAGGATCAGATCGCCCAGCCCGGTCAGGCCCGCCAGCGTTTCGCGCCGCCCGCCTTGGGCGCACGCCAGGCGCGAGATTTCCGCGAGCCCGCGCGTCATGAGCGCCGCCTGTGCGTTGTGGCCCAGGCCGAGCCCCTCGGCCACGCCGGCGGCGATGGCGATCACGTTCTTCAGCGCCCCACCGATCTCCACGCCGACCACGTCGGTGGTGGAGTAGAGGCGGAACAGCTTTCCCCGGAACTCCTCCTGGACGCGCTCGGCCGCGGCCGGGTCCGCGGAAGCGACCGACACGGCCGTCGGCAGTTCCCGCGCAACCTCGATGGCGAAGCTCGGCCCCGACAGCACGACCACCGGGTGGGCGCGGTTCGTCTCCTGCGCCAGGACTTCCGACATGCGCTGCAGCGAATGCTGCTCGAGCCCCTTGGCCACGCTGACCGCGATGGCGCCAGGGCGCATCAACGGCGTCATCGAGCGGGCCACGACGCGCATCGCGTGGGACGGGATCGCAAGGACGACGACGTCGACGCCCGTCACCGCCTGGGCGAGGTCGGTGGTCGGCAGCACCTCCTCGGGCAGTACGATGTCGGGCAGGTAGACCGCATTCGCCCGGCGCTCGATCATCTCGGCGACGATCGGCGCCTCAATCGACCACACGCGGACGCGGTGCCCCACGCGCGCGAGGTGGACGGCCAGCGCCGTCCCCCAGCTCCC
>Ga0315278_10001974_pt1 | contig 18170 bp, 17 predicted proteins | sample YL17G06_0_MG_FD_203880 | JGI IMG/M metagenome (GOLD analysis project Ga0315278, IMG submission 203880) | Sediment microbial communities from Yellowstone Lake, YNP, Wyoming, USA - YL17G06_0 | ecosystem: Environmental > Aquatic > Freshwater > Lake > Sediment | place: USA: Wyoming | collected... | reverse complement strand
GCCGGAGAGGTTGAACGCCAGGGCGTCCAGGCGGTCCTTCACCTCGTCCCAGAGCGCCGCACTGCGCAGGGCCTGCTCGACCTTGTCGCCGATCAGTCGACGGTTACGCTCGCCGCGCACGCGCAGCCCGTAGGCGACGTTCTCGTAAATCGACTTCGGGAACGGGTTCGGCTTCTGAAACACCATGCTGATGCGCATCCGCACCTCGATCGGATCCACCTCCTTGGCGAGCAGGTTGGTGTCGTCGGGGTACAGGCGGATGTCGCCTACGTAGCGGTTGCCCGGATAGAGGTCGTGCATGCGGTTGAAGCAGCGCAGGAAGGTCGACTTGCCGCAGCCCGACGGACCGATCAGCGCGGTGACCTTCTTCTCGTGCACCGGCATGTTCAAACCCTTGAGGGCCTGGAAGTCACCGTAAAAGAAGCTGAGGTTCTTCACCTCGGCCTTCACCGCCATGCCCGCTTCTGGCGCAGTCATCGTCTCCGCTCCCCTTGCATTCGGCACTGGCTCACCATTTGAGGTTCCGGCGCAGCCGGTAGCGCAGCCAGATCGCCAGGCCGTTCATCATCAACGTCATGATCACGAGCACGAATCCGGCGGCAGCCGCGTTCTGGTGAAACGCCGCTTCCGGGCGCGAGGTCCAGTTGAACATCTGGATCGGCATGACGGTGAACGGCGACGTGAGCCACTCGAAACTCAGGAACGGGAACTCGCTCGTGATCGGGCTTGCAGGCTGGAACGCGATGAACGTGAGAGCGCCGATCGTGATGATCGGCGCCGTCTCGCCGATCGCGCGTGCCATGCCGATGATCACGCCGGTGAGGATGCCTGCGGACGAGTATGGAAGAACGTGGTCCTTCACCGTCTGCCACTGCGTCGCGCCGAGCGCGTACGAGCCCTCGCGAATCGATCGCGGTATCCCCCGGATCGCCTCGCGCGTCGCCACGATCACTACGGGAAGGATCAACAGCGCCAGCGTAAGACCCGCCGAGAGAATGCTCTGGCCAAAGCCGAACTGGTAGACGAACAGACCGAGCGCAAGCAGCCCGTACACGATCGAGGGGACGCCGGCGAGATTCGTGATGTTGATCTCGATGATGTCCGTGACCCAGTTCTTCGACGCGTACTCCTCGAGGTACACCCCCGCGGCCACGCCGAGCGGCACGGCGACCAGAGCGGTCACGATCATCACCAGCGTCGAGCCGACCCACGCGGACAGGATCCCGGCTTCCGCCGCGCGCCGCGACGGGAAGTTCGTGAAGAACTCCGGCCGGAGGCGCGGGATGCCCTCGATCGCCATTTCGGCGAACAGCACCGCGAAAGTCAGCACGCCGATCATCAGTGCGAGCAGGCCAAGCAGCCCGAAGATGTAATCCCAGCGCTTGTGCTTCCCGATCAGCGCACGGATCGCAAGAACGTCGTGGTGAGCGCTGGCAGCCGGAGCGGCTTGCGGGAGTGCGCTCATATCAGTACGCCTCCCTGAACCGCTTCCGCAGGAGGTGGCCGAAGATGTTGAAGGCGAGCGTCAGCAGCATCAGCGTAAGACCCGCGGCAAAAATCGTCTGATAGCCGATCGACCCGTGCGGCAGGTCGCCGAGCGCCACTTGCACGATGTAAGCGGTGATGGTTGCGGCGGGTTCGAGCGGGTTGAACGTCAGGTTCGGCTGCATGCCGGCCGCGACCGCCAGGATCATCGTCTCGCCGACCGCGCGCGAGACCCCCAGGATGTAGGCCGATGCAATGCCGGAAAATGCCGCCGGCACCACGACGTGGACTGCGGTCTGATAGCGGGTCGCCCCCATCGCGTACGAGCCCTCGCGCAGGCTCATCGGCACTGCGCGCATCGCGTCCTCGCTGAGAGAGCTGACGTAGGGGATGATCATGATCCCCATCACGAGGCCCGCCGACAGGATGTTGAATCCGGGCAGCTCCGGGTAGATCCGCTGCAGCAGCGGCGTGACGAACTGCAGCGCGAAGTACCCGTAGACGATCGTCGGAATCCCCCCGAGCAGTTCCAGGAATGGCTTCGCGATCTCGCGCACCTTGAAGGGCGCGAATTCGGACAGGTAGATCGCGATGATGGTGCCGAGCGGGATCGCGATGCTCAGCGCGACGAATGAGCTGGTCAGGGTGCCCGACAGCAACACCATGATCCCGAAGTGCGCGTCGTCGAAGAGCGGCGTCCACTGCGTGTCGGTCAGGAACTGCCAGATCGACACGTGCCGGAAGAAGGACACGGACTCGCTGACGAGGACGTAGACGATCCCGATCGTGACGAAGACGGAGACCGATGCCGCCCCGAACAGGATGAGCTCGATGAGCTTCTCGACCCAGATCCGGCTGCGCCGGTGGGCCAGACGGGCGCTGGTGAGACCGTCGGGATTCACGGTGGTGGAGACTGCGCCAGTCGGTGCGACGGCTGACATCGCTCTATTCCCGCCGGAGTTTATATGACTAGGTTCAAAGACGCTGACGGGGAGGCGTACCTCCTCCCCGTCAGCCATTCATTCAACGACCTACAGCTTCGCTTCGCGCTTGAGCAGCTCTTCGATCGTGACGCCGACCTCCGCGTTGCCGCCGAAGACGGTGCCTTTCTTGCCCTTCTGGATATGCTCCATCCCGACCGTGTAGGCCGAGTCGGGCAGCGGTACGTACTTCACTTCGCGTGCGAGCTTGCCGCCGTGCTTCATGTAGTACTCGACGAACTCCTTGACCTCCGGCTTGCCGAGCGATTTCGCGTTCACGTAGATGAAGATCGGCCGGGCGAGCGGCGTGTAGATGCCCTTCAGCACCGCCTCCATCGACGGCTCCACCGCTTGGCCCTTCTCGTTGACGATCGGAACGGCCTTGAGCTTGTCCTTGTTCTCGATGTAGTACGCATAGCCGAAGTAACCGAGCCCGTTGACGTCGCGCGACACGCCCTGCACCAGGACGTTGTCGTCCTCGGAGGCGGTGAAGTCGCCGCGGCTCGACTTCGACTTGCCGACCACCGCTTCGGTGAAGTAGTCGAACGTGCCGGAGTCGGCGCCGGGGCCGAACAGCTTGATCGGCGCGTCGGGCCAGGCGGGGTTCACCTGGTTCCAGCGCGTCACCTTGCCCTGTGCGCCCGGCTCCCACATCTTCTTGAGCTCGGCCACGGTGAGGGTCTTGATGAAGCTGTTCTTGGGGTTGATGACGACGGTGAGCGCGTCGAACGCCACCGGCAGCTCGTAATACTCGATGCCCGCCGCCTTGCAGTCCGCCATCTCCTGCTTGAGGATCGGGCGCGAGGCGTTCGAGACGTCGGTTTCGCCCCGGCAGAACTTCTTGAAGCCGCCGCCGGTACCCGAGATGCCGACCGTGACCTTGATCGCGCCTTTCTTCGCCTTCTGGAAGTCCTCCGCAACGGCCTCGGAGACCGGGAAGACCGTGCTGGAGCCGTCGACCTTGACCACCTGGGCCGAAGCGACCGGCGCGATCGCAACGCCGCCCAGAAGAGCCGCGACGGCGGCGTAGACTTTCAGCTGCTTCATGAGGAATCTCCTCTCGCTGGATGTTGCCCCTCGCACCGGCGCGGCAAACGCGCACCGGCGAGGCAGCGAGAGTCTAGATGGGGCGTGTTACAGCCCCATTACAAAATGCCCCCGGGCCGGTTCATGCGGCAGCCGCGGCGCGCTTGACGACGCCCGCCAGCTCCGCTGCGACGCCCTCGACCAGCCCGCCGTCTTCGCCTTCGACCATCACGCGGAGCACCGGCTCGGTGCCGGACGCGCGGAGGAGCAGGCGCCCGGCATTGCCGAGACGCTGCTCGGCCACAGTGCGTGCCCGGACGATGGCTGCGTTCCGCTCCCATTCGAAGCCCCGCGTGACCGGCACGTTGATCAGCCGCTGCGGGTAGAGGGTCAGGGCCCCGGCAACCGCCGCCAGGTCCCGCCCCTCCTCCCGCACCGCCGCCAGCACCTGCAGCCCCGACACGATCGCGTCCCCCGTCGTGTGCTTGTCGAGGCAGATGATGTGTCCGGAGTTCTCCCCGCCGAGGTCCCAACCCTTCTCCTGCAGCAGCTCGAGGACGTAGCGGTCGCCCACCTTCGCGCGCGCGAAGCCCACCCCCAGCTCGCCCAGCGCGCGCTCGAGCGCGAGGTTGGTCATCAGCGTCCCCACCACGCCGGCGAGGCTGCCGCCCCGCGCGCGTCGCCGGGCGATCACGTACAGCAGCTGGTCGCCGTCGTAAGTTCGCCCGGCCGCGTCCGCCATCAGCAGCCGGTCGCCATCGCCGTCGAGCGCGATCCCCACGTCGGCACGGTGCTCGCGGACGGCGGCCGCAAGCGCGTCCGGGTGCGTCGCGCCGACGCCGTCGTTGATGTTGAACCCGTTCGGCTCGTCGCCGATCGCGTGAACGTCGGCGCCGAGCTCGTGGAACACCGGCGGCGCGACGTGGTAGCCCGCGCCGTGCGCGCAGTCGACCACGATGCGCATGCCCTTCAGATCGAGTGCGTTGGGGAACGTGCTCTTGCAGAACTCTATGTAGCGACCCGCCGCGTCGTCGACGCGCCGCGCCTTGCCGAGTTCGGCAGAGGGCCGGCACACAAGCGGGCGTTCGAGCGCCGCCTCAATCTCGTGCTCGACCGCGTCGGGCAGCTTCCCGCCATCCGCCGAAAAGAACTTGATGCCGTTGTCCGCGTACGGGTTGTGCGAGGCACTGATCACGATCCCCGCCGAGAGCCGCAGCGCACGCGTGAGGTAGGCGACTGCCGGCGTCGGCATCGGGCCGCAGAGTATGACGTCCACGCCGGCCGCCGCCAACCCCGACTCGAGCGCCGCCTCGAGCATGTAACCGGAGACGCGCGTGTCCTTGCCGATCAGCACCGCCGGACGATCGTGCCCGCTGCGCTGGCGCGCCAGCACCTCCCCGGCGGCGAAGCCGAGGCGCAGGACGAAGTCGGGTGTGATCGGGGTATCCCCGACCCGTCCGCGAATGCCGTCGGTACCGAAGTATTTTCTGCTCATGGCTTTCCTTGCACCGCGTCGAGCACAGCGAAAACGTCCCGCGTCGCCGCGACGTCGTGAACGCGCACGATTCTAGCGCCGCGCTGCACCGCGATCAGTGCCGCCGCGAGACTCGATGCCAACCTTTCCTCCGGTGCACGGCCGGTGACCCGTCCGAGGCTCGACTTGCGCGACCAGCCTGCGAGCACCGGCACCCCGAGCGCCGCGATGGCGCCGAGCTCGCGCAGGAGCATCAGGTTGTGCTCGACCGTCTTGCCGAAGCCAAAGCCCGGATCGATCGTGATGCGATCACGCGGGATTCCTGCCGCGACGCACACCGCAACGCGTGCGGCAAGAAAGCCACGCACCTCGGCGACCACGTCGGCATACGCGGGGTCCGCCTGCATCGTCTTCGGCTCGCCCCGCATGTGCATCAGACACACCGCCGCCGCGCCCGCCGCGACGGCTTCGAGCGCCCCCGGCGCACCGAGTGCGGTGATGTCGTTGATCATCGACGCACCGTGCGCAATCGCCGCGCGCATCACCGCGGGCTTGGTCGTGTCAACGGAGATCGGCAGTTCGAGTTCGCGCAGCCCGTCGAGGACGGGAAGCACGCGCGCCAGTTCCCCGTCGAGCGACACCGCCTCGGATCCCGGCCGGCTCGATTCGCCGCCGATGTCGAGGAGATCGGCCCCCTCCTCCACCAGTCGCCGGGCGTGCGCGATCGCGGCGGCAGTCGACGCATGCAGTCCGCCGTCGTAGAACGAGTCGGGTGTGACGTTGACCACGCCCATGACCAACGGGCGGTCGAGCGCGAGGCGGAAGCGTCCGCAGCGGAGGAAGGCGCTCATCGTCGCGGCACTCTCTCCCCCGACCTTGGGGGAGAGGGTGGGGTAAGGGGGGGCAGCGCGCCGATCGGGTGCCATGCGAGGCGCGCGGTCCGCAAAAAGCCCGCAGGCATGCGCCCGCGGGCTCGCGTTTCCGTGCCGCTCAGGCCGCGGCAGCGGGCGCGGCGGCGCCCGGCGCGTCGGGCTTGGTCGGCTGCTGCGGCGCCTGCTGAGCTGGCGGCTTCGGCGGCCGCGGCGGCAGGCCCGCCATGATGTCGTTGATCTGGTCGGCGTCGATGGTCTCGAGCTCGAGGAGCGCGTTCGCCATCGCCTCGACCTTGTCGCGGTTCTCCTCGAGCAAGCGGCGCGCGAGCGAGTACTGCTCGTCGACGATCCGCCGGATCTCGGCGTCGACCTTCTGCAGCGTCGTCTCGGACACGTTCTTGTGCGTCGTGATCGAGCGCCCCAGGAAGATCTCGCCCTCGTTCTCGCCGTAGACCATCGGCCCGAGGACGTCGGACATGCCCCACTGCGTGACCATGCGCCGCGCAATCTCGGTCGCGCGCTCGAAGTCGTTCGAGGCGCCGGTGGTCATCTGGTGCATGAACACCTCTTCGGCGATCCGGCCGCCGAACAGCGTCGCGATCATGTTGAGCAACCGCTCGCGGTCCTGGCTGTAGCGATCCTGCTCGGGGAGCTGCATCGTCACGCCGAGCGCGCGGCCGCGCGGGATGATCGTGACCTTGTGCACCGGGTCGGTCTTCGGGAGCAGCTTCGCGACCACCGCGTGGCCCGACTCGTGATACGCGGTGTTGCGGCGCTCTTCCTCGGGCATCACCATCGAGCGGCGCGCGGCACCCATGATCATCTTGTCCTTAGCGCTCTCGAAGTCGTCCATGTCGACCAGGCGCTTGCTGCCGCGCGCCGCGAACAGCGCCGCCTCGTTGACGAGGTTCGCGAGATCCGCGCCCGAGAAGCCGGGCGTGCCGCGCGCGAGGATGTCGGCCTTGACGTCAGGCGCGAGCGGCACCTTGCGCATGTGCACGAGCAGGATCTGCTCGCGGCCGCGGATGTCGGGGAGCGGTACCACCACCTGGCGGTCGAAGCGCCCGGGCCTGAGCAGCGCCGGATCGAGCACGTCGGGCCGGTTGGTCGCGGCGATCACGATCACGCCGGTGGTGCCTTCGAAGCCGTCCATCTCGACCAGCAGCTGGTTCAGCGTCTGCTCGCGCTCGTCGTTGCCGCCGCCGAGGCCGGCGCCGCGCTGGCGGCCGACCGCGTCGATCTCGTCGATGAACACGATGCAGGGCGCGTGCTTCTTCGCCTGATCGAACATGTCGCGCACGCGCGCCGCGCCGACGCCCACGAACATTTCCACGAAGTCAGAGCCCGAGATCGAGAAGAACGGCACTTTTGCCTCGCCCGCGATCGCGCGCGCGAGCAGCGTCTTGCCGGTGCCGGGCGAGCCCACCATGAGCACGCCTTTCGGGATGCGCCCGCCGAGCTTCTGGAACTTGGACGGGTCGCGCAGGAAGTCGACCAGCTCCGCGACGTCTTCCTTCGCCTCGTCGCAGCCCGCTACGTCGGCGAAGGTCACGGTGTTGTTCGACTCGTCAAGCATGCGCGCGCGCGACTTGCCGAAGCTGAACGCACCGCCGCGCCCGCCACCCTGCATCTGGCGCATGAAGAACACCCATACGCCGATGAGCAGCAGCATCGGGAACCAGGAGATGAAGATCTGCATCAGGAACGACTGCTCTTCCTCCGGCTTCGCCTCGACCTTGACCCCATACTTGAGAAGATCGTTGATCAGCCAGATGTCGCCGGGCGAGTACGTGTTGACGCGCTTGTCCTCGGTCGTGACCGCCTTGAGCATGCGGCCCTCGATCTGGACGCTCTTGATCTTGCCCGCCCGGACCTCGTCCACGAACGTCGAGTAGGGGATCGGCGCCTGGGCGGTGCCGCGCGTGTTGAACTGGTTGAAGACCGTCATCAGCACCAGGCCGATGACGAGCCAGATCACCAGGTTCTTGATCAGATTGTTCAAGTGCACTCCTTCAGCTCAGCCGCCGCCCGGAAGCGTCCGTCGGGGCTCGGGTTAACGAGCGATTCTACCCTCAAATGGGGGCGCCGGACGCAATGAAAAGTCCCGCAGAAACCGCAACATGCCGCGGAAGAAGCCCTATTGCCGACGGGCTCGCAGGTACATCTCGCTCGACTCGTTTCGCGATGCGTCGGGCTTGCGCGACGCGACCGCGGCGAACTCGCGCCGCATCCGCGCCAGCAGCTCCGGAAAGCCGGCGCCCTGGAAAGCCTTCATCAGCAACGTGCCGCCCGATCCAAGGTGTTCGAGCGCGAACGCGACCGCAAGTTCGCAGAGCTCGAGGCTGCGTGCCTGGTCCGTCGCGGCGATGCCCGAGAGATTCGGCGCCAGATCGGACAGGACCACGTCGACCGCAGCGCCCGCGAGCTCGCGCTCGAGGGCTGCGAGCGCCGCCTCGGTCGTGAAGTCGCCCTGGATGAATGTGACCCCCGCGAGCGGCGCCATCGCCAGCACGTCGAGCGCGATCAGTCGCCCGCCGGGGCCGACCTTCTCCGCCGCGACCTGCGACCAGCCACCCGGCGCCGCGCCGAGGTCCACGACCACCTGGCCGCGGGCGAGCAGCTTGTCGCGCGTCTCGATCTCGAGCAGCTTGAACGCGGCGCGCGAGCGGTATCCGAGCGCCTGGGCGCGGTGCACATACGGGTCGTTGACGTGGCGCTTGAGCCAGGCCGGACTGGACTTGCTGCGGGCCATCTGCGGTTGCCGGCTAGCAGTTTGTTGAAATTCGGGGGCTATGCCCCCCTGCCCCGAAATCAGTGCCCGTTGAAACTCGCTTTCCCTGGGTAGCTTGTGCTTGCAGCGGGGCGCCGGCGGCTCGGGAAAGCGAATTTCAACGGACTGCTAGTTTCACGATGCGAGGGGCCACACCCCCTTGCGCACCCCAAAGTCGGAAAATCCGCCGCCTTGGGCGCCGAATTGTTCTTAGAATCGGGGCGAACGGGAGAATTTCAATTGCCTAAGGAAACTCTGAAAAACCCGGGGATACCTCCCCGTGCCCCTATGAATGAGGCTCTGAAAAACGGGGGGTTTCAGAGCATCCTTAAAGAGCTTACGCCAGCCGAGCGGCAGACGCTGAAAGGTCGGGCGCACCGGCTCAAGCCGGTTGTCCTGGTCGGTGAGGCCGGGCTCACCGTCACCGTCGTCCGTGAGATCGAGCGCGCGCTCGCCACACGCGAGCTGATCAAGATCCGGGTGACGGGCACGACCCGCGATGCCCGGGACGCGCTGCTCGGCGAAGTGTGTGCGGCCACCGGCAGCGCCCCGGTCCAGCACATCGGGAAGGTTCTGGTCCTCTATCGCGAAAGACCGCCGGAGGCCGCAGAGAAGGCGCCGGTCCCGAGTCGCAGGCAATCTGCCCGCGCAAAGCCATCTGGCCCGCGCCGAACGCCGCGCCGCGCGAAGATCCGGTCACGGTAGTCTTCACACCGCGAGGAGGCACGACCCCCTCGCGCTCCCCGATTCCAGCAGAATCGCCGCAAAAGTCGGCGCTTCTCTCTCACGCAGCGCGCCGTCAGTCGTACTTCACATCGACGATTTCGAAGGCGCGCAGGCCCCCGGGCGTCTGAACCTCGACCGGGTCGCCGGGATACTTGCCGATCAGGGCGCGGCCGATGGGCGACGTGATCGAGATCTTGCCCTGCTTGATGTCGGCCTCGTCCTCGCCGACGATCTGGTAGCGAACCGGGTCACCGGACGCCCCGTCCTCCAGGGCGACCGTCGCACCGAACACGCAGCGTCCGTCCGCGTCGATCAGCTTCGGGTCGATCACCTGCGCATTGGCGAGCTTGCCCTCGACCTCGGCGATGCGGCCCTCGATGAAGCTCTGGCGTTCCTTCGCCGCGGCGTATTCCGCGTTCTCGGACAGGTCGCCATGCGAGCGCGCCTCCGCAATCGCCTGGATGATCGACGGACGCTCGACCGTCTTGAGCTTCTGCAGCTCGGCTTTCAGCAATGCGGCGCCGTGAACGGTCAGTGGAACCTTGCTCATTGTCGGGATCCAAAAGACGCGCCCCGGCGGGGCGCCGGGGCGGGGTCAGCGGCCGCTCGCTCGGGCCGCGAGAGGGATGTTACGCAGCCTTCAGGCGGCGATGCAAGCCCTGCAGGTCGTAGGGCGTCAGGGATTGCAGGTGGCGCAGCCCGACGCAGGCGGCGCGGGCCCCGGCGACGGTGGTGAAGAAGGGGATGCGGCTCTGGACCGCGGTGGTCCGGATCGAGCGCGAATCCGCGATCGCGTTCCGGCCCGCTTCTACCGTGTTGACGATCAACGCGATTTGGCCGTTCTTGAGCATGTCGACGATGTGCGGCCGGCCCTCCGTGACCTTGTTCACGATGCTGACCGGGAGCCCCTGGGCGGCCAGCGCGGCCCCGGTCCCCCGGGTGGCGACGAGCTCGAAACCGAGTTCGTGCAGCTCGCGCCCGATCTCCATCGCCGCCGACTTGTCCGCGTTGCGCACCGACACGAACACCTTCCCGCGCCGCGGCAGCCGGGTGCCGGCGGCAATCTGCGACTTGATGAACGCCTCGCCAAAGACGTTGCCGATGCCCATCACTTCCCCGGTCGAGCGCATCTCGGGCCCGAGGATCGTGTCGACGCCGGGGAATTTGTTGAAGGGGAATACCGCCTCCTTGACCGAGAAGTACGGCGGGACTACTTCGCCGCCGACGCCCTGCTCCTGCAGGCTGCGGCCCGCCATGCAGCGCGCGGCGACCTTCGCGAGCGGGACTCCGGTCGCTTTCGACACGAACGGAACGGTGCGCGACGCGCGCGGGTTCACCTCCAGGACGTAGACCTCGCTGCGCTGGATGGCGAACTGCACGTTCATCAAGCCCACCACGCTCAGCCCCTGCGCGAGCGCTACGGTCTGCTTGCGCAGCTCGCGCTCGATGTGCGCCGGGATCGAATACGGCGGCAGCGAGCACGCCGAGTCGCCGGAGTGCACGCCCGCCTGCTCGATGTGCTCCATGATCCCGCCGATCAGCACCTCCGTGCCGTCTGACACCGCGTCGACGTCGACCTCGATCGCGTCGTTCAGGAACCGGTCGAGCAGCACCGGCGATTCGTTCGAGACCTTCACGGCCTCGCGCATGTAGCGCTCAAGCTCGTCCTGCGCGTGGACAATCTCCATCGCGCGGCCGCCGAGCACGTAGCTCGGCCGCACCACGAGCGGATAGCCGATTTCCGCGGCGAGCCGGACCGCCTCCGCCGGATCGCGTGCAGTGCGGTTCGGCGGTTGCTTGAGGGCGAGATCCTGGAGCAGCCTCTGGAAGCGCTCGCGGTCCTCGGCGGCGTCGATCATGTCCGGCGAGGTACCGATGATCGGCACCCCGCACTTCTCGAGCGCGCGCGCGAGATTGAGCGGGGTCTGGCCGCCGAACTGCACGATCACGCCCGCTGGCTTCTCGACGTGCACGATCTCGAGCACGTCCTCGAGCGTGAGCGGCTCGAAATAGAGCCGGTCCGAGCTGTCGTAGTCCGTGGAAACCGTCTCCGGGTTGCAGTTGACCATGATGGTCTCGAACCCGTCCTCGCGCAGCGCGAGCGCCGCATGCACGCAGCAGTAGTCGAACTCGATGCCCTGCCCGATCCGGTTCGGCCCGCCGCCGAGCACCATGATCTTCTTGCGGTCCGTCGGTGCCGCCTCGCACTCCTCCTCGTAGGTCGAGTACAGGTACGCGGTGGTCGTCGCGAACTCGGCCGCACAGGTGTCCACGCGCTTGAACACTGGCCTGATCCCTTGCGCGTGGCGCCGGGCACGCACCGCGTCCTCGGTCGCGGAGAGGAGTTTCGCAAGCCGCCGGTCCGACCAGCCCTTGCGCTTGAGCGCCCGCAGCTCGTCCGCCCCGACGCTCTCGAGCGCGCGATCGTCAAGCTCCATCTCGGTGCAAACGATGTCTTCGATCTGCGCGAGGAACCACGGATCGATGCGCGTGAGCTGATGGATCTCGTCGAGCGTGAAGCCGCTCTCGAACGCGTCGCCAACGTAGAAGATGCGCTCCGGCCCCGGCGCGCCGAGCTCGCGGGCAATGCGCTCGCGGTCGGTGGTCTTCTGGTTCAAACCGTCGACGCCGATCTCGAGCCCCCGCAGGGCCTTCTGGAACGACTCCTGAAAGGTCCGTCCGATCGCCATCACCTCTCCGACCGACTTCATCTGCGTCGTGAGCCGGTCGTTCGCGTGGGGAAACTTCTCGAACGCGAAGCGCGGGATCTTCGTGACGACGTAGTCGATCGTCGGCTCGAACGACGCCGGCATGATCGAACCCGCGGCACCGCCGGTAATCTCGTTCTTGAGCTCATCGAGCGTGTAGCCGACCGCGAGCTTCGCCGCCACCTTCGCGATCGGGAATCCGGTGGCCTTCGACGCGAGCGCCGAGGAGCGCGACACGCGCGGGTTCATCTCGATGACCAGCATCCGGCCGTCGACGGGGCTGATTGCGAACTGCACGTTCGATCCGCCGGTGTCGACGCCGATCTCGCGCAGCACCGCGATCGAGGCATCGCGCAGCAGCTGATACTCCTTGTCGGTGAGGGTCTGTGCCGGCGCAACCGTGATCGAGTCACCGGTGTGCACGCCCATCGGGTCGAGGTTCTCGATCGAGCAGACGATGATGCAGTTGTCCGCCCGGTCGCGGACCACCTCCATCTCGAACTCCTTCCACCCGATCACCGATTCCTCGATCAAGAGCTCGTGGGTGGGCGAGGCGTCCAGACCGCGCTCGCAGATCTCGACGAACTCCGCGCGGTTGTAGGCGATGCCGCCGCCGGAGCCGCCGAGCGTAAAAGACGGCCGGATCACCACCGGGAACCCGATGCCGGCCTGGATCTGCATCGCCTCCTCGAGCGAGTGCGCGAGCGACGAGCGCGGGCACGCGAGCCCGATCGCCGCCATCGCGCGCTTGAACTTCTCGCGGTCCTCGGCCTTGTCGATCGCCGCGCGCGAGGCACCGATGAGCTCGACGCCGAATTTCTCGAGCACGCCCTCGCGCGCGAGGTCGAGGGCGCAGTTGAGGCCGGTCTGTCCGCCCATCGTCGGCAGCAGCGCGTCGGGACGCTCGCGCTCAATGATGCGCGCCACCATCTGCCAGGTGACCGGCTCGACGTAGGTCACGTCGGCCATTTCCGGGTCGGTCATGATGGTCGCGGGGTTCGAGTTGACCAGAATGACCTTGTAGCCTTCCTGCCGCAGCGCCTTGCACGCTTGCGCGCCCGAGTAGTCGAACTCGCACGCCTGCCCGATCACGATCGGGCCGGCGCCGATGATCAGGATGCTCCTGATGTCGGTGCGCTTAGGCACGGCGCTCTTCCATCAACTTCACGAAGCGGTCGAACAGGTAGCCCACATCGTGCGGCCCCGGGCTCGCTTCAGGATGGCCCTGGAAGCAGAACGCCGGCCGGTCGGTGCGGGCGAGCCCCTGCAGGCTGCCGTCGAAGAGCGACACGTGCGTCGGACGCAGCGTCGGCGGGAGCGTCGCGGGGTCCACCGCGAACCCGTGGTTCTGGCTCGTGATGACCACCTGGCCAGTGTCGAGGTCCTTCACTGGATGGTTCGCGCCGTGATGGCCGAACTTCATCTTCACCGTCCGGGCACCGGACGCGAGGCCCATCAGCTGGTGGCCGAGGCAGATCCCGAAGACCGGGAGGCGCGTCGTGTCGAGAATCCGGCCGATCGCTTCGATCGCGTACTCGCAAGGCTCCGGGTCGCCCGGGCCGTTTGACAGGAAGACGCCGTCGGGTTTCACCGCGAGCAGCTCCGCGGCCGGGGTTTGGGCCGGGTAAACGGTGACCGCACACTCGCGGTCGGCGAGCATCCGCAGGATGCTGCGCTTAACGCCGTAGTCGTAGGCGGCGACGCGATATCGCGGCCGCCGCGGCTGCGCGAAGCCCTTGCCGAGCTGCCACGAGCCCTCGGTCCACTCGTAAGGCCGCGTGGCGCTGACCACCTTCGCGAGGTCCATCCCGGCGAGCCCCGGAAACGCACGCGCGCTTGCGAGCGCTTCGTCAGTCGCGACGCGTCCGGCCATGATGCAACCGCTCTGCGCGCCCTGCTCGCGCAAGATGCGCGTGAGCCGCCGCGTATCGATGCCGGCGATCGCGACGATGCCATGGGCCTGCAGGTACTCCGGCAGCGTTCGCTGCGCCCGCCAGCTCGACGCGCGGAGCGGAGAATCGCGAATGACGAGCCCGGCGGCGTAAGGCCGCGGGGACTCTTCGTCTGCGTCGTTCACACCGGTGTTGCCGATGTGCGGGTAAGTGAACGTGACGATCTGCTCGCAGTACGAGGGATCGGTCAGGATCTCCTGGTAGCCGGTGATCGCGGTGTTGAAGACCACCTCGCCGACCGTGACGCCAACGGCGCCGATGGAGTGACCCGAGAAAAGCGCGCCGTCGGCGAGCGCGAGCAGGGCAGGCGACGGCGAAGCGGACACTGCTGGGTTCGACCTCTGCGCGACGACGGAGCGGACACTGCGTCCGTCCGTCCGTCCGGTTCGACGGTTCGATTGCGCGGCGATTATACCGCAGCGCAGCAGGCGTACTGGCTCAGTCCGCTTGCGCCGGCGCCGGGGCGACCCGCGTCGCGCTCCATGTATGCTCGCGCTGGCGGCGCGCGGGGTCAGAGACCACCACGGTGCCGCGCACCTCGTCGCCGGTGACCCGGCCACGGAACGAATAGCGCACCGGATTCGGCGTCGCGCCCACCTCGAGCAGGAACGCGAGCGCGTCCCCTCGGATCGTCGGTGCCCGCAGCCGGGTCGGGCGCCCGGTGACCGAGCTCGCCTGCCCGGTGAGCACCTGGAACTTCTGCGCGAAGTCGACCTCGAGCGCGGCGGTCCCCGCGCCGGACGGAATCGTGCCCTGCCACCGCCCCCCGACCCGTGCCGGCACGTGCCACAGGTAGAGATAACTGACGCCCACCAGTCCGACTTTTTTCTCGGGCACCGACAGCACCTCACGGTCGTCGGGCAGCCAGTCGCCCATGTGGTAGTCGTGCGCTACCACGCGCGTTCCGGGAGGCAGCGCGAGAATCTTCGGCCGGAGCTTGAGGTTCATCTCCGGCAACAGGTAGGTCGTAACGACGGTCGCGCCGGCCAGATCGGTCTCGAACAGGTTCTGCTCGCGGAAGGTCGCGCGCGCGGCAACGCCCTCGCGCTGCGCGGACTCGTTGGCCATACCGAGGAGATGACGGTCGAGATCCACGCCGAGCGCACGCGCACCGCGCTGCGCCGCCGTGATCACGACGCGACCGTCGCCGGAGCCGAGGTCGATCAGATAATCGGTCGGCCCGACGTTCGCCATCCGCAGCATGGTGTCGACGACGACCTGAGGCGTCGGCACGTAAACGACGTCCCCGACGCCCTGCTGGGCACCGGCCGCGCCGACGGGCGCGAGCGTAGCGAGCAGAATGCGTACCCAGCGCCGCACCGCGCGCTCCCCTACTTCAGTCCGAGCACGTCGAACATGTCATAGAGGCCCGGGCCTCGGTCCCCGAGCCAGCGCGCCGCCCGCAGCGCGCCCGCGGCGTAGGTCATGCGGCTGCCCGACTTGACGGCGACCTCGACCCGCTCGCCCTCGCCGGCGAAGATCACCGTGTGCTCGCCGACGATGTCTCCCCCGCGGATGGCGTGGAAGGCGATCGCTTTCGGGTCCCGCTCGCCGGTGATGCCTTCGCGACCGTAGACCGCGCACGACTTCAGGTCGCGCCCGAGCGCACCCGCGATCACCTCGCCCAGCCTAAGTGCGGTGCCCGACGGCGCATCCACCTTGTGGCGGTGGTGCGCTTCGACGATCTCTACGTCGTAGCCGTCCCCCAGGATCCGCGCCGCGATCTCCGCGAGCTTGAAGGTGACGTTCACGCCCACTGCGAAATTGGGCGCCATCGCAATCGGGATGCACTGCGCGGCGGCGGCGATCTCCGCCTTCTGCGCGGGGGTGAAGCCGGTCGTCCCGATTACCGCCCGCTTCCCGGCGGCGACGCAGGCCGCCACGTGCGCCGCTGTCGCCTCGGGCCGCGTGAAGTCGATGATGTAGTCGGCCGCGCCGACGGCAGCGGCGACGTCCGCGCCGATCCTGACGCCGCAGGGCATGCCGAGCGCCTCGCCCGCGTCCTTGCCGAGCAGCGGGTGGCCGGCCGCCTCGAATGCCGCGCCGAGTTGCAGGTCGCTCGAGCGCAGAATGCCCTCGATGAGCGTTTGCCCCATGCGCCCCGCGGCGCCCGCGATCGCGATCCTCATTTCTTCTGCTCCGCCGTCTCACCCGGATTCGTGGCCGTCTCCAGGCCCGTGGCCACGTCGCCTTCGATCCGGACGAGGCGATCATTCTCGAAGAACAGCGACAGCCGGCGCTCCTCGACCTCGCGACTGTCCGCGCGCCGACGCCGATAGACGTAGTCCCAGCGATTGTCGTGGAAGATGTTGACGAGGACCACCGTGCCGAGCACGAACCGCACCTGGTCGCGCGTCATGCCGGCCTGCAGCTTCGACACCGCCTCCTGCGAGAGGTAATTGCCCTGCTGAACCTCCATCGTGTAGACGGAGAGCGCGCGCAGCGGATTGCAGGCGGCCAGAAGGGGCGGCAGGAGAAGCACGAGGAGGATCGTGCGCATCGGAGATCGCGAACCGGTTCTCGACACGTTGCAAAGCCGCTATGATAGTCGATCGCACTTGGCGCCCGCCCATCGGCCCATCGGATGTCCAACGCCCACAACCTGAAGACGATCGGCCTGAAGGCGACGACCCCGCGACTGCGCATCCTCGAACTGTTTGAGAAGAGCGCGGTCCGGCATCTGTCGGCTGAGGACGTCTACCGGCTGCTGATGACCGACGGGCTCGAGGTCGGCCTGGCGACGGTCTATCGCGTGCTCACCCAGTTCGAGCAGGCCGGGCTCCTGCAACGCCATCACTTCGAGTCGGGCAAGGCGGTGTTCGAGCTCAACGACTCGAGCCATCATGATCACCTCGTGTGCATGCAGTGCGGCTGCGTCGAGGAGTTCTACGACGCCGAGATCGAGAAGCGCCAGGGGCGAATCGCGAAGGAGCGCGGCTTCGCGATCCGCGACCATTCGCTCGCGCTGTACGCCGACTGCACCAAGCCCGCCTGTCCGAACAAGAAGTGACCTCGGACGCGCGCCGCGCGGACATTTCGTTTCGAACGACGTGCGTGCGTCCGTAGCGCGGGTTGGAAACCTTTCTCGCCTCCACGATCCTTGTCGCCGTCGCGGAAATCGGCGACAAGACGCAGCTGCTCTCGTTCATCCTCGCGGCGCGTCTGCGGCGTCCCGGGCCGATCATCTGGGGCATCCTGGTCGCGACGCTCGCGAATCACGCGCTCGCCGCATCCGCCGGCGTGTGGCTCGCGAGCTTGCTCTCGCCAGCGACCGTGCGCTGGGCCACCGCCGCAGCGTTCTGCGCGTTCGGGGCGTGGGCGCTGGTGCCCGACAAGTACGAATCCGCGGGCCCGGGCGAAGGCCGCAGTGCGTTCCTCACGACCCTGGTCGCGTTCTTCATTGCCGAGATGGGCGACAAGACGCAACTCGCCACCGTCGCCCTGGGCGCGCGCTACGAAGCGCTGTGGACCGTGGTCGTCGGGACGACGCTCGGCATGATGATCGCGAACGTGCCGGCGGTGCTCATCGGCGAACAACTCGCCAGCCGGATCCGGCTGGACGTGGTGCGGAAGGTCGCCGCGGCGCTGTTCTTCGTCACCGCCCTCCTCGCATTGCTTGGCACCGGATAGGATCGGGGCGGGCCCTTCCCCGGAAACGCTCATGGCGCGCAAGGAGACCTCGATGGACCTCATTCTCTGGCGGCACGCGGAAGCCGAAGACGGCGCGCCGGATCAGGCACGCGAGCTGACCGCGCGCGGACGCAAGCAGGCGCGCGCGGTCGCGCGCTGGCTCGCAAAACGGCTACCGGAACACTTCCGGATCCTGGTGAGTCCGGCGGTGCGCGCGCAGCAGACGGCCGCGGCGCTCGAACGCGCGGTGGAGACCGAACCCCGGGTCGACGTGGGCGCCGCGCCCCACGAAGTCCTCATCGCAGCCGGCTGGCCGGAAGGCGGCGGGACAGTGCTCGTGGTCGGTCACCAGCCGACGCTCGGCGAGGTCGCTGCGCTCGCGCTGACCGGCGTTCACGCCAGCTGGCCAGTCAAGAAGGGCGCCGTCTGGTGGCTGCGGCGGCGCGCGCGGGACGGCGAGGTCGAGGTGGTCCTGCGCGCGGTGATCGGGCCGGATCTGGTCTAGCCGGCCGCCTGCGCTCGGTCGGCCGCCTGCGCGCGCACGTCG
>Ga0315278_10001973_pt1 | contig 18174 bp, 10 predicted proteins | sample YL17G06_0_MG_FD_203880 | JGI IMG/M metagenome (GOLD analysis project Ga0315278, IMG submission 203880) | Sediment microbial communities from Yellowstone Lake, YNP, Wyoming, USA - YL17G06_0 | ecosystem: Environmental > Aquatic > Freshwater > Lake > Sediment | place: USA: Wyoming | collected... | reverse complement strand
GCTGTTGTGGGGGGGGGCGCGCCCCCGGGGGGGGGGGGGGGGGGGGGGGGGGGGGGGGGGCAGGAGAGGGAGAGAAGGGTGAGCGGGCGACGGCCGGTGATATGCCGAATGTTTGATGATGTGAAAAGAGAGCGCGCGCAGGTTGAGGCCCCCGCTAGCCGCCGTTCTGAAGTTCACTTCCTCTTCATGCCTGCCCCTCTCACAATTCCACCTCCATCCTCACCTCGTCATCCGTTACCGCGATCGTCGCCATGGCCGCTAGCTTACGCACGTCGGGCGGGTCGATGCGGTCAGAGGATGACGAGGATGAGAGGGCGACTGCGCCCCGGCGCAAGTTGCAGGTGGTGCTGGTGCTGCTCACGCCCCACGCGCCGCACAGGGCCCGCCCAGAGGTGGATGGCTGGGAGGTGGTGACCGCCCGCAGGCTGGCCGCCTGGCGTGCGAGGCGGGCGGCGAGCAGCATTTTTTGGAGGACGGTGAAGAGTGTGTGTGTGTGTGTGTGACGTGCATGCGGCTCACAAATTTCGTTCGCCCGTGCACGGCGAGAGGCCATAGAGGGAAGAGAGAAGCCCCGCGTCGCGACGCCACCCGCACGCGCGCTCTCCCGCTCACACACCCGGAGGAAATCCCCTCAACACCCGCGCCCATCACCTCCATGGCGACCGCTGCCATGCCCTCCACCAGCGGGCGGGGCGGACCGGACGCGGCGCCGAATGCTCCTCCTCCTCTCAACTCCTGGGGCTTCCTCTACGCGACCACCGCCCCACGCCTGGCCCCGTCCGCCTGGAAGGAGGACCTGCGTGGGGGCTGGGCAGCTGTGAGTGAGGCCGAGGTGCAGCAGGTGCGTGTGGGTGTGAGGGGCGCGTCTTCTCTTGTTCGCGCGTCAACCGCGAAGGCGCGACGGGCCGCCCGCCCTCCTCTGCTCAAACCGTGCGCGACAGCCACGACCACGACCACTCACACGCCCCGCGTCGTCCCTCTCTCGTCCCTCTCTCTCCCTCTCTCTCTGTCTCTGTCTTCTAGGCCCTCCGCCTCCTGACCGCTCCGCCCGCCCGCATCCCAATCCCTGCCCTCCCTGGCGCTGACCTGCCTCCGCCTGGCCCCGGAGCCGCCGCTCCCCCACCCCCATTACCACCCATGCCTGGCGCATCTGCAGCCCCTCCCAACAACACCACCTTCACGGCCGGCGTCTTTGGCGACGAGCCGGACGACGGCCTGGACGACGCGGCCGTCTGGGCGCAGGCGGCCGTCCGGGCGGCGACGGCGGGCGCGGCAGGGGGCGGGCGTGGTTGTGCACCGCCACAGCGCCCAGCCGCTGCTTACCAACCTCCGCCGCCGCTCCTTGGCGGTGGTGCCGCCGCCGCGTTCGGCGGCAGCACGGCCGCGTTGCCACCGTACAGCCGCCCACCACCCGGGCCGCCGCCTGAACCTGCGTACCCGCAGCCCCCGCCCTTTCAGCAGCAGCAACAGCAACAACAACGCCCCCCGCTCGCATCCCTGCCGCCACCCTCGCGCCCCAACAGCGCAACTCCACGCCCGTCTTTGGAGTCTGTCACCGAAAAGCTGCTCGTCGTGATGACCGCCATACTGGACGGTAACAAAGACCCAGCTCTGCCCGCGGAGCGGGCGCGGCTGGAGGCCTTGCGGGTGGAACTGATGGCGAATGATGGTGGTGGTGGAGGTGCGTCTTTTTTACAGGCGCCTCCTCCTCCTCACTTTGCCGGCAGCGCCTTTGGCGCGACACCCGCTCCCTTCTCGTGGCCCTCCGACGCCGGCACCTCCGCCGTCACCGCTTTCAACGCGGATGAGCCGTACGTGGCAGACCCGTCTTTGCGCCAGGGCGCCGGCGGTGCCCTCCCTGGAGCTTCCGACTGCACCCGCATAGACGGCCTGGCCGACGGTGCCTGGGCCCGCACCGATTTCAAGTGGACTGCGGCCGCCGTCAAAGCCAATGCCGAGTATTTCGGCAACTCAAGCTTCCGTTTCCACCAGGAACGGGCCATCAACGCGGCGATGGAAGGGAGGGACGTCTTCGTGTTGATGCCGACCGGAGGCGGCAAATCCCTCATCTACCAGCTGCCGGCCGTCCTGGCGTCGACCTCGCTCACGGTCGTCATCGCGCCCCTGGTCTCCCTGATTCAGGACCAAGTGTTTCACTTGCAGGAGGCGGGCGTGCCCTGCGACTTCCTGTCCGGCTCACAGTCGGCGTTTGAAGCGAACGAGGTGATGAGCAAGGTACGGGCCGACCCGCCTGACCTGCGCGTCTTGTTTGTGACGCCCGAAAAGGTGGCCGCGTCGGACAGCCTGATGCGCGCGTTGGACACCCTCCACAGCCGCGGCGCCCTGGCCCGCATCGTCATCGATGAAGCGCACTGCGTCTCCCAGTGGGGCCACGACTTTCGGCCGGACTACAAGAAACTCTCCCTGCTGAAAGCGCGCTACCCGACCGTGCCCCTGCTTGCCCTGACCGCGACCGCCACGCCGCGGGTGGAATCTGACGTCGTCTCCCAGCTGGGCCTGTCCTCCTGCATCGTCTTCAAGTCCTCCTTCAACCGGCCCAACCTGGTGTACGAGGTCCGCAAGAAGCCCACCAACAAGGCCGCCCTTAAAGAGATGGCCGACCTGATTGTGGGCCGATTTACAGCTCGCGGCCGCGTCCAGTGCGGCATTGTGTACGCCCTGTCAAAAAACCAGTGCGAGACGGTGGCACGGGACCTGCAGCAGGCTTTACGAGCCCGCCTGAACACGGGCCCTCGCGTCGAGCACTACCACGGTGGCATGTCGGCCGACGAGCGAGCGCGCGTCCAATCCGCCTGGACGCACGGGACGACCCACATCATCGTCGCCACCATCGCCTTTGGCATGGGCATCAACAAGGCGGACGTCCGCTTTGTCGTCCACTTCAGCATGCCCAAGTCGCTGGAGGGGTACCACCAGGAGACCGGGCGGGCCGGCCGGGACGGGGCGGCTGCCCAGGCGGTGCTGTTGTACAGTTACGCCGACGCGGTCCGCACGCGCCACATGGTGACCGAGTCAGCCGCCGAAAATGGGGCGGCCCCGCAAGCCCTGGCCGCCAACCTGGCCGCCCTGAACGCGATGGTGGCGTACTGCGAGGAAGCCGTCGACTGCCGGCGGGTGCACCTGCTCTCCTATTTCGGGGAGGCAGCGCGGGCGGGGCTGTGCGGCGGGCGGGGGTGCGACCTGTGCGCTGCGGGCGCATCAATGGCCGCGGTCCGCCGGGACGTCACACCGCTCGCCACGGCCGCCGTCCGCCTGGTGCGTGACATAGCAGCCACCGCCCAGGACGGCGTGTCCATGGCCCACCTGGTGGACGTGCTCAAGGGCTCCGTCAGCCGGGCGGTCACGTCGCAGGGGCACAACCGGCTGGCCGACCACGGCGCGGCGGCCGACCTGGCCAAGGCCGACGTGTCCCGCCTGGTGCGGTCGCTCATCACTCGGACCCCGCCGTTGCTGGCCGAGGAGACGTGGCGCCTGGACAACCAGTATGGCGGGGTGGTGTCGGCTATGCGGCCGGCCCCAGGCGCGCTGGCCGCCCTGGAGGGCGGGCGGGTGCGGGTGGAGCTCGCGTTTCCAGGGAGCGGTGGTGGGGGTGGGGGTGGGGGTGGGGCCGCCTTCCAGGCGCCGCCGCTGCGAGCGCTCGCTCCAGTCCCCGCCGCCACCGCCCGGCCGGCCTTCAGCATGGCGCCCCCGCCACGCGCGGCGCCGGGCCCGCGGCCGACCCAGACGGACGTGATTGAGGATGATGATGATGAGAAGGGTGGTGGTGGTGGTAGTGGAAGTGGTGGCCACCGCGTCAGCGAGGCCCTCCACCAGGACATCGCCCGGGAAGCCTTCAACCAGCTCAACCAGGGCCTGGACCGTGGTCCCCAGGGCGCGAACGCGAGCGCGGCCGCCGCGAGGGAGGCCCGGGTGACCCTCACCCCAACCGTGGTGGAACGGCTGGCGGCCCTGCGCCCGGCCGACCGGGCGGCCCTGGAGGCCGCCGACATTCCCGGCCTGTCCAATTACCAGCGTAACAAGCACTGGACCGCCATCCGCATCACCCTGGACCAGGTTGCGGCGTACGTGGCGGCCGGCGCTCGCGGCGGCGTGGACGGCTTCGCGCTGGACATTGAGCCCTACTGGGCGACCCGGCGGTCCAACAAGCGCAGCCGGCCCAACTCGCCTGGGGGTGGCGAAGGCGCTGCTGCCGCTGCTGTGCCTGGCTGGACTCATGGCGATGATGGTGATGGCGGCGGCGCGGTGGCCGGGGCGGCCCGGGCGGGCGCGGGTGCGGCGGCCGTCGGGTTTGACGACGACGACTTTGACGTCGACTTCCCCGACGGGGGGGGCTTCCTGGGCACCAACCCGGTCGAGATCGACTATTAGTGCGGAGTGGAGAGTGAGCGGGGGCGGAGCGAGCAAGAGGAGGGTCTCTCTATCATGCGACCCTCACCTGTTACACAGCACATCAGACCATCAGGTAGTCCATGACAAACGTGGGCACCTGCCCCGGCGGGCGGCCTTTCAAAAGTTTCTCTAGCAGGGCCGGGTCAACAGTTGGGGCGGCGCGTGGAGCGGGCCGGGCCCCGAGGTAGGCGACCGCCTCGCCCGCCCCGCTGGGCAGGCCCAGGGCACCGCCGTCGATGCCGCTCCCGATGAAGAGGCTGTCCATGCCCGCCGCGGCCGCGCCCGCGATGTCGTGCTCCAAAGAGTCACCCACCGCCAAAACGTCAGCCGCTCTCAACCCGCTGCCAAGGGCCGCGAGGGCTGCAGCGTAAATGGGCGCGGCAGGCTTGCCCAGACGCACGACGGGCCCGCCCGCGGCCTCATACCAGGCGGCTAAGGTGCCGGGCATGGTGACCAGGGCACCTCCGTCGACGGTGACGAGGTCCGGGTTGGCGCACAGCAAAGGCGGCGGGGGGTGTGGAGAGCGGGCAGCGGCCGCGCGCTGGAGCAACGCCTTCAACTCGTCCAGGCTGCGGGGCGTCGGTCCCGGCCGGGCCGAATCGTCGCCCTCGCCTGCTGCCCCGACGCCTTCCGTCCCGTGCACCAGAATGAAGTCCACGCTGTCCACGTCCTCCTCCCCGCACACGGTCAGGTCGAGGCCCTCAAGACTGACCCCTCCCCTGGCGGCCCATGTGATGTGGAGGCACCGCCGGCCGTAGCCGTGCCCAGGCTGGGCGAGCGTGGTGTGCGCGACCTCGCCCGACGTGACCGCCCCTGCAAAACAGGCCCTTTCGAAGCCCAGCCGGCCCAGCCTGTCCAGGGCCCCGTCAGCACGCCTGGACGAGTTACTCAGGATGACCAGGCGGGCCCCGGTGGAGGCCAGTGCGGCGACGGCGTCGATGGTGCCGGGCAGGGCCTCCCGCCCGTCGTGCAGGCAGCCGAATTGGTCCAACAGGATGGCTGCATACCGGCGGGGCAGGTCGGAGACGGAGGCAAGCTGGAGTGGAGGGCGGGCGGTGGGCGGGTGCATGGCCCTCTCAGCTCACCTCTTCAAGGAGAGGTTGCTGATGACCGTGCCAAATCTCTGATGGCGCGTGAGCTGGAGGTGCGTGGGCGTGCCCAAGTACGTGGCAAGGAACGCCGAGGCAAAGGACGGCGAGACGGAATGGCACCCGACTTGGCCAGCCGGGAGCCTTCACTCTTTTTCTTTCGTCGCGAAAAAGGGCAGGCGCGGGGGCGCCGCTCGCGCACGACAGCTCTCTTCTCACACACGCAACCATGACCTCCTCCACCCCGCCTGAGCCGGATACGTTTGTGGACCAGGTCCGTGCAAGGGAGGGGGCGCGGCCTTTTTTTTTATGGGGGAAGAGATCGATGTTGACCGCGCCCAGCCTTTCGCCTCAGACCTCACCTCTCACACACCTCTCTTCCCACAGGACGGATCCACCCGGGTGCGGGGCGTCGAGTTTATGTTCCCCATCATAATCGGGACGTGCGCATTCTCGCTGGGCAAAAAGGTGAAGACAGAGGAGGAGTTGCAATGCGCCTTCTCAACCCCCCGACCCTCTCGACCTCTCGCTCGCTCCATTCTCTCACACGCACACGCCGACGCTCTCTCCGCCACCACTCCATTTCATCAGGCCACCGACACGGAGACCCACCGGTGGACTCTGTACGTGCGCGGCCCCAACGGGGAGGACCTGTCCAGCGTGCTGGCCAAGGTGGAGTTCCACTTGCACCCAACATTTCACAACCCGGTCCGCACGCTCACGGCCCACCCGTTTGAGTTGACCGAGACCGGGTGGGGCGAGTTCGAGCTGGCCTGCACCCTGCACTGGGTTGAGGAGGCGGGGGAGCCGCCCATCGAGCTGACGCACAAGCTGAAACTGTACGCGGACGACGGGTCGGAGCCCGCGACGGCGGCCGCTGCCGCCCAGGCGCAGGCCGCCGCGGCGGCCGGTGGCGCCGCCGCAGCTGCCGCGCCCCCGGACCCGACCATGACAGGCCCGATCAGCGGCGGTGCTGCCGGCGCCGCCAACCCGGCCACGCCCGCCAAGCGGCCCGTCGTGTCGGAACAGTACGATGAGGTCGTCTTTTCCGAACCGCGCGCCGCGTTTTGGAAGAAAGTGTCGGCCTGGGCGCCCCCGCCCGCCGTGCCGCCCCTGTCGACGGCTGCCCACTGCCCGCCCGTCTCCTCCGCCGAGGACGTGCGCCGCCTGGCTGCCGCCCGGACCCGGGTAGCCCAGGTCCGGGCCGCCCTGCTGAAGCAACTGGAACAGTATGGCGGTGTGCCGGGGGGCGGGACGGTCGCCGCGGCGGCAGACGCGGCGGCGGCGGCTGCGGTGGCGGCGACTGCAGGCGGGGTCGCTGCTGGCGGCGGAGAAGCACCGGTGGGGTGAGAGAGAGAGCGTGGCAGTCGGACCAAACGACAAAACCCCATCCCATCCATCCCATCTCATCTCATCGCTCATCGCTCCCCGCCCACCGGCCCTGTCTCGTCCGCCACCCACTTGAGGTAAGCCGCACTGCCGCCCACCGCCTCCAGGGCCAACACCTCGGGCGTCTCGTACGGGTGGGCCGCTATTACGGCGTCTTGTAGCTTCTCCAGGCAGGCCCGCGTCGTTTTCATGATGAGCAGGGTTTCGGCGTCCCGCTGGACCTCGCCCTTCCACCGGTAGACGGACGTGATGCCGGGCACAATGTTGACGCAGGCTGCCAGGCGGTCTTTGCCGATGACCGCGTCAATGACTTTGTCACAGGCGGCCGCGTCCGGGCAGGTCACGTAGACGACGACGACCGGGTTGGCTTCTGCACTACATGACATGGTTGCCATGGACGCGGACGCGGCGCGGGCACGCAAAAGAGTGCCCGCCCCACCAGCGCTGGTCAGGCTGCGGTGGGTGGGGCGGGCGGCGAGGAGGAGGGCTCGCATCCACAGCGCGCGGCGGTCTTCCCTAGTGTGAAGAGAGGGAAAAAAAAAAAAAAAAAAAAAAAAAAAAAAAAAAGTCACACCACAAACACACACGCCCGCGGCTGCCCCAGGACACAGCGCGCGCCCCGTCCTCTCACAGTGGCCTCTCTGCGCGCGCGCGCCAGCACTCTCGCACCTCCCCAGCCCCCCACGCAGGAGTTTGCCCTCCCTGCAAGCGTGGTGGCGTGAGACGTGCACGCACTCGCCGTTGCTCGCTGTTTCTTCTCCCCGCCCGCTGCCTTCTCCACAACAGAGATGCAGGCAGCCCCGCCGCCGCCCCAGTGGCCGCCCGGTGGGGCGGGACCGTCCGGCGGGCCGCCCGGCCCGGGCCAGGCGCCCCTGTCGTTGGAGGAACTGCTGGAACGCAAGGTATGTGGTTGTGAGGATCGGCGCATCGGCCAGCGGCGGGGGAGAGCGCCGGCGTTCCGTGAGTGTGTGTGTCTGCCCCCGTGCCCCTCCCACCGCCTCGCCTGCCTCGCCTGTCTCTCCGCCCTGGGACCACGCCTTCAGAGGAAGGCTGGAGGCGTGCGGCCCTGACCTGGGGTGTGGTGCGGGTGAAGCGGACCGCACCGCCCGGGCTCGCCGCGCCTTTTTTTTTCCACGGCCGCCGCCGGGGCCGTCTCTCACCGCCCCTCTCTCTCACCGCCCATTCTCAATCTCTCCTCCTCCATTTCACAGTCCGCCCAATGGCACAAGCTCAACTCCAAGCGGTTTGCCGCCGCCCGCACCGCAGGCGCGGCCGGCACGACGGGCGGCGGCCCGGCCCCCGAGGTGAAGGCGGACATGCCGCCCGAGCACGTGCGCAAGATCATCCGGGACCACGGCGACCTGACCGCCAAAAAGTTCCGGGCGGACAAGCGGGTCTACTTGGGCGCCCTCAAGTTTGTGCCGCACGCCGTCTACAAGCTGCTCGAAAACATGCCCATGCCCTGGCAGCAGGTCAAGCACGTGCGCGTGCTGTACCACGTGACGGGCGCCATCACGTTCGTGGATGAGCTGCCGCTCGTCATCGAGCCCGCCTACGTCGCGGCCTGGGGGTCGATGTGGGTCATGATGCGGCGGGAGAAGCGGGACCGGCGCCACTTTAAGCGCATGCGCTTCCCGCCTTTTGACGACGAGGAGCCGCCCCTGGACTACGCGGACAACCTCCTGGACGTGGACCCCCTAGAAGCCATCACCATGGAGTTGGACCCGGAGGAGGATGGGGCTGTCGCGGACTGGCTGTACGATGACAAGCCCCTGCGCTGGGACACGTCCGGGTGCGTCAACGGGCCATCCTACCGTAAGTGGCGCCTGCCCCTGACGACCATGGCCACCCTGCACCGCCTGGCGGGCTCGTTGCTCTCCGACCTGGTCGACCCCAACTATTTCTACCTCTTCAATTCCGAGGCCTTTGTGACGGCAAAAAGCCTGGGCATTGCGATTCCGGGCGGGCCCAAGTTTGAGCCGCTCTTCCGGGACACGGACGCCCGGGATGAAGACTGGAACGAGTTCAACGACATCGGCAAGCTCATCGTGCGGGCGCCCATCCGGTCGGAGTACAAGGTAAGAGAGAGAAAAAAAAAAGGGACGGAGAGATGAGTGTGAGGGCGCGGCAGGGGGCCTCGGGTGTGGCGCGCGCGCTCTGGCCTGCTGCCTTCCGAGCTCACTCGCGCCCCTCCCTCTCTCCTCCCTTGCCATCCACAGGTTGCCTTCCCCTACCTGTACAACAACCGCCCCCGCGCCGTCCGCCTCGCCCCCTACCCCACCCCTCAAGTCATGTACATCAAGGCGGACGACCCGGACCTGCCCGCCTTTTACTTTGACCCGCTCATCCACCCGGTCGCGGCCTACCGGGCTGCTGGCGGGGGCGGCGGGCGCAGCGGCGGCGAGGACGACGACCTGGTGGACGATGAGGAGGACTTTGCCCTCCCTCCCACGGCGGCCCCGCTCCTGGCGGCCGCCCCGCTGTCCACGGACAACACCGCGCCGGGTATCGCGCTCCTGTGGGCGCCCCACCCCTTCAACAAGCGGTCTGGCTGCACCCGCCGCGCCCAGGACGTGCCCTTGGTCGGCTCCTGGTACCACGAGCGCAGCCCGGCGGGCTACCCCGTCAAGGTGCGCGTGTCCTACCAGAAGCTGCTCAAGTCGGCGGTGCTGAACGCGCTGCACTCGCGCGGGCCGCCCGGCCCGGGCTCACGCCGCAGGTCCTTGTTCAAGGCCCTCGCCGCCACCAAGTTTTTCCAGCGCACCGAGCTGGACTGGGTGGAGGCCGGCCTCCAGGTCTGCCGCCAGGGCTACAACATGCTGTCCCTGCTCATCCACCGGAAGGGCCTGACCTACCTCCACCTGGACTACAACTTCAACCTGAAACCCGTCAAGACGCTGACCACCAAGGAACGCAAGAAGTCCCGGTTTGGCAACGCCTTCCACCTGTGCCGGGAGATCCTGCGCCTCACCAAGCTGGTCGTCGACGCCCACGTCCAGTACCGGCTGGGCAACGTGGATGCCTACCAGCTGGCAGACGGCCTGCAGTACACGTTCAGCCACGTCGGCCAGCTGACGGGGATGTACCGGTACAAGTACCGCCTGATGCGCCAGATCCGGGCGTGCAAGGACCTGAAGCACCTGGTCTACTACCGGTTCAACACGGGGCCGGTCGGGAAGGGGCCCGGCGTCGGGTTCTGGGCGCCCATGTGGCGGGTGTGGCTGTTCTTCCTGCGCGGGATCGTGCCCCTGCTGGAACGGTGGCTGGGCAACCTGCTTGCCCGCCAGTTTGAGGGGCGCCAGTCCAAGGGCATCGCCAAGACCGTCACCAAGCAGCGCATCGAGTCCCACTTTGACCTGGAGCTGCGGGCGGCGGTCATGCACGACATCCTGGACGCCATGCCCGCGGGCGTCAAGGCCAACAAGGCGCGCGTCATCCTGCAGCACCTCGCGGAGGCCTGGCGGTGCTGGAAGGCCAACATTCCGTGGAAGGTGCCGGGCCTGCCGACGCCCATCGAGAACATGATCCTCCGCTACGTCAAGCAGAAGGCGGACTGGTGGACCCAGGTGGCGCACTACAACCGGGAGCGCATCCGGCGGGGCGCGACCGTCGACAAGACGGTGTGCCGCAAAAACTTGGGCCGCCTGACCCGGCTCTACCTGAAAGCGGAGCAGGAGCGCCAGGCCAACTACCTCAAGGACGGCCCCTACGTCTCCCCCGAGGAGGCGGTCGCCATCTACACGACCGCCGTCCACTGGCTGGAGTCCCGCCGCTTCGCGCCCATCCCCTTCCCGCCCTTGTCCTACAAGCATGACACCAAGCTGCTCATCCTGGCGCTGGAGCGGCTGAAGGAACAGTACACGGCCGCCCTGCGCCTCAACTCGCGCCAGCGGGAGGAGTTGGGGTTGGTGGAGCAGGCGTACGACAACCCGCACGAGGCTCTGGCCCGCATCAAGCGCCACCTGCTGACGCAGCGGGCGTTCAAGGAGGTGTCCATCGAGTTCATGGACCTGTACAGGTGACAGAGGAGAGGTGAAGATGAGATGAGATGATGGGTCTGGAGCGAGCAAAAGAGCGGGAGAGAGAAGCGGGTCGCTCACCTCCCCTTCCATCTCTCCTCTCTTGCCGCGCCTGCCCCCCCCCCTGCCTACCCCTCCTCTCTCACCCCCCCCTCCCCTCCTCTCTCCCCACTCCTGCTCCATACACAGCCACCTCATCCCCGTCTACGACATCGAGCCCCTCGAAAAGATCACGGACTGCTACCTGGACCAGTACCTGTGGTACGAGGCAGACAAGCGGGGCCTCTTCCCCAACTGGATCAAGCCCGCCGACTCGGAGCCGCCACCCCTGCTGGTCTACAAGTGGGCGCAGGCTATCAACAACCTGGACGGCGTGTGGGAGACAGCGGACGGCGGGTGTGTCGTCCTGCTGCAATCGGAGCTGGACCGGTTTTATGACAAGGTCGACCTGACCTTACTTAATCGCCTGCTCCGCCTGGTGCTGGACCACAATCTGGCGGACTACATGACCGCAAAGAACAACGTGGTCCTAGCGTACAAGGACATGGCGCACACTAACTCATACGGCCTGGTACGGGGCCTCCAGTTCGCGGCGTTCATCGCCCAGTACTATGGCCTGGTGCTCGACCTCCTCCTGCTCGGCCTCACCCGGGCCTCCGACCTGGCTGGCCCGCCGTCCACGCCCAACGAGTTCCTGACCTTCCGGGACACGGCGGTTGAGACCCGCCACCCCATCCGCCTGTACTCCCGGTACGTGACCCGGGTGCACATGCTGCTCAAGTTCAGTGCGGCCGAGGCGCGCGACCTGATCGCGCGCTACCTGACGGAGCACCCGGACCCCAACAACGAGAACGTGGTGGGCTACAACAACAAGAAGTGCTGGCCCCGGGACGCGCGCATGCGGCTGATGAAGCACGACGTCAACCTGGGGAGGGCCGTGTTCTGGGATCTGAAAAACCGGCTGCCCCGTGCGCTGACGACGCTTGAGTGGGACGCCTCCTTCGTGTCCGTCTACTCCCGGGACAACCCCAACCTGCTCTACTCGATGTGTGGCTTTGAGGTCCGCATCCTGCCCAAGTGCCGGGCCCTGGGCGGCGGGCTGGCGTCCAAGGACGGGGTGTGGGCGTTGCAGAACGAGGCGACCAAGGAGCGGACGGCCCAGGCCTACCTGCGCGTGGATGATGAGGGGCTGAAGGCGTTTGAGAACCGCATCCGCCAGGTGCTCATGTCCTCCGGCGCCACTACCTTCACCAAGGTCGCCAACAAGTGGAACACGGCGCTCATCGGCCTGGTCACCTACTACCGGGAGGCGGTCGTGCACACCCAGGAACTGCTGGACCTGCTGGTGAAGTGCGAGAACAAGATCCAGACGCGCATCAAGATCGGGCTCAACTCCAAGATGCCCTCCCGCTTCCCGCCCGTCGTCTTCTACTCGCCCAAGGAGATCGGCGGCCTGGGCATGCTGTCCATGGGCCACATCCTCATCCCCCAGTCTGACCTGCGGTACGCGGGCCAGACCGACCTCGGGGTGACCCACTTCCGGGCGGGCATGACGCACGAGGAGGACGCCCTCATCCCCACCCTGTACCGCTACATCCAGCCCTGGGAGGCCGAGTTCCTGGACTCCCAGCGCGTGTGGGCGGAGTACGCGCTGAAGCGGGCGGAGGCGGCCGCCCAGAACCGGCGGCTGACGCTGGAAGACTTGGAGGACGCGTGGGACCGGGGCATCCCGCGCGTCAACACCCTCTTCCAGAAGGACCGGCACACCCTGGCGTACGACAAGGGCTGGCGGGTGCGCACCCAGTTTAAGGAGTTCCAGGCCGCCCGCCACAACCCCTTCTGGTGGACGCACGGCCGCCACGACGGCAAGCTGTGGAACCTGAACAATTACCGGACGGACGTCATCCAGGCGCTCGGCGGGGTGGAAGGCATCCTGGAGCACACGCTCTTCAAGGGCACCTACTTCCCGACCTGGGAGGGCCTGTTCTGGGAGAAGGCATCCGGGTTCGAGGAGTCGATGCGGTGAGTGTGACTGTGGAGGGGTGCGAGAGGGATGCGAGGGGCGGGGGCGTGTGCGGGGCCTGGGAATAGGGGATGGAGAGAGGGGAGGGAGCGTTTTCCCTCCTCCTCTCCATCCACCCTGAGAGCCCCCCGCCGCCCGCCCTGCCCCGCCACCACCTCAAAACTCTCCGGCGGCCACTTCTCTCACCACTCTTCTCCTCCCCTTTCCTCCCCCTCCTTTCCTTCTCTTTTTCAGGTACAAGAAGCTGACCAACGCCCAGCGGTCCGGGCTCAACCAGATCCCCAACCGCCGGTTCACGCTCTGGTGGTCGCCCACCATCAACCGGGCCAATGTGTACGTCGGCTTCCAGGTCCAGCTGGACTTGACGGGCGTGTTCATGCACGGCAAGATCCCCACCCTGAAAATCTCGCTCATCCAGATCTTCCGGGCCCACCTGTGGCAGAAGATCCACGAGTCGGTCGTCATGGACCTGTGCCAGGTCTTCGACCAGGAGCTGGACGCGCTGGAGGTGGAGACCGTGCAGAAGGAGACGATCCACCCGCGCAAGTCGTACAAGATGAATTCCTCGTGCGCGGACATCCTCCTCTTCGCCGCCCACAAGTGGCCGACCTGCCGCCCTTCCCTGCTGGCCGACACGGGCGACGTCATGGACGGTAAGCCCGCCTCCAAGTTCTGGGTGGACGTCCAGCTGCGGTGGGGCGACTACGATTCGCACGACATCGAGCGCTACACGCGCGCCAAGTTCCTCGACTACACCTCCGACGCCCTCTCCATCTACCCGGCGCCCAGTGGCGCCATGGTGGGCATTGACCTGGCCTACAACCTGCACTCGGCCTTCGGCAACTGGTTCCCCGGGTGCAAGCCCTTGCTGGCGCAGGCGATGGCCAAAATCATGAAGGCCTCGCCCGCGCTGTACGTCCTGCGGGAGCGCATCCGGAAAGGGTTGCAGCTCTACTCGTCCGAGCCGACCGAGCCGTACCTGTCCTCCCAGAACTATGGCGAGCTGTTTTCCAACCAGGTGAGTGGATAGAAGAGAAGAAGAGACAGAGAGATAGAGCCGGGGGCGGAGAGGAGAGAGGGGAGAGAGGAGAGAGCCCCGCACGCGCGTGCGCGCGCGCAGGCTGGGGTCACGCCCACCCTCCACTTTTCCTCACCATTTCTTCTTTCTCTTTTTTTATTTTTTCTCAGATCATCTGGTTTGTGGACGACACCAACGTGTACCGGGTGACCATCCACAAGACCTTTGAAGGCAACCTGACGACCAAGCCCATCAACGGCGCGATTTTCATCTTCAACCCGCGCACCGGCCAGCTCTTCCTGAAGATCATCCACACCTCCGTCTGGGCTGGCCAGAAACGCCTCTCCCAGCTGGCCAAGTGGAAGACGGCGGAGGAGGTGGCGGCCCTGGTGCGATCCCTGCCGGTGGAGGAGCAGCCCAAGCGGGTCATCGTGTCACGGAAAGGCATGCTCGACCCGCTGGAGGTCCACCTCCTGGACTTCCCCAACATCGTCATCACGGGGTCGGAGCTGGCCTTGCCCTTCCAGGCCGCGCTAAAGGTGGAGAAGTTTGGGGACCTCATCCTGAAGGCGACGGAGCCGCAGATGGTCCTGTTCAACGTGTACGACGACTGGTTGAAGACGGTGTCCGCGTACACCGCCTTCTCCCGCCTCATCCTCATCCTGCGGGCGCTCCACGTCAACGTGGACAAGGCCCGCCTCCTCCTGCGCCCGGACCGGTCCATCATCACCGCGCCCCACCACGTGTGGCCCACCCTGACGGACGAGCAGTGGATCCGGGTGGAGGTCGCGCTGAAGGACCTGATCCTGGCGGACTATGCCAAAAAGAATAACGTCGCGGTCGGCGCGCTGACGCAGTCCGAGGTCCGGGACATCATCCTGGGCGCGGAGATCACGCCCCCCTCCCAGCAGCGCCAGGCCGTGGCGGAGATCGAGGCGGCGGCGGCGGGGGGCGGGTCCGCGACGGCGACGACCGCCCGCACGCTGGACGCGGACGGCAACGAGCTGGTGGTCACGACGACCTCGCCCTACGAGCAAGCCTCGTTCGGGTCGAAAACCGACTGGCGCGTCCGCGCCATCGCCGCCGCCAACCTCCACCTCCGGGTTGCCCACATCTACGTCCACTCCCCGGACGGCAGTGGCGCGGGCGGCGCGGGCGCCGTGGAGGCCGGTGGCTTCACGTACGTCCTCCCCAAAAACCTTCTCAAGCGCTTCATCTGCATTGCCGACCTGCGCACCCAGGTCGCCGCCTACCTGTACGGCGGGTCCCCGCCCGACAACCCGGCCGTCAAGGAGGTCCGGGCCGCCGTGCTCGTCCCCCAGTGGGGCTCGCACGCGGGCGTCCACCTGCCGGCCGCCCTGCCGGCCCACGACTACCTGGCCGACCTGGAACCGCTGGGCTGGATGCACACCGCGCCGGCCGAGGCGTCCGCCCTGCCTCCTGGAGACGTCGTCGCGCACGCCAAGCTCCTGGAAGCCCACCCGTCCTGGGATGGGGAGCGCTGCATCTGCCTAGCCGTCGCCTTCACGCCCGGCTCCTGCACGCTGTCGGCCTACCGCCTGACGCCGGCCGGGTATGAGTGGGGGCGGGCCGCAAAGGACGCGGCCGCCGCGGCCTCCAACCCGGCGGGCTACGGCCCCGGCCACTACGAGTCCGCCCCGCTCCTCCTGTCCGACCGGTTCATGGGCTTTTACATGACGCCCGACGGGGCCCCCTGGAACTTCAACTTCCAGGGCGTCAAGCACTCGCCGGGCATGAGCTATTCTCTAAAACTGGCCAACCCAAAGCCATTTTACGACGAGTCGCACCGGCCCAACCACTTTTTGGATTTCGCGGAGATGGAGGGGGCGGACGTGGATGCTGATCGGGAGGATCCCTTTGCCTGATAGGAAAGATTGTGGGGGGTTAGATGGGTGGTGAAATGGAGAGGAGTGCGGGCGCGGAGGTGTGAGATAAGGTGTGAGACGTGGGCTGGTGTTTTTTTTCCTTTCGCTTTTTTTGGCTTTGTATGACTGACATTTCTGAGAGAGTGAGGGGTGTGACGAGGCCGTGTGCATGCGTGCTCGCCCGACGGGTGGGAGGTGGAGTGGGGGCACTCCACCTTCCGAACAATCCGGGGCTTGCGTGCGTGTGTGAAAGCAAGCCCATCTTCTCTCCAGCAACAATTTCTCTATGCCCTCACTTCTCATTCACTTCTCATTCAACGCGCCCCCATCCCCACCTCTCCCCACGCATTCGACCCCATGCTCCGCATCACCGGCGGCGGTGGCACAAACCGGCGCAGGAGCAGGGAGGAGCAGACGACCGACACGGATGAACAGGCCATGGCCGCGCCGGCAGCCCAGGGCGGGACCTGGACTCGGAAGGCCGGGTACAGCGCTCCCGCCGCGGCGGGCAGCATGGCCGCGTTGTAGGCGAGCGCCCAGAAATAGTTGAGGCGGATGCGGGCCAGGGTGGCTCGGGAGACGGCCAGCGCCGTCAGGACCGCCTCCAGGTCGGGACGGACGAGCACAAAGTCGGCGGCCTCGACTGCGACGTCGGTGCCCGCGGCCAGGGCGATGCCGACGTCCGCTGCCGCCAGGGCGGGGGCGTCGTTGACGCCATCGCCCACGACGGCGACCCCGCCCGCCACAGAGGACGAGGTCAGGCGGGCGAGGAGGCCGGGTGGAGGGGAGGCGGGGATGGCGGGCGAGGCGGGCGGCGCCCCACCCGCCCCGGCACCCGCGCACGCGCGCTGGAGGGCACGCACGCACTCGACCTTGGACGCGGGCAGGCATTCCGACACCACCCGGTCCACGCCCACCGCCGCGCCGACCGCCCGGGCGGCCGCGGGGCCGTCCCCCGTGACCAGCCAGACCGTGAGGCCAGACGCCCGCAGGGCGGCCACCACGCCAGCGGCTTCCGGGCGGATCGGGTCGGCGATCGCGAGCGCGCCCGCGGCCAGGCCGCCCACCGCCAGGAAGACCGTCGTCGCGGACGCGTCCCGGGCAGCCCGGGCCGCGAACTCCAGGGCGGCGGGTGGTAAGGTCACCCCTTCCTCCGCCATCAGGCGTTCGGAGCCCAGGGCGACGCGGACGGGAGAGGGCGGCGGGCCCGTGAGTGGGGCTGGGGGTGGGAGTGGCGGGGGCGGGGGCGGGGGCGCAGCCGGGGGCGGCTGGTAAGGGCCCGGCGGCAGGGGGCCCGTGTTGGGTGGCGATGCCGGCGCGTGCGGACCCAAGGCCGGCCACACCAGGCCCCGCACGCCCAAGCCAGTGATGTGCTCAACGTCCGTGGCGGGGCGGACCCAGGAGACGTCCCTCGCGCCTATCAGGCCAGGCACTGTGCCGCGTGCACCGCCTCCCGCACTTGCGCCGACCGCGGCCGCCAGGGCGTCCGCCAGGGCGGCATCCGGGTCGGCCGAGGCCAAGACTGCCAGGTCACCATCGCTGGCCTTGCGGGCCAGACCCGGTCGGAGCAGGGGCGGCTTGGAGGCGGAGGGAGAGGGAGGGAGGGGGGAGGGCGCGCTGTCGCCGCCGCCGGGCACACCCCCACCCCCACCCCCACGCCGCCGGGCCGCCGTGACGGGCCGGGGTTCGGGCGAGGCGGACAATGAGCGGGCGGGCAGGGACGCCGTCCATCCAGGCGACATGGGCGAGGACGCAGCCGGTGGCACGCCGCCCCCCGCCGGACCGGCCGCGCTGAGCACCGCGCCCGCGAGCGGGTGGGTCGAACTCGCTTCGAGCGCGGCCGCGAGGGCGAGGACCTCCCCTTCCCCCGTCAGCCCGCCGTCCAGGCCGCCCAGCACGCCCACCACGCTCGGGCGCCCCGCCGTCAGGGTCCCCGTCTTGTCGAAAATGACGGCCGCCAACCCCGCCGCCCGCTCCAGGGCGTCCCCGCCCTTGATGAGCACGCCATGGCTCGCGGCCACGCCCGTCCCGACCAGGACCGCGGTGGGGGTCGCCAGCCCCAGCGCGCACGGGCAGGCGACGACCAGGACGGCGATGGCAAAGAGGAGGGCAAACAAGAAGTGCGTGTGCCCGGGCGGCAGCCAGGCGGCCGGGAACAGCCCGGCCCGCCCGGCCCCGTACCAGGCGGTGAAGGTCAGGGCGGCCAGGGTCACCACGGCCGGCACAAACCGGCCCGCCACCCGGTCGGCCGCCGCCTGGATGGGCGCCTTGGCCAGCTGGGCCGCCTCCACCAGGCGCACGATCTGGGCGAGGGCGGCATCGGAGCCCGCCCGCGTGACGC
>Ga0315278_10001970_pt1 | contig 18184 bp, 20 predicted proteins | sample YL17G06_0_MG_FD_203880 | JGI IMG/M metagenome (GOLD analysis project Ga0315278, IMG submission 203880) | Sediment microbial communities from Yellowstone Lake, YNP, Wyoming, USA - YL17G06_0 | ecosystem: Environmental > Aquatic > Freshwater > Lake > Sediment | place: USA: Wyoming | collected... | reverse complement strand
GAGAACGTTCCTGCGATTGCTGATGAAGTCGGCGAGATTTTGAATGAGTACAGGCGCCGCTGGATTGAGCGATACAAGCGGAAGTGTTATTTGACCGGAAAAGATCGGACCAGGATTGCCGATCTGGTAGAGCGTATCGGATATCGCGACACGAAGCAGAGGCTTCAAAACTATCTGAAGTCAGATGACGCTTGGTTGGTTGATCGATGTCATCCGTTGGCCGTATTTGCGAAGACATCGAACAGCTATTGCAGAGGTAAAAATGTCAAAGCCGCAATTATCAAACGCGATTCTGAGTTTGACTCAGAAGTTCGACGCTTTGAAGAGGAAAGATCTGGAAAGAACGATTCGTGAAATGAGCTTCCGTTCAGGTCTTTGTGCAACGGGTCTGGGAATGATCTTCGAATCGTTCGAGGCCAAGGACCACAAGACGGCTGCGTTGAAAATTGCTGAAGAGTGGAATATCGATTCTGAGAAGACATCTGGGAATCCTCCCGGTTCGCGGCAGCTTGGAATTCTTTTCTATGGGCCTGCTGGTTCGGGAAAAACACATCTGGCTTGTGCGATTCTAAATCGACAGATCTCGCTCGGCACGTTCGGATATTTTCTTCCTACAACGAGAATCCCGAAAGAGAACACGGATGCGATTGAAAGGCTCTCAGACCCGGATGAGATTCCCCTTTTGATTCTCGATGATCTCGGAGCGGAGAAGTCTACCGATCGTGCTTTGGAGTGTTTGTATTCAATTATCGATGGAAGAATTTGGAACAAAGCACCGATGATCGTAACAACCAATTACAAGCCGACCAAGGAGCTGTCTTCTAGATTCGGTTCTGAATATGGCGATCGGATTGCATCGAGATTGCAACATGCTTGCTTATCGGTTCCAGTCGGCGGAGTCGATATGAGGATGCAGCGATGAGCATCACCGCATTCGATATCGAGAACGAGCGGGCGCTCGTGGTCGCCGCTTTGAGAGATCCGGAGGCCAGACAGTCAATCGCCGGGTCGCTTGAGCCAGAGGATTTCCGTGGGGAGCGGTTCGCTGTCATCATTCGAGCGGTGATTGAATGTCAAAGATTGGGGCTCGAACCGGACGATGAGGCAGTGGCCGTTCAATGTGGCGATGAAGATTTCGGTGGATTCGATTTTCTGCAAAAGCTTAGATCTCTGGAAGCTCCAAAAAATTTGAATTTTCATTTGGCGAGGCTGAAGCAAGATTCGGCCAGGTATAAAATCGGAAAGCAAGATCTCCCCGAATTGGAGAAAATGTTAGCGGATAGAACAATCGATTTCAACGAGTGCTTGGTCAAGGTCGCGGAGATTCAAGATCGTCTAAGGCCGGGAGCGGAGATCTCGGACACGAACGACGTTTGGGCCGAAGCTTTCGACCGGCGATGTTCGGGAGCGCACGGCTTCCAGAGTATTGGTTATGGCGTTCTCGATGAATTCTTGATCGATGGATATGCAAAGCAAAGCGTGTCAGTTGTCGCCGGTCGAACCGGGCATGGCAAGACTACGTTCGTGGTTGATACCGTCCGAAGATTGATTGCAAGGAAGACGAAGCCGAAGATTGGAATCCTTCCACTGGAGATTGGACGAACCAGCTTTGTCGATAAGCTGATTTCATCGGTGATGCAATTTCCGCTTGAAGGCATCCGGAAGGGAGCCGCCAAGCTGTCGCTCGAAGAACGTGGAATCTTTCGGCAGATGGCGAAAAAGTTGATTGGAAGCGACGATCGGTTGACGGTGTTGGATAATCCGTTTTTCATAATGCCCGATCGGACGAATGATGCGGCGATGGCGAAGTTGGAAGAGATCACAGCGACCCATGGGTTCGACATTTTATTTATTGATCTATTCCAGCGGTGCTTGACGGACATCCGCCCAGCACCAATCGAAAGTGCTTTGGTACGAGTTCAACATTTGGCCAAGCTATACAACGTCCATTTGGTGCTTCTACATCAGATCAGTCGAAAGGCGGAAGAGAAGAAGGACAAACGTCCAGCGTTGGAAGATCTCAAAGGTTCTGGCGGCTATGAAGAGGTTCCCGATTTGGTTCTCTTGCTGCATAGGCCGAAAGCGGCAAAACAATTTCGAAGAAAGGACGAGATAGAAATTCGGGTGGCAAAGCAACGTGACGGGCTTTCTGGATTCACCGTGATCGGAGATTTCAAAGGAAACATTAGTCGAATTGATAACGAACATTTACCAATTAGCGGAGGGGACGATGACGAATAGTCAACGTCTATTGAGACAATGAAGTTTAAAAAGAGAATCTCGCTCCGCAATATTGACGTTGCTAAAGTTCTCGATGCTCTTGGGATTGTATATCAGAAAAACAAGGATGAGCTATACGCCAAGTGTCTCCATCCTGAACACAAGGAGCGGACACCATCCTGGCATATTCGCGCAAAGCTTGGCGACGAGAAGAACGGTATATTTTTCTGCTGGTCTTGTGGTTGGAAAGGAAATCTCATTACGCTCGTGTCCAACGTCAAGAAGGTTGGATTCCCAGCCGCTCTGTCGATGGTCGAGGAGTTCCAGAAAAGCGCTCCGATTGTCAAAGAGGTTGGTGAGGAGGAGTATCTAAAGCCGATGCAATCGTTCGAGCCCCCCGAAATAAGAGATTTTATCTGGGCAGGAAAAAAGATTCGGACCTATCCGATTCGAACGGGAGGAGAGGCATTCGAATATTTGATCGGTCGCAACATTGGAGGGCGTTATGTAGAAGAGTGCGGGCTTCTCGATTGGCCGGAGAAGGGAAGGATTATCGTACCGATTCGAAGACACAAAAAAATGATTTCTTGGGTGGCGCGATCATATCGCGACGAGCTTCCGAAGACTCTTGCTCCGGCGGGCGCTCCCAAGAAATGGGAGCTTTTGGGATTCGATGAAATTGATCGAGCAAAGGAGGAGATCAGTTTGTGTGAAGGTTGGGTTGATCGAATTCGGTTGATGCAGATAGGTTGCATCAACCCCTGTGCCCTGTGTGGTTCGAAGATGAGCGAGTTTCAAGCTGATGCAATTGGGTTTGCAAAGAAGATCACCATTTGGCAAGACGGCGATAGGGCCGGCGAGGTCATGTCTCGAGATTTGGCGTCATGGTTAGGAAGAGGACGGGAATTGTGGATCGTTCGATTTCCGCAAGGCAGAGATCCTGGTTCATTCAATCCGTCTGATCTGAGCGAGTTTAAACCAATACCATGGGAGGTTTGAAATGGCGGCTAAGTTCTATCCAGAAGCGGCGATGGCGTATGCAAACAGCTACAATTGGAAGCTACCAAACAAGTTGAAGGACGACAAGACGCTCCAAGAAATCGTCCAAGAAAATATCAGCGCGGCAGTCGCGGAGATACCGGAGGAAGAACGTTACGAATGCGATCGCTGTGGAAGCGTCGTTCAAGAGCCGGATATTTTCTGCTGGTTCTGCGGAGCCGATACATCGGAAGACGGAACGGGAGGATTCAAAGCCGCTGAGAAGGACTCGGAAGAATCGGATGAGCCCGCGACAGACGAGCCCGCGACAGACGAGCCCGCGACGGAGAAAGACGAAGCGACAGACGAGCCAGAGGAAGAGGAAAAGCCGAAAGCGAAAAAAGAGAAGGCGAAGAAAGAGAAGACAAAGAAAACGAAGCCTTCGAAGGTTGAGGAAGAGATCGAAGAAGCATCCGAAGCTGTTGTCGAAGAAGCATCCGAAGCTGTTGTCGAGGCTATCGTCGGGGAATTGGTCGAGGAGCCCGAAGAGCCGGAAGAGAAGGCCGATTCGAATGCGTTGATTGTGGTTGGAGGTTCCGGGTTCAAGACGCTTAAGGAATATACAAACGAGATTCGTTCTTTGAACGCAAACACCGGATTGATGGCTTGGAGAATTGGAAGGCTTTTGACGGAGGTCAAGGCGACGAAGCAATTCAAGGACGGCTATGGCAACATGGCCGATTATGTGGCGCAGGAGATTGGCTATTCGTGGCAGCAAGCCCGAAATTTCATGCGCTATGCTCAGGTTGTCGAGCAAGATCAAGCGGCGAAGCTGGGCATCTACAAGCTCGAGATTCTCGCCCGTTCGCCAGACGATTCCAAAGAGAGAATGTTGAAGGCGGCTCTTCCCAAGGACGCGGGTGGTCAAGGTCTCAATCGCGACCAGTTGGAGAAGCGTCTGAAGGTGGAGAAGGAGAAGTACAAGGGTCGCGAGAAGAGCCCGCGTGGGCGAAAGGCAGAACCGAATAAGAAGCTCAGGGTTCACGATCTAATCGGATCCACGATCGAGATCAAGACCGACAGCGACGGAGAAGGCGAAGAGGTCATCCCCGACACCCTGTGCTTCATCGAAGTGAAGGTGTTGAAGAGTAAGGTTCGGATTTCGTTTGTCGAAGGTGCGGTCGAGGAAGAGTAGAAATTCTATGCACAGGATGCGGTAAAACAATGCTAGAAAGAAGTAATACACTGGCTGTCTCTATGTGTGAACCCGAACCTTATGTAGTTGTAATTTGTATTGTTATCGGCATAGCACTTGCCTTTGTAACACTTAAACTTATAAAATTTTTCCTGGATAGATTAGACAGGAAAGAGGAAATAATAGAACAGCGCCTTTTAGAAGTAATCAACGCTTGGCCAAAACCCAAATATACGTGTAGTCGCGACGGAGAAGGCGAAGAGGTCATCCCCGACACCCTGTGCTTCATCGAAGTGAAGGTGTTGAAGAGTAAGGTTCGGATTTCGTTTGTCGAAGGTGCGGTCGAGGAAGAGTAGAGATTGAATGAACGCTCCGCAAGGCCGGCGATTATCAAAAGCCTTGCGGAGCTTTTTCGAAAGGCGGATAACGTGAAGCGAAGAATCAAACGGTATCAGATAATCTATGCTGATCCGCCTTGGGCTTACAAAGATAGAGCATGTCAGGGTTCGGCCGAGCAACATTACTCCACGATGGGAATTGAGAACATAAAGGGATTGTCGGTTGAGAACATCGCCGCTGAGAATTGTGTTCTTTTTCTTTGGTCTACTTATCCATTTTTGCCGGAAGCGTTAGAGGTGATTGAAGCTTGGGGCTTCAAATATAAGACGATCGCTTTTCAATGGGTCAAGACCAATCGCAGCGGAAAGGGATTTTTCTTCGGCATTGGACATTGGACGCGAAGCAATACCGAGTGTTGTTTGTTGGCCACGAGGGGAAAGCCCAAGCCGATTTCCAAAGCGATCTCGCAATTGATAATTGAACCGCTGACGCGTCACTCGGCAAAGCCGCCTATCGTTCGGGAAAAGATTGTCCAGTTGATGGGAGATCTTCCTCGAATCGAGCTTTTCGCCAGAGATTCTTCTCCCGGTTGGGATTCGTGGGGGAATGAGTGCTCGCGCGATGTTGTGCTTGAGAGGTGACACCATGGCTAAAAGAAAGGCCGGAACCGAATATACCGCTGGTTGGTACGATTGGGAATCGCGGCAGGTGTGTTTTTCGTATTGGAAAAATGGCGAGAGGATGCAGCATTCTTTTAACACGAAATGGTATTTCTTTCTACGGAGAGAAGACGCCGAGATCGTGGCATGCCGAAAGTTCGACGGGCTTTGTGATGAGGTCGAAGAAGCTGGTCCGTATATCAAGCTCTTTCTCCCCTATTACGATGAGCGCAGAGAAGTGTTCATCGAATGGCTGCGTTCCAAAGGCGTCGAGCCATTGGAAGCAGACGTTCATCCCGTTGATCGGTATATGTTCGACAGCGAGATCAAGATTTCAACCAATCCGAAGATTCTCTATTACGATATCGAGACGGATGCTCGCAAAGGTGGTTGGGAGGATGTCGGGAGACATCGGCTTCTTTCTATAGCGTATGCGGGAAGGGGCGAGAAGGTTCGTTGTTTGATTGCCGATGATTCAGATGACAAAGGGGAAAAAGATCTCCTCAATCGATTTTTCAATGTGATCGAAAAATATGACACCTTGGTTGCTTGGAACGGAGCCGCTTACGATGAAGTTGTTCTGAGGGCCAGGGCAAAGCATTACAAGCTATATCCACGATGGAACACGATCAATTTTCTAGACTTGATGCAATTATTCAAGAAATACTACGGTCGAGACGAATCGGGCAGTGGTGTTCGGATTTCTTTTTCTTTGGAGAATATCGCAAAGACGGTTCTCGGAAAGGGCAAAGTCAAAGACATCGCAGTACACCGATTGATTGATGTGTTCAATTTCGAACCGGACAAGCTGATTGAGTACAACAAGCGTGACGTTGAAATCATGCAAGAGCTGGATGAGAAGTTGGGATACACCGAGGCGCAAACCGCGCTGGCGCATTTGTGTAACAGGTTCTTATGCGACCGCTCGTCGAAATCGGGTTATCTGGTGGATGGGTTCGTTCTGAAGCACGCGGCGAAAAGTCAAACGGCGCATTTTCGAACCAAGAACTACAACGAAGGCCAGGAAGAGGAGAGGGGAATCGAAGGCGCTTTCGTGATGGATCCGATCATTGGATTGCATGAGCAAGTATGTGATTTGGATTTTTCGTCTCTGTATCCAAGCATCATGATCGCGTGGAACGTGTCGCCAGAGAAGAAAATCGTAGGGGAAGCGGACCAGTTGGAGGATTATGCGATAGCTGCAAACAAGGCGAAATTCTCCAACATGACATCCGGTAGCTTTCCCACAATCGTCAAAACAGCGCTCGATGCGCGCTCCCATTGGAAGAAGGAAGCGGCTCGATTGGAGAAAGAAGGCCAAGAGAATTCCGTGGAACATCGCATAGCGAAGAACCGCTCGGACGCTTGGAAGGTGTTGGCTAATTCGATGTATGGAATGTTATCATCGCCGTTCGCGCGTTACTACGATCCGGATTGCGGCGAAGCAATCACAATCACGGGAAAGACGATAATTCAGAAGGTCATCAAATTGGCCGGCGATTATGGGATCAAGGTCGTATACGGAGACACCGATTCGGTATTCATCAAATCCAGCAAAGACCAAGCGATCGAATTCGCTGGTCTAGCAGAAAAGTATCTTGACGAGTGGGTGAAGGAATGCGGCGCGCTTCCGGGATTGATCAAGCTGAAATTGGATGCCGAATTCCTTCGTATTTTCTTCACAGCAAAGAAGCGATATGCCGGAAAGAAAGCGACAGGCAAATGGGATGTTCGTGGCCTCGAATTGGTTCGAAGCGATGGTTGTAAATATGCGAGAGAGTTCCAGAGGAAGATGGTCGAGTACGTTTTAGAGGCGGCCCATCCAAACGCTGAAGGAGCCAAAGAGATTGTGATGAAGTGGGCCGATGAATTGGATGAAGGCAAAGTTGATGCCGAATTCCTTCTCCTCGCTCAATCGCTTTCGCGATCGATTGAAAGCTATAAAGTCGAGACGCTGCACGTTCGAATCGCTAAAGAATTGATGGCCAAGGGGAAGGAGGTTTATGTTGGGATGAAAATCCCATACATCGTTGTTGGCAAAGAAGGGGCGAGATTGAAAGCTGTTCACATTGACGATTATGATGGCAAGTACGATGCGAATCAATATTGGACGGGAAAGGTGTTCCCTCCGGTTCAACGAATTCTGGAGGCTGTTTTACCAATCCCGAATTTCGAATGGAAAAGCTTTCTGAAGTATCTGAATCGGAACAAGAAGCAAGCCAATTTGTTCGGGAGGAAAAAGAACGATGGGAAAGCTGATCCGAAAGAATCAGGCGAGTGAGGTTCGGGAAGTTGTCAACGGATCGTCGCGAATGAGCGACGAACAATATCATTTCTTTCGTGTAGAGCAAGACATCGATATTGTCGCGGAGTTCAGATCGTTGAAGAGTATCGGAGAAATTCCGGCTGACAAAATCATGGATCGAATGGAATTGACGCGCGAAATAAACGCATCGGCCGGAAGAGCCCGACGAGCAAATCTGATCTATCTGAAAGCGAGGAGAGAGCGAGAGCTATTCAGAATCGACTACGCCAGAACAATGAAAAGTCTGACATCGCGAGCGATTCAAGGGATTGAGAAATGGTTGAAGGACAACGAAGTGACGAAAAAGCAAATTACCAAGGATATGATTGAGCAGGAGATCGCTTCCGATCCGGAATTGTCGTCCGAATATACAAAGTTGATCGAGCGCGAGGAGGAGATTAAATCAATTCAAGACGATTGTAAGTTGATGGCCGATGAATGGTCCGAAAGAAAAAGGACGTTACAGACACAAGCGAGGCTGATAACGGCAGAGCGAGAGGTCGTTCTGAATAGCTAATCAATGGAGCAAGGAGGAGAGACATGAGCAAAGTGAATCGTGCGAAGTTCAAGCAGGACTCGATTTATGGGAAGGGAGCCAAGTTTTCCGGTTGGAAAGACAAGGGTGAGACGACAGGTTGGATTCACCCAACGATTGGGCTTTGGGAGAGATGGATTCATGGTTCAGTCCCCTCGGTCGAGGAGAGGGACGGTAAGACCGAAATGCGGAGGCGCCGCTGTAATTGCATTGGGCGCGCGAAGGAAGACATTCCCAACGACGGCTGTCCGATGTGCCAGCTTCAAGAATTCGCGTCAATGAAGTTGAATGAAGGCGCCGATGGCGATGAGGTTATTCTGGAAGCGGGAAGCAACAAGGATCGAGTCGTTCTCGATTTGAATGATTTGGCCGGAAAGGGCAATTTCCGAACGGATCCGAAAGTTAAGGGCGAAGTCTGCTTCGCGTGGATTGCCAAAGAGAAGGACGATGATGAAGATGCGGGAAAGAAGGTCGAGATCATAACCGGACCACACACGCTTGGAGAGCGTATCTTGGAAGTCATCGAGGAGCAGGTTACGGCAAGGGGAGAAATGGCCGGAGATTGCGAAGTCCCGGAAGGGTTCGAGCTGAAGCTTCGGAAGGGGAAGTTGGTTCTGAGCGATGGCGATGACGAAATTCCTTGGCAACCATATCCCTTCAAATTGAAGTACAAAGAAGAGGCTCAACCGGCGTCCAAGTATTCAGCGATGAAAGTTGATTCGGATCTATGTCCGCTGACCCCTGCGATTATCGAGACCATGCTCTCGGATGAGGATGATCTCGATGTGGGCATGGAAAAGCTATGTGGGCCGACAGAGGTGGACAAGCAATTGACCATTCTCGAGTCTTCATGGGACAGCCGCACAATCCCCTATGAAGAATTCGCGGAGTTCTTTTTCGAGAAGAGCGGAAAGAAGCGCGGAAAGGCGAAGAAGACCGACGATGATGACGATGAGCCGAAGGCGAAAAAGAAGACCGACGATGATGACGATGAGCCGAAGGCGAAAAAGAAGACCGACGATGATGATTCGAGCGACGAGAAGCCGGCGAAGATCCATTGTCCTGAGTGTGGGTTCAAAAACAAAGCGGATACAAAATTTTGTAGCCAGTGTGGATCCAAGTTGCGCAAGGCCGATGACGATGAACCGAAGGCAAAAAAGAAGGTCGACGATGATGACGATGAACCGAAGGCCAAGAAAAAGAAGGCCGACGATGACGATGACCAGAAGGTGAAGAAAATCAAATGTAAGGATTGTGGGGCGCTCGTGGTTCCGATGAAGAACTCCGGTCGTTGCCCCGAGTGTGGCGAGAAGCTCGGAGAGGATGACGTTCCCTACTGATCCATTTACACCGTAAACAAATCTCCCGATCGATCAGCGGTCGGGAGATTTGTTTTCTTCGAGAAAGGAGTTCAAATGCACCGCTCGATTGTTTATCTCTCGGGCTTGCCTAACGACGCTTTGACCATAGCCAGCGGATGTGAATTGATGATGGAAGACATCGCCGTCATCACAGTTCACCCGTGGGCTGAGTATGCTTCTTCTATGGGATACGCTTTGGGTGATATTTCCAGCTTGGCGGAATCTCTAATCGAACGATGTGACGCTGTTTTGTTCGTTCCGGGATGGGAGCTGAGTGCGGAATGTCAGCTCGATTTGTTGCTGGCTGAAGATTATGGAGTTGAGATCTATTATTCAATCGACGAATTGAAGAAGACGTGGGGTTTGGAATGAAGAAAAAGAGAACCGCCAGTGCTTCTTTGGAAGCGTTAAGAATCGTGGCCGATGGTGTGAAGGGGATGACGACAGTCAATTGCATGGAGGAAGAGCGATACGTTCCGACTATCTTTACCAGTTACAATCGAGCAACAGGTTTGGGAGGGCATCCTCTTCGGAGAATGATGGCTGTTCACGGGAAGAACCAAACAGGCAAGAGCATTCTAGCGGCCGGCTTGGCCGAATCCGCGAGGCGGCATGGTCACATTCCCGTGATCTACGAGGCAGAATGGGCAGCAGAAAAGCGATGGCTGAACCGTCTCGTTCTCGGAGAGGGAACATTGTTCGATATGCCAGCCAATCTCGATGAGTTGTTCTCGAAGATTCAGCGCAATCTGGATAATCTCCGGAAGGGGAAAGAGAAGGGTCTGATTCAAGATGAGATCGGCTGCTGCTTTGTTATCGATACACTGACCAAGTTGATCCCACAAGAACAATTCGACGAGCTTCTGAAAGACGGAATCAAGAAGTCATATTCCATGCAAGCCCAATGGGTCAGTCTGTGGAGCAAGATCATCGTTCCACAAGCCTATCGTTCCAATTCTTCATTCATCATTGTTCTTCAAGAAAGACAAAATATCGGAGCTTCTAAATTTGCCAAGCAACGCAAAGTGACGCTAGGAGAGGCCCTTTTGTACGATGTATCTCAGAGGGTCGAGTGTACCCATAGCAAGCAAATTATCGAGAGCGGAAAGGTTGTCGCGACACAATTTTTTTATGAGATGGAAAAGAACAAGAGCGATGGGATGACCAATCAAGCCGGGAGCATTTTCACGGGAACAGGTGAAGGCGACGCTCCTCCCGGATTCGATCTAATTCGAGAGGCGATTGAAGAAGGCGACCAGCGAGGAGTCATAAAGAAGCAAAAGCGGAACAAGATGGATCATGTGACAATCGTCTCTGGGGAGGAAGAGATTCTATCCGTTCAAGGTGGGATTGAAGATCTCCGTCAACATTTCCGAACGGACAGCGACGATTTTGATCGGTATGTCAATTTTCTAAATGTTGGTAGCCGGAGGATAAAGTGAAGATTTTGGCTGTTGGAGATTCACATCTTGGATTATCAATCGGCGGATATGATTTCTTTGATGATACGATTCGTGCTTTCCGGACGTTGATCGAGGCAGCCGAAGGGGTCGATATGTTCGTTCATTTGGGAGATCTCTTTCATGACGGAAAGCCGCATCCGAGGCTGGTAGCTGCGGCGATGGAATTGATCGATGAGCTTCCATGCCCGGGGATTTTCATTGTAGGCAATCACGACATTGGGAGAGGGTTCTATACGACAATCGACGAGGGCAAGAATCGAGGAGCGTCGGAAGTTCTTCCTTTGCCAGACGCTCTTGAGCCTTTTCGCAAGGTGCGCTTTCGCAAAGAGCATTTCTTCCCGTCTAAACCATGTTTGTTAGCTGTCGAGGATAGTCTTTTTCTCTGCGCTGGATATACGACGGATGCGATCTCTAAGAAGCTCCACGGATGGAATAGTGCGCAGGAGTTCATCGATTCGGTGTTTGTCGAAGCGAACACTGAGGAAGAAAGAGTGAAAGCCGCGTTCTGTCATTTGGACGTGGAAGGCGCTTCATTCGGAAGTGAGCGAGCGGTTTTGAGGGGAGCGAAATTGTCCATCCCCAAAGGTCTCGCGGGAAATCTACCATGCTCGATACTTAACGGACACATCCACAAGCGACAGACGATGAAGAACATTGTGATGCCCGGTTCGATGATCCAAACGGATTTTGGAATGGTTGACGGAAAGCAAGTGTTCGCGATTTTGGAGGTATAGATGGGCAAAGTCAAGGCGCGAAAAATAACGACCGATTTGGTGCGGGAAGACATCCAATTCTTTCCTCTCCCCTCTCGCGATTTGGTTACAGTCCGACAAGAGGTGATCGATGGCAACGTGAAAACTGAGCCGCGCGTTGACGATGTGCCGAAGAATAGCATTGTCAAAATCGAGCAGAGATATCGCGCAGGCGAGGAGTCGCTGGCCAATGAAGCGTTGGAATCGTTGGTCTCGAAATTGAAGTTGAAGGTTCTATTTATTCGTCCTCCCGATCGGATTGTCATTCGCGAGAGCCGAAAGCGAATGGAGGAGATGAAGGACAATCTCGATCCGATGAGTGCTTTGGAGGTTTGGCTTCGCATGAAGCCATCCAAGAATATTGAGCAGGAAGTTATAACGGCGAGGGCGAGAATTTTTCTCGATAAGCTAGACGGGAAGGATTTTCATCGAAAGGTTCCGGAAGGGTTCTTTCTCTCTGGCTTGATGGTCAGCAATTGGATGCCGTTCAAAGACAATTGGGTCATCGACGGATTGAAGGACGGGTTGATTGGAATCGTCGGCCAGTATGAAGGACAAGGCGGTCGGTCGAATCGTTCGGGAAAGAGCGCAATATTTGATGCGATTCGGTTTGCATTGTTCGGCCAAGGCCGAGCGGTGAAAGCAACGGACGAGCTGATTCACGCTGGATCCGATCGATTGGAAGTTGGCGTTGCGCTCCAATTCGATAGCGGAAAGTCGGCCGTCATCCAGAGGTCTTTCGGAGGTCAAACGGAGATCGTGATTGACGGAGGAAGCCGGAAGGTCAAGGAAGCGGCAGACGAGATTTCTCAAATGTTGGGAATGAACGAGGAGGATTTCTCGAGAACGTGCTTCGTTCGGCAGGGCGATCTGGAAAGAATCTTGACCCAACAAAGCGCTCAATTGAAAGCCGATGTGGTGCGTTGGAGGGGTTTGGATATCTGGCCAGCTCTCGATAATCTGGTCCTCTCTGAGGAGAGCGCGACGAATAAGCAGCGTTTGTTGGTTGACGCCAGGAAGAAGGTTGCTCTCGAGACCGTCACGAAGGGCGAACCATCGAGGGAAGAAATCGAACGGTTGGAATCGGCCATCGAGAAAATCGAGAGCAAACGAGAATCGTTTGCATCGGCAAAGCTCAAGGTCGATAGATTGCGACGAGAGCTTTCCATTTCTCAGCGTGTGTTGGATCTGAAGAAAAGCTTGGAGCCGAAAGAGGAGCTTTCGAAGTCGCGGAAGAAATTCGAAAGTTCGATGGAGAAAAAGAAAGAGGCGATTGTCAGCGCCCGGACGGCAGAAGGGATGAAGCGCGAAGAATACGAAAAGGCGAAGGCGTTGGTCAAAGAGGGATTCGATGGCGTATGCCCGATTGACGGCTGCGCTTGTCCGAGGAAGGACGAGATCAACGAAGGAACGGATGAAGGGGAGAAGCGGCTGCGAGAAGCACAAGCGATTCTGAACAAGGCAATCGAATCGAGGAGAGCGGCAGAACAAGAGCTTGCCGAAGTGAAGAAGGACGCCGATAGAATCGATTCGAAGCTCAAAGAAATCGCAGTGGCAGAACGCACGATTCAAGAGATTGGAAGCGTTCGTTCGGTCAACGCTCTCCGAGCGGAATTGGAAGAGGCGCAGGAAGAGATTGCCGGAGCTGGCATCGACGACGGCGCATTGAAAGAATTGAAGAGCCGGCTGACAAATATGTTAGCATTAGAAAAGATGTACGCCGAATCAAAGGCGATTCTCGCCGAGTGTGAGGAGCAATTGGAAAGCTTCCAAAGAGAGCTTCGAATTCTCCATTATCTTCGATTTGCTTTTGGCAAGTCTGGAATCTCTAGCATGATGATCGAAAACGCCCTGGAAGAAATCGAAGGGCAGGTCAATTACGTGCTCGAGCAATTGGGAACGGATCATCGGTTGAAGTTCGATCCGGAACGCGCGTTGAAGAGGCTTTCGCGATCGTGCTTTGAATGTGGCGCGACGTTCGAAGAGGGCAGCAAGGAAAAATTTTGTCCAGAGTGTGGAGCGGTTCGACAGAATGAACGTTCGGATGAATTGAGGCCGATGATAGTTGAGAACGGCAGGAAGCAGGCGTTCGAGTTAGATAGCGGCGCGGGGAGGGCGTTGGTAGCTTTGGCGACTCGTGCGGCCATGTCTCGATTTCTGGGAGCTAGCGTTCTCTTTCTCGATGAGATTTCTGGTGCTCTGGACGATTATCATTTGACCCTGCTAATCCGTCTGCTGCACAAATTGCCCTCGATGGGCTTCAAACAAATTTTCGTCATTTCACATCAGAAGGAAGTTGACGCGACCGCTCCGGTTCAAATTGTCGTCAATCGAATTCAGGAGGAGGGTAGATCGACTGTTACAATCTAAATCGGTATTGGATAGGAGACAGTAATGGAAGGGAAAAAGATCGTCGTGCTCTCAGATATTCATTGTGGACACTACTACGGATTGACTCCCCCGCTTTGGCAAGATGGAAGGCATAGTTTGCAGCGAACGCTGTGGGACGCTTACGTTCGCATCGTGTATGAAATCGGAAAGGTTGATTTGGTCGTCTTAAATGGCGATGGTTTGGAAGGCAAAGGAAAGCGGAATGAAGGGCTCGAATTATTGACGGCCGATCGATTCGAGCAAGCCGATATGGCTTATCAAGCTCTGAGCATTTTTGATACAAAGAAATTTCATTTGACATATGGAACGCCTTATCATACAGGCGAAGGTGAAAATTTTGAAGAGGAGATCGCTATCAGACTCGAAGCGCAAATTGAGTCGCGAGCGGCGTTGGACGTCAACGGCTTGTTTCTCGATATTCGTCATTTCTCTCCGGGTTCGCAAACTCCTATGGGGCCTGTCACCGGATTGCAGAGAGAGAAAATAATGGCGCTGTTGGATGATCGAATCGACAAAGGCGGAATCTCAATTCGAAGTCATATCCACAAGTTCTACTGTGTGATTGATCATCATGGAGCAGTGTTCACAACACCTTGCTTTCAAACCCATTCCGAGTTTGGCGCAAAGAAGTGCTCAGGCGACATCGATCTTGGTCTGCTGGTATTCACGGTTCAAGATAAGAACAATTGGTCTTGGGTTCGTCATTCGATCGATGTCAATATCTTTCGAAGAGAGCCGATCAAGATATGAGTCTGGAGGATAAAATGGAATTCGTTCCTAAGCATCGAGTCGTTCGAGTGGTTGATATCGATGGCGTCATCTTTGAGCTACGACCTTCCGTTCTGCATAAGGACGTTGTTCCCCTTCCAGATAGCATCGAGACAATCAACAAATGGTTCGAAAACGGAGACTATGTATGTATCTGGACATCGAGGGCGAAGTGCTACGAAGAATCGACGCGCAAAGAACTCGATGAAGTAGGTTTGAAGTACCACGAGCTTATTCTCGGAAAGCCGCTAGGTGATATCGTCGAAATTTATGATGATATGAAAATCGTAGCGCATCATCTTCCGAGGAATCATGGTCTCATGTCTCTTGGAGATTTACCCGATGAGTGACGCGAATCTGGGATCCATAGGTGGATCGGTCAGTACCAAAGAAAAGATCGTGATTGACGAGAAGGAGTTGACGATGAGCGGCGAAAGGCAAACACCCAATAGATGGCGAAAGAAGCTAGCGGACGATCTCAAGAACGATCTGGAAAATATAATCAAAGCAGAAGACCATTCCGAAGGAGACGATTGGATTCTCGCTTCCATCTTGCTTGAAAAGTTGATGTTGCTCCCCTCTGGGAGGTGGAAGCGAAGAGTTCTGCCATCAGGCAAATTGACGGACGTTGATTTGGTTCGGCTGCTAACGCTAAACGGAATTCGATCCGTCCGTTTGAAGTACCAAGGCCGTCGCGAAAATTTCTATCGGAAGGAAGATTTCATCGGGGAAGCCAATCCGCCAGAGGTCGAACCATGAAGGAACGATTTGGGTTCTTCTTTCTTTTAGGAGTCGCCATCTGCGAATTTTTCTTGGTTGCTCATCTGATGCTTCACATTCACGAAATCAAAATCAGAGAACAATATCTGATAGAGCAGAACGGTCTGCTGCGCGAATCGAGGAACGCTGAGCGAAAGTTATACGAGATGCGCGAGAAGGCGTTTACAGTGTGTAGCAGCTTGATGAATTCGACTTTCACGCGGTTAGGCTTGCTACGTCCGGATGGCGTAGGGAATTCTGTTATTGAAGCCCTTTCAATCCAGCCAGGAGGGGATGAATGAAGGTCAAGCGGTCTGTTAGAAAGCAAACGATTCAAGGATGGGATCTCTCTCTGAATCATGCCGGAGTGGTGGAGTTTGTCGGCGATGAAATGAGCCGGTACTGGTTCATTACCAATGATAAGAAAGCGGCCAAACATGATGCGAAGAATTCTTTTCTGATCACCGTTCCCGATGGTTGTCCGAAGGACATGGTTCCTTATTATAGGCTAAATTGGTGGAGGGGATTCATTCCTAAATTCTTGATGGATACCCATCCCGATCTCGTCGCGATTGAAGATTACGCTTTCAATGCCAAGGGCAGAGTGATATCGATCGGCGAGCTTGGTTCGATTGCCAGGCTTGGGGTTTTGGATGCTGGTTGCAAATTGCGGCTCCACGATCCGACGACGATCAAGCTATTCGCCGCGAGGAACGGAGCGGCAGATAAGTCCATGATGGAGCGAGCGGTCGATGAACGTTGGGGAGTCGATTTCGATTCTGTCAATGTTCCTATGCGGAAAAGCCGAGCGGTCAGCGAAGATTTGGCCGACGCCTACGCTTTGACCAAATTTCTTTCTACGGAGTTGAAGCTTCGCCAAGGCAGTATGTTGGTTAGAGATCTCGGTCCGGAAGATATCCGCTGCTTCAACCGAGTGACCAAAGCCAATCCAATCAATTTGCTCGATCGCGAATTTCTACAATGGAAGACAGACGATGAAATTTGACGCGATTATCATTGACGGCAGACATCTTCTTCATCGAATTTCCCACGTATGCTCGAAGCAATCTAGAGAATTTGCAAACATCATAGCGATCGGCTTTCTTGGGTCGTGTCAGAAAATCCATAGGCAGTGGGGCGGAAAGCTATTCATGGCTTGGGAAGGTGAAGGCAATTTTCGATTCGATATTTTCCCAGAGTACAAGGCGAGATCGGAACCGTCCGAGGATCTGGCTATTCTCTTGAGACGAATGGATCTTCAGCAACGGATTCTCCAACGAGTGCTTTGCATGTTGGGATGTGAGCAATATCTTGGGAACGGCGGCGAAGGCGACGACGTTATTGGCTACTTGGCCGAGGTGTTGAAGCGGAGATTCAACAAAATCGCAATCTACAGCGGCGATAGCGATTTGCGCCAGTTGGTCGATGCGAAGATCTCCACCATCTCCCCTGTCTCTGGAAGCGATGTTGTTTACGATGTAAATAGGGTTCAAACGGAGCATGGTGTTACGCCGGAGCAGATTCCCGCGTTGAAGGCATTGACGGGTGACAAATCGGACTGCATTCCTGGCGTAGAAGGAATCGGTCCGAAGAAGGCTTCTCTGCTCCTGGCTCGTTATGGGAATCTCGAGAACGTCTTTCAAGCGGCTCGAGGCGATTCGGATTGGGTGAAGGAGATCAACGTCAATCTGAGAAAGCGGCTGGTCGATTCCGAGCCGCTCGTTCGGAGAAATTTGGCATTGACGACTATTCAAACAACGGAAAAATTTGTTCGACCGTATCCTTCGAACGAATCCGATCCCAGATCTGTCCTTGCATTCATCGATGACCTCGGGTTACGATCGGTTATTGTGGAAGTTGAGAGGTTCAGCAAGATGTTCACGAGGTCACGATGATTTTCATGAGCCTAGCAGAGAGAAAACGATTTCGGGAAGGCATGGGTTCCGGTCGAATTTCTTTCTTTCGTTTGGTGGAATGTCAGAGGTGCGGAGGAGAGGTCTACAAGGATTTCCAGTATTGTTCGGAAAAATGTTACAAACAAGCGAAGGAGTTGGGAATGGAAGAAGACAAAGGTTTTGTGGCTTTGGTTGCCAGGCTTCTCGGAAAGAATATTTCGGTTGAGACGCGCGATGGCGTATATCTGACAGGGAGGTTATCGTCGATTGAGACGCTGATCGTTCGAGTCAATTCCGTGGTCTCGACCATCCCAGTCTCTTTGAGATTGGATGACGATTCGGAAAAAGTGATCGAGCTGACACGGATCTCGGAAGTCAAAAGTATAGATTGAGCACGTGCTTCGGCGGAACCTCGATGGGTAAGATCAAAAAATGCGAGAAGAGGTTTTTCGCCGGACAGCGATGGTTGAATTCGTTGAATGGACGATTGATCGAAATCAAGCATGTTGTGAAGAATGCGGCTGTCTGTGTGGTGTTGGAGAGCCCTGGGAATCCGAGAGAGGA
>Ga0315278_10001969_pt1 | contig 18191 bp, 18 predicted proteins | sample YL17G06_0_MG_FD_203880 | JGI IMG/M metagenome (GOLD analysis project Ga0315278, IMG submission 203880) | Sediment microbial communities from Yellowstone Lake, YNP, Wyoming, USA - YL17G06_0 | ecosystem: Environmental > Aquatic > Freshwater > Lake > Sediment | place: USA: Wyoming | collected... | reverse complement strand
TTATTGAAATTAAACCCCTTTGGGGTTAACAGATAAATTCAAATCAAAAAATCAAAGAACACTTATATTTTATTTATTATCAATAATATATAAACATATTTATCTAGTTAATGCATCATTAGTAATTTGGTAATTAAAAAGGCTCTTACTTATTAATGCTTTACTTATAATGATTTTTGTGATGGAGGAGGAACAGAAATTGTATGTAAAAGAAGAATTCGGACAGGAACTCGGACACAGGGAAATAATAATAATCGACGTTTATGACTAAGCATTTATTATCAAATTAAGCCTGTTGTCCTGGTTCCGGGGCTGATTATAGCTAAGTGTCTCTCCCTGCCTGCCGGAAGACAAGTGTATGACCTTTTATAGAACCGTCAAAGACATCCGCAGAGGATAATGTAGGAATTGATTTTTGCAGATCATTCCGGGTGGTTTGGAAAAAATATTTTGAAACGAAATAATGATACCGGACTTTCATTGATTTCTAAATATTAAATTTACACTATCATGAAAAGTTCGGTTGAGATAATTGCCCACATTTTCTTCTGGATAACATTTACAGCTTTTGTGGTTATCCTCAGCCAGATGTATTTTCAGGCCAGACCAGATTCAGCTTTATCACAGCATTTCACCTATCTTGTCTCCATTGAACTGATAATGGCGCTAATATTATTCTATACCACCTTCCTTGGGATCAATTTTGCCCGAAGAAATAAAAAATATTTGATAATTTTTGTAGCCATCCTTTTTTTCCAACTGGCTTTTTTTGCATTTCCTGCTTCAAGGCATGGTATGTGGGAAGTCCTGAGCTCACTGGTCCCTCACATAATCGTAATTTTTCTTGCAATTATCTTTAAAAGATTTTCAGATTCAATAAAACTTGAAAAAGAAAAGCAAGACCTTTTGCTTCAGAACACACTAAGCGAACTTGCCTTACTGAAAATGCAGGTCAGTCCTCATTTTCTATTTAATACGCTTAATAATATCGATTACCTGATATCGAAAGATGTGGCCAAAGCCTCCGATTGCATCTCCAGGCTTGGTGATATCTTAAGGTATATGATATATGATGCCAACGCAGAAAAAATCTCTTTATCGAAAGAGATAGAACATATCGAAGATTATATTGAACTGATCCGTTTACGCACTTCAGGTTCAAGTTACCTTAATTACACCCTTACTGGCAACTCGGGGTATCTTCAGATTGCTCCTATGTTGTTCATCCCACTGATTGAAAATGCATATAAGTACTCCTCCAGAAAGGAGGGAGAAAATATCATCATGATAGCAATTGATATTAATGACAACAATGTTTGTTTTAAAATTAACAATGAATGTGACAATCCTCCAAATAAGGAATCATCAGGGAATGAAGGGTTAGGGCTGAACCTTGTAAGGCGAAGATTAGAACTGATCTACCCTCAGAAAAATACTTTTAATATTTCCCGTGAAAGAAACAGATATAATGTCGAACTAACAATGGATCTGGATGAATATTAAATGCATCGCAATTGATGATGAGCACATGGCACTTGAAAAGATAAAATCATTTGTTGAAAAGCTGGATCAGCTGCAAATGTTGGCAACCTTCAGTAATTCAAAGGATGCAATTGAATTTATCAGGAGCAATGACGTGCAACTCATCTTCCTCGATATTCAGATGGACAATATGAGCGGTATCGAGTTGCTTGAAAAGATCTTTATCCGTCCACAGATAATATTTATTACTGCTTTCAGTGAATATGCTCCAAAAGCATTTGATCTTGCCGTGACTGACTTCCTCCTGAAACCATATACTTTCGACAGGTTTAAACTTGCTGTCAACAAAGCTTCTGAATATATGCAGTGGCAACAGCGCAGCTTTACTGAAATTAAAAAACCGGCAGACTACATCTTTGTGAAATCCGGATACAAGCTTGTAAAAATATTCGTGAATGACATCCTCTATATTGAAGGAATGAGAGATTACCAGTATATTGTAACCAGCACTGAAAAGGTAATCGCCAGCCACTCTATTCAGGAGCTTGATAAAATGTTGCCTAATAGTATGATCAGATGCCATAAATCTTATATTGTAGCACTTTCTGGAATAACAAGCATTGAGCGTGACAGAATAAGGATCGGGAATAAATACATTCCGATCGGTGATGCATATAAAGATGAATTCTATAAAAATATCTGATTCTAGTGCTTATCCTTTCAGTTCACTTTTCACCGACGATTTCGGCCTGTTTGCAGAAATTAATTGGAAGTCATACCCACAGTTATGACCTTTGTTTCATGTCAAACTTAAATTAGTAAAATCATGAATAAGTCAATTGAAATCGTCGCCCACTTGTTCCTGTGGATTTTATTTACACTTCTTGTTCTGGTTTTTTCCAAACTTTATTTCCAGGTTAAGCCTGATGTCCCTGCTGCAATGCACCTTCCAAAAATAGTATTTCTGGAACTTGCAATGGGGCTAATTTTTTTCTATACTACGTTTTTCGGGATCCCGCTGGCACGTAAAAGAACGAGCAGCCTGGCGATTATTACAGTGATCCTTTTGTTCCTGTTAGTTGTTTTTGCCTATCCTGCAATCAGTCATGGCACCCTGCAGGTACTGAGCTCAGTAATACCTCATTTGATGATAATCCTTATTGCCGTTGTCTTTAGGAACTTATCAGATACACTATCCCTGTATGTCTGAAAAACTTCTCTGTGTTTCTCTATGCCCCCTGTGTAAGTTCTTAAAAAAAGGTTATACGGATCACTGAGAAAAACAGAGGTCAACAAACAGTCTTCTGAAGAAGAAATTACTTTTTTGACTTTTCCGAAATACTGATATCTGGTCGGAATCAAAACAAAATTCAGCAAATTATGAAAACATATATCTTCCATTTTTACAGAGCTATAGCAACCTTGGTATTACTTATTTTGGCACTCTTTCCTGGTAGAGCAGGAAACGAAAAAATTGACAAAGCAAAGCTGGACAAACGTATTAACGATCTCGTTGAGAAATATAACATTCCGGATGCCGAACTTGCTGTAATCAGAAATGATTCGGTCATTTACAAATTCACTAAAAATCCAACCAATGCTGACAGGAATTATCTCATAGGATCATGTTCCAAGTCCTTTACTGCACTCTCCGTCATGCACCTTGCCGAAAAAGGGAAAATAGATATTGATAAGCCGGTACGCGCTTATCTGCCATGGTTTGCATTAAAGGATACAATCAACATCGATAGGATTAAAGTCCGGCACTTGCTTAACCAAACAAGTGGCATAGGAAGTCAGTATGGATTTTTCGACTATCCGGTCAATGATTTTTCAATTTACAAAATCAAGTTAATTGAACACTTAAGTCATATCGTGCTCATAAACCAACCTGGGACAGGATTTTGCTACAGCAATCTGAATTATCTCCTCCTTGGACTTATAGTAGAAGCTGTTGCAAAAGAGAAATATACAGACTTCCTGTCAGATTACGTTTTTCCTGAAATTGGCATGAAAAAGTCTTATGCAGGTTTCAACGATGACCTGCTGAGAAGGACCATCCAACCTTATCAATACCTTATCTTCAATATACCTTTCAAATCAAAAATATTCCCACATTCTGATTATGCAGCAGGGTATGGGTATATATCAAGCAACACCATGGATTTATGCAATTATCTGAAATTCATGATTCATAAGGGAGTCACTACAAATGGAGATACCTTATTTTCATCAGTAGGTTACAATAACCTTGTTACTCCGGTGAAAGGCAACTATGCAATGGGCTGGATGAAAATGAATTATAATAAGAAAGACATGGTAATTCATACGGGGCTTGATGAAAACTACAGCGCAATTATGTCCATCTGTCCCGAAGATGGTCTGGGCATCGTGGCACTATGTAATGTTAACAGTCTACAGTTTTGCAGTTTGGCCCAGACATCTGTTATGGATATGATGGGAGGTAGGCCTTTCCTCAACCATCTTTCATTTGAATTAATCATCAGATGGTTAATAGGATTATTTGCCATTCTGGCTATAAGTCTGTCGGTGTTAAATCTGTTCAGGTGGAAGAAATATTGCCGTAAAATTGGTTTCATTTTTAAGCCACTTCCGCTGTTAAGATTAATATGCGGCATCGGATTGAGTTCGGCAGGAATTATATTGGTCCAAAAATATTATACAATTTCAATCTTTTCAGTTTTTAATTTTCAACCGGATATAGTACTGGGTTTTACATTGATACTTGTTTTCGGCATAATGAGCTCATTTACAAGATATTTAGGGACTTATTCCAAAAGCAAGCTAATATTAAGCTCTTGAACAGTTTAGTGTGGTGGAATCGATTAAAAGTACCACTTTAAATTTCAATCCAAATGTTCGGCTGTCAGACATTTTTTTCTGAAATTTGCAAATGTTGGGAAATGTTTTGCCAAAAAACAAAGTACAACATCAGGAGGAAACCTTTAGGGAGTACCCCTTGTTTTAATATTTTAGTCAGATATTAGTGATATTCTATTAGAAAGGTTAGACTGTATAAAAATGTATAAAGAACACTATGTTAAGTCATTCATGACCAGGCTTATCAATTTACTATATTTAATATAATGACTATCGGCAATCAAACATATAAATAATTCGGTGCTTGAGGGTAAGGGGCTAACGAAGAAAATCAATGAGTCTTTATGCATGATTCCAGATACACATATTTAATATAATTCGGATAATCAACATAAATCTTATTATATGAAAACAAAATATTTAATTCGAATGGCTGCCTTCTGTATAATATTTATATTCATTACAGCAAGCTGTAAGAAAGAAAGTGATGGAGAATTGTCACTTACCAGCTTAGATAATGCGATTAAAAATGAAATGAATCAAAATAACATCCCTGCATTATCTGTTGCGATTGTAAAGAATGAGAAACTGGTTTATATTAAATCATATGGATTTTCTGATAAGGAGTCCCGAATTCGTGCAGCAGATGATGATCTTTATAGAATTGCCAGTGTTTCGAAACCTATCACAGTAATTGCTATTTTGAAGTTAGTTCAGGATAGTTTACTATCCCTTGATCAAAAGGTTTTTGGCTCGGATGGAATTTTTGGGAATGATTATGGTACGCCACCCTCCGGATCGAAAAAAGATTTAATTACTGTTCGCCATCTTTTAGATCACAAATCAGGATGGACTAATTCCCCAAATGATCCTATGTTTACAGACATTAGCAATACTCAATCTCAATTGATAACAGATCTCCTGGCTAACAGGCCATTAACATATACACCAGGGGTTACTATTTATTATCTCAATTTTGGCTATTGTATACTGGGCCGAGTAATTGAAAAGATTACGAACATGACTTATGAGGATTATGTAAAATCGATTATTCTTCAACAATGCGGTATTACTGAAATGAAAATTGGAAAAAATACATTAAATGACAAGGATCCTAACGAAGTTAAGTATTATCAAAGTGAATACAGCCCTTATAGTCCTTATAATATGAATGTTACACGAATGGATTCTCATGGTGGCTGGATAGCTTCCGCTACAGACTTAGCAAGGTTTATTGTGAAAATTGACAAAAATGAATCAAAATCAGACTTGATTTCAGTAACTCTGCTTAATAAATTCTATTTTGGTAATCCTAATTGGGTTCATTATGGTGCATTACCTGGGGCATCGGCTATACTAAGCAGACTTAACAAAACTTTCAGTTTCGTTGTTCTGGTAAACACCTGCACTGATAGTAATCCCGGTTTACTCCTTGTCGATCTGTACAATACGGTAAAGGGGAAGATTATTACTATTTCAGCATGGCCCACAGATGACCTATTTTAATTTATTGATTTTAGAAATAACATGATTTACAATAAATGATATAACAATATGTTATAAATGATTGATAGGAAATCAATAAAGGTCTTCATAAGAATATCTTGCCAGGTTTTTTGGGATAACAGGTATTAAATATTGGTGTAACATCAAAATTCTAAATATGGGCAATCCTTTTAATATACCTAACCGCAAATTCTATTGGCTCTTATCTGTGAAGATTTTTTTTGCTTTGGTTTTATATGGTGTAACTTGCATCATATAACTAATTTGCAGTTATAGTAATTATTAACGCCGTATATAAACAATACCTGCAAACAGAACATTTTGATACCACACTTCTGAGTTGTTGAACTGTTGAGGGATTCAGGACCTTGTTTTATGTTCTATTCCGGTGCAGATTTTCATGTGCAATTTTCAGATTAAAACAAGTACTGTTTCGGAGCATACTGACCCCTTTGGGATTGTTCTTGCCCAAAACGGACACTGATTCCTGCGCAAAACGGACATTTTCGTTTTGTGTTATAAAAAAAGACGCTAACCTGTTTAGCGCCTTATCATTATTATTGTCCTCAGAGTTTGTCTTAAGCTGTTTCTGCATCCTGTGTTTTCTTTTCAGCATACTCCTGCTGCAGTAGTTCACCCTGACGTTTCCGGTAGCTTGGGCCCTTAATCCGAACAATGACCGAGTGGTGGAAGATACGATCAGGTATAGCATTGGTAGAGATCGGATCACCAAGGAACTCGGGCCAGTCCTGCTCTTCGATGTTGGATGTAAAGATCAGAGGTTTGTTTTCTTTATAGCGCTGATCTATCACCTTGAACAGCAGATGTGCTTCTTTGATCACTTGTAATTCAAGCCGGTCATGCCCCATCTCATCTATAAGCAGCAGCTCAGGATTGATATATTTCCTCATTCTCTTATCCAGGGTCTTTTCATACACTCCACTGTTGAGGTCAATGATCAGCTCGCTGCAGGTGGTGTAATGGGTTTTGTATTCCCCCTGGCAAGCCATAAGGGCAAGGCTCTGCGCGAGATGGCTCTTGCCTGTTCCGTTGTCACCGACAAACAGGATCGATTCACCTTTTTCAATAAAGCGCAGTGAAGCCAGGTCCATTATCAGTTTACGGTTCAGATTGGGCTGGAAGTCAAAATCAAAGTCTGCGATCAACTTGCATGGCTGGGACAGCCTGCTGCCACGGACCAGGTTTTCAATATGTCTCTGCTGCCTGGCCGCGGCTTCTGTCTGTACGATACCACTGATAAACTCATAGTATCCGACTGTATTCTCATTGGCTCTGTCAACAATCTGCCGGTACTCCTCAGCCAGTAGCTTTAACCCCAGGTAACGGCAGTGGCCCCTAAATTGTTCTTCTTGCTTTTGTGTATAGCTTACTTTTCTACCTCTCATGATCGTTGTTATTATTGCGTTTAAAGGATAATTTGATACTGTAACGTGGCTCTGAGTTGTTGGCAAGGAACTTTTCGATGGTCCCCGATTCAAAGACCTTGTACATCTGAGCCCGACGGACAGCTACCAGGATATCTTCCACACGGTAGTTTACCTTCATGGCCAGCAGGCTCTTCAGATGATGGCGCCATGATCCTGGTTTATGTCGCTTTACTTGTTCGATATACTCGCTCATCTGGGGAGCAAAGGCCTCAAGGCTTGAGATAACATTGGCTATCACCAGATCCGGCTTCTTACCGGTTTTCTGGTGAACTCCCACGTATCGTTCCTTTCTGTCCTGCTGAGCCAAAGGATGCGTAACAAGGTGCTCTCCGATGGGAGAATAAACTACCAGGTGATTCTCTGCGATACGCACAGAACACACTTCGTACATGTACTTCTGGGGTACAACGTACAGATAACCCTTCCACTGCACACACGACTCCTGGTTTACAACAAGGTGGGCCACCTGGGAGGTATCAAAATGATTTGCCGGTAAAACCTGCAAATAGGGGTGTTCTTGGGTGTACATATCAATGGGCCTCTTCCGTGTTGTGGCGTGGATACGTACATCATTTACGTCAGTGAGCCACCTTCGCAGTTGTTCCTTAAGATCATCCATATCTCTGAACTCACGCCCGTTTAAGAAGCTTCTCTCGAGGTAATAAAACGGCCGCTCCACCTTCAGGTTCTCACTCGGGTGACCAGGGCGGATCGTCAGGGGACGGAACCGGTAATAGGTTGCAAACTCAAGGTATTTGCCGTTAAACACCGGGCGTCCCGCCTCCCAGCGGTCTACACATGCCTTCTGGTTATCGCTCTTGATCTCCAGGGGTACTCCGTCATGATAAATAAAGGCATTGATCAGGTTACGAAAAAGGGTTTGCTGCTTCTTGTCATCCACTGCCTCAATGTATTGCCGACGGGAGTAGCACAGGATGTAACTAAAGAAAGTAACCGGGGTTGCCACTCCCGGATTTTGCGAGGTAAAACGGATGTTGTAATCGCTCCAGTCATGTGCGGCCCTCTGACCCGGGTCCGTTTCCACCAGTCGCACCGGCGTTTTTGAACCCACCTCCCGGATGCTTTTCAGGTAGTCACGAACGATGGTGATCTCTCCTTCAAAACCCTTTTCCCTAAGGTGCTCATATATCCGCTGACCAGTGATATTACTGTATTTCCCCAACAACTCGGCAATAAACTCTTTATATGGGTCAAGCTTGCTTTGGCGTTTCTTTTTAAGAGAGATTTCATCCCCGGGGGTGGTATCACGCAAAACCGAGTTTGATACCAGCCACCGGCGCACTCGCCCGCGAGAGATACCAAGATCCTTGAGATCTTTCTGATCGGCCATCCTTTTGCGTGAAGGGTTATGACACTGTTTTCTAAATTCTCGTCTTTCATCTCTTTGTTTTGTTTTATTTTATGGATTTGTAAGTGGCTTATGGCCTCCTTCAGTTTATCCGCATATGCTGATACCTTTCCAATGCCCGGGGTGATGATCACTTTCTCCGATTCATTTAACATGCCTGTGCGATGATCTCCCAACCTCCTCAGCATGACCTGAGCCGACCGGATCACATACCCTACCCCTTTCATAAGATCATTGCCATAGGAAGACAACCTTTCATCATATGGCTCTTCTTCCTGCTCCTACTGATCATTCCTGAGTATTTGCTCCGGGTGAGAGAGTATATTCCGCCTCTCATCTTCACTTTTTGCCCCCAGAAAGCTTCTGCAAGAACATCACTCTGGCGGCTGGTCAGGAAGTGGGTTGTGATTACCCGGGCAACAACTGGTTGCAGCTGTCCATGCAGACGCATCGACTTCTCAACCTGCAGGATCCGGGTCATGTTCATGATGCGCATCCCCGATAACGACAGGTCAAATTTATCTATGGATATTTCTTCGATTCTGGTATTCACCGGGTCAAGTTTTTCGTCCCGGTAAAAATAGATAGCTGCTCTTTTTTAAACGAACGCGTACGTCTTTACAATCATTGATGAACTTTCTTGTTTACGCTTTTTATTTCGTTCACTTTGACCTTCACGATTGCAATTTACATACTCAGGGTGCTTCTTTCGGTATTCCTTCTGATACTCGTGAGCAGGATAATTATCACGCCAACGCTTATTACGAGCCCGCCGTAAAAAGCGACACTCTGAGCTTTTAGTGACTCCTGCCTTAGTGATTGTATATCGTCGGGTATTCTGACAGGCCCTGGATGAACAAAACTTTTGCTTCTTTATCCGGGGATTCCGTGGAACCAATTTGCCACAACTCTGGCAGGTAAAGGTTAAAATCATGATAGCAAACTTTCTGTAGTCGAAAGATTGCCGTTTTTATCCGGTAAGTAAGAAGTGGTACCGTATTTTACCGGTGGGTGGTACCAGAATAGACCGTCGTTAAAAAAGGTTCTGGGTTCTTTTCCACAATCATTATCTTTAGTTAGGTACACCACTTAATCGGTAAATGATTAAAAGCGTCCCAGAATCAATTTCTCGAGGTCTGGGCGGTATTCTGCGTAAATTCGATTGAGGATTGTACAAAATTAGATCACTGGTTGCAACTCTGACAAAAAATTCATTTTCTTAAAAAAAAAGTTACAACCCCCCGTCAGAAAGTGTGCGTGTGAGAGCGGGAGCGAGGAAAAAAGAACGAGAGTGTTCGTTCGAGCTCACTCGCTCTCACTCTCACTCTCGCTCTTTTTTCAGTACCCCGAACGGACAAAAGTTGCAACCATTTTAGCGACATTTTAATGTTATAATAATTAAGATAAGGTTTTTGTAAAATCTTTATAAATCAAGTGATATTATATTATAAAAATCTTATTACAATTTCATTATCCTTTTCTTAAACAACTGGATAGAAGCCAATGTCATAACAATACCGATGCTCATTAATATGAGTATTTTTGGCAGGATCTCTTCTAATGGCAGGGTCCTCCAGAACACGTCATAAAACCCTTGTATTCCCCAATAATTTACACTGAGAAGAGCAATCTTTTGCAGTATTGAGGGCATTATAAACAGCGGGATCATACTTCCACCAATAGCTGACATGATCAGAATAATTATTGTGCTAAGGTTTTGGGCTTGTTGTCGAGTCTTTGCTATCGCGGCCAGGAAAATACCCAGACTTGATACAGCAAAAGCGGTAGCTATAATCATTAAAATCAAAGCTGGAATATTGACGCTCAGATCCATGTTAAATATGAGCCAGGCAAAAAGGAACATGGTTGTAAGCTGAATTATCGAAATAAAAAAAGCAAACAACATTTTGCCATAGAGTATTGTACTACCCTTCATTGGAGAATAAAGCAATCTGTTTATTGTTCCGTTTTCCTTTTCTTCCAATATGCTTGTCCCCACTCCGGCAACACTGAAGAGCAACATTAGAATGGCAGTGCCCGCAACAGCCTGTATCAGACCGAGTTTGGTGTCATTCTTCACACCAACAACAGAAGTCCACTGTATGGCTATTGTATTATTGTCATTCTTTATTGCAGTCCTGAGTATATTATCACTGGTACTTTTGTCGATAGCCGGAAACTGATCTTGCAGATATCTTTCGATACTTTTTTTAACGATTATTTCACCTGTTGACGACATTAAAGTGCTGATCAGGTTCTGTTGAAGAATTCCAATTTCCATTTCACGTGACCTGTCATATATCAGTTCAATAGGTGTTGCCTTTCCAGCTTCCAGAGAATCTGTAAAACCCTTATATATTATTAAAGCACATGCATATTTTCCTTTAATTACAAGTTCTTTAGACTTTATGGAGTCTGATACAATAATTATTATATCTTCAAGAGAATCAATCTTATAAATAATCTCTTTTGAAGACCTCGTTTGGTCAAGATCGGAAACCAGCAACTTAACAGGTTCAGAACGGCCATCGTATACTCCAATACTTCCATAAGCGAATGCAAAAAGAGTTATTAAAATTACCGGGAGCAGAAATGTGAGAATGACAGAACGCTGATCATGAAAAAACAGTATCAGATCTTTTTTGAATAGTTTAAACATAATTTAATCTCTTAATTCTTTCCCAGTTAATTTCAAATAGATAGATTCCAGATTCGTCCCCTGGGTATAAATTTTTTCGATTACACCACCCGAGTTTTGGATATGGTTAATAATTATAGAAATATCATTACCAATATTTCCACATTCCACTTCCAAGGTGTTGGAGGTACTGTCAAACCTGAATAATGGATTTTCTGATGTAATTCTGGTTATTGTTTCATTATTTACATCCGTTAGTTTAATTATTAATAAATCCTTGACATCACTGCTTTTCCTTAACTCTTTCAGTGTCCCCTGTGCAATAATGCGTCCAACATCTATGATAGCAATATTGTCACAAAACCGTTCAGCTTCTTCCATGTAGTGAGTTGTGTAGATTATGGTCATCCCTTCATTATTCAATCTCTCTATGACCTCAAAAATATGATTCCTGTTTTGAGGATCTACGCCAACCGTAGGTTCATCCAACACTAATATCCTTGGATTGTGCAATAATGAGCAGGCAATATTGATCCTGCGTTTCATCCCCCCTGAAAATGTTTTAATCCTGTCATCTTTTCTGTTTACTAAATCTACTATCTCCAGGGTTCTATTGACATTTGTTGTAAGCTCCTGTTTTGGGATATCATACAATCCTCCCCAGAACATCAGATTTTCGTAAGCTGAAAGCTCTTCATACAAGGCAATTTCCTGGGGAACCACCCCCATGATCAACTTGATATTATCTCCATTATCTTTAATATTGACCCCGTCAATAATAACATCACCCTTGTCTGGTTTAACCAAAGTGTTTAATATGTTTACAATTGTTGATTTCCCCGCACCGTTTGGTCCCAAAATGCCGAAGATCTCTCCTTTATTAATAGTGAAACTAACATTCTTTACAGCTTCAATATTTCCGAAGGATTTAGAAATTGACCTTACTGTTATCATTTTCAAAATTTTGGGATTGGCTATTTTGATATTTTTCTTTCAGGCATTATCTTTTTCTGAACTTCTTCATTCGTTTTAATGCTTTGTCAGCAGCAAGTTTACCAGTTAAGATTGACATTGGCACACCCGCAGGACTGTAAGCCCATTGTCCTGCTTGGAAAATTGAAGGTATTGGTGTCCGAACAGAACGATCCGCGATCTGAATTTTGTTTATAACAGGCATAGATTTTTGAAAAGACCATCCCGTAATAGCTCCTTCAGAACTGCCTACTCTGGTTTCAATGGTTAAGGGTGTAAATGAAAAGCGTGCAATAATTTTATCTTTTAACATCGGGTAGACAGAATCAGAGATAACACTCAAAACACGATTCTCAAGTTCCGGAATAAACTCATCAAGCCAGGCCGCTTTTTGAATTTTGTTAAACAAATCATATTCAGCAAGGAAACTAATAATTATGCCGGTTTTGCCAGGTGGAACCAATTCGGGATCTTTAAGTCCGGGAATTGAAATTTCGTAAGTGTTTAATCTGGTAAATTTATCCAGCCAGGTCAGAATTTGTTCTTTTTCAACTTTTTCAAAATTACTCAGCAGATAATCAAGCTCCTTCCTGTGAGTTTCACCTAAACCAAGTTTTGAGGGGGTATAAAAGAAATGTCCATGAGCAATTTTCCTGAAACTTTCAAGCGGCTCATCTACTTCCAGGAATAAAGAAAACACTGAATCTCCGCCCCGATTTTTTAGCATCTTGTTTTTTACATCCTCGAATTTAGTTCGGATTCCGGGCAACAAACCTTCGGTTTCTGCAATTATATAGAGTGTTTTTAAATCAGCAGCCCAGATAAGATTGTCATAATTATAAATGATGTTTTTTTGGTCTCTTACAAGACATTTATCAGCCATCACTTCGATAATTTTTGTCTCTGTCTTTATTTCTCCTCCACATTCTAATATTTTGTTCTTCAAGGCTTCCGGCAGTTTTCCCACGCCTCCTTTCGGATAAAAATAGTCGAGATATAGGGAAAAATAGCTTAATGCAAAAAAGGTCGGTGTATTTTTGAAGAAATGCTGTGAAATCATATCCCGGAGTGAACGATTTTTTACAAATGTTTTTAAATATTCCTCAACCGGCATGTTCATGCGGTTTATTTTTCCAACGGTAAAAATAAATCTGGGCAGCCATGGCAAAAGTTTTTTAAAAATGAATGCTCTGTCACGCTTTAAATCTTTAAACACAGGATTCTCAATGCCATATAGAACATCCATGTGTTTCATTATTTTCAGAATGATTTTTATGACCTCATCAATTTCTCCTTTACATTCCGGGAAGAATTTTGTCAGAAGTTCCCGGTATTTTAATAAACTGTCTATATTTTCTATATGTATAATATCGTTTTCTATACCCAGGGAAACCTTACTTTTAACAACATCGAGGTGAATACCCAGATCCTTTAACATCGGGAAAATAATACCTGCGTCTTCCAGGGCTCTGACTCCGGCATCAAAATGAAAACCGTCATGTGTAAATGAATTTACCAGTCCTCCGCATTCCCTGTTTTTTTCAATAAGCAATACTTTTTGTCCTTCACGTGAGAGATAGGCTGCAGAAGTCAATCCGGCAATGCCTCCACCAACAATGATAGTACTGTATGTGTTCTCAGACATTTTCTTTTTATTCAGAAATTTCAATAAACTGATTCCGCAATAACATTTAATGTTTTGTACCATGCAATCCGCCTAATTCCAGACTTTTTTCCCAAAGTTCATAAGCTACCTCTTTATCCAGAGCCGGCGGTGCGGGATCTTCTTCGGTGGTTAAATTAAAGAATTTTCCACTAACAGCTTCTACCTCTTTGGAAACTCCAAGATAGTATAATGCTTCAGCAGATATGTGAGGGGATCTTAAGGATTTGTCAATAAAATTCCTTTTAAACCACAAGTAAACCGGTCCGTTTTCCTGGCCCGTATCAGTTTTTACAGCTCCCGGATGCATGGCATTTATCGATACACCCGTATTTTGGGAATGTTCATCAAAAACGATCATTGATAAAAGCTGGGCAATTTTGGCTGAACCATAACTTTTCAGACCAGAATATCGGCGTTTTTCCCAATTCAAATCGTCCAGTCTCAATCCCCAGGCAGCAAAACGGTGACCTTCGGAATTAACCATAATGATTCTGGCCTTTTCCTGAGATTTCAGCTTATCCATCAGAATAAAATTTAAAATAAAAGAAGCAAGATATTGAATCACAAAAACCTTTTCAAGTCCATCGGGAGTTAATTCTCTTTTTGTCAGGTAAATGCCTGCATTATGTATCAGTATATCAATCGGGGTATTAAGCTTTAAAAGTTCATCTGCCACCCGATGAATATCCTGTAAATTACTCAGGTCAGCAATTTTATATTCGCAATTGACTCTAAATTCATTTTTAATCTCAAGGCATAAAGCCTCTGATTTCTGAAGATTGCGATTTATGCACAGTATGTTTGCTCCCTGAGAAGCATACTTTCGGGCTGTATGGTATCCAATACCAGAAGTAGCTCCTGTAATAACTACAAGCTTATTGTCAAAATCATCAGTACAAATATCAGGGTCTGACATATTGTTCCTTATCATAGCAAATATGTTAGACCATTGATATTCTTTAAAATATTTAAAGAAATTTTTATTTCTTTTTAACTTATTGTCATTTCCCATTCGATATAAACTATATTCTTCTGCATTACAGCCATGACAATATTATAAATAAATCCCCAGTGAAAAAATGTAATCCTGATTCCGCAAAGGCGCAGGATCCTGGCCTGCAGAGGTCGGCATCATCAATGTGTTCCATCCAATATTAAAGCGGTATTCAAAAAAACAATTTTTCTTAAAAAGGTTAAAATCCAGGCCGGCACCATAGAGAAAACCGTAATCAAAGATATCCACTCCTTCCAATTTAGTTGACTCGGAAAAGGGTATTAGAGTACCGCCCATATCAACAGTACCATTTAACTTGGATTCTCCATTAAGTAAAATGGAAAGGGCAAAACCACTACTCCCATATATTTTGAAATTCCCCAATTTTACAAATGTGTAACGAAAAACAAGGGGAAGTTCAAAATAATTTAAATTGTATTCGGTATGGGTTTTTATGGGCTGGGTATTCATCGTAATGTCTTCTCTGGAGCCTTTCGTGACATAGAGTAATTCCTGCTGAATACCAAAAGATTCAGTTATAGGAAAATAAACCAAGATACCGCCGGCCAATCCATGCCTGAAATGAGTATCCACAGAATAGGGAATGTCTGGAACGGTAATTCCATACTGGGTTGACAAACTGTACCCACCCTTGAGTCCAAAACGAACACCGGTTTGAGCTGATAAGGAACTGTTCAGTAAAAGAGTTATGAATAGCAATGAATAAATTACTTTTTTCATGGTCTATGTTTATTGTAATAAATGGAAGATAATTGTTTTGTTTTTCTTCTTAATAACTTTTTATCCAAACTTTCTTATTATAAATTTCCTGTAAGCTTTGCCAAACCTTGGGATATTGTCAAAGATGTCACCCCACAGATCATAATAATCTCTTTGTTCCGTAATTTTCCCTTCTTCATTTAAAGTCAGCCGGCTTGAGCCATATAATACAGAGCTCGGATTTTTCTTAAACTTAATAGTCATTTCCCATTCGATAAAAATTACTTTCTCATGCATTACAGCATTGACAATTTTCATTTTCAGATCTTTTGAACGTTGGGTCAGTCGTTCTGTCATAGCCGTGAATTCTTTTATCCCACGTATTTCCTGGATAGAATCCCTGAAGTATATATTATTATCGTAATAGGGGAGAATGTGCGACCAGTCAGGCTTACCTTCAGTATTGTAAGTTTTGCTCCATAAGTCCAGTACCAGTTCTTTTGTCAGCATGACACGCATCGTTTAAAAATCGTGTTCTGAAAATCAATCTGTGCAGGATGCACAATAATTCAAAAGTAATGAATTTATCAGAGGTTAATTATAACAATCTTACTAATAATACTATATTGAAAAAGATGTCAAGATTGGGAAATCAATTATTTGCCTTATCACTTCTTTTCAACAGAAGACAGATCTTTAGAGCTTCGTCTGCATGACGTTGAGTCTCTGTCTGAGAATCGAAAATATAAACAACTTTACCCGATTTGTCTGCGACATAAGTCACTCGTCCGGCAATTAATCCGAAAACCCTGCCGGGAACACCAAATAATTTTCTTACAGTATTACCGGTATCACTTAACAGGGTATATTTGAGTCGGTTTTTTTCTGCAAATTCTTTATGGCTTTCAACCGACTGGCTGCTTATACCTATAACAATTGCATCTGCCTCATCAAATACGTCAGAGAGATCACGAAAATAACAGGCTTCTCTTGTGCAGTTAAGGCTGCCATCCTGCGGGTAGAAAAATATAACCAGTTTTTTCTTCCCAATGAAAGTGTTAATATCAATTGAATTACCTTCCTGATCAGGCAGCGAAAAGTCTGGTATCATATCTCCAATCCGGATTTTCCCCATTTTTATCATGATAAAATATTAATTCCTTTCCCTTGTTGCCGGTAAAAAAATCATTTTAATGCAATATTCCTTATCATACCCCTGAAAATAAAACCATGGAATGGCAAAACACTATACCAGTAAAGCCTACCTGTCTCGTCCTAGAAAAACCTTACACATTTGGTTAGTAATCCTGGTTTCACTTTACAGATTAATTTAGTTAATCCTAAATTGCCTTTACAATGTTTAACAATGATAGTTTTTTATTATCAAACTAGTATTTGTTCTTTTGTTTTTTCTTGTTTAGAGTATTGTTTCCAGCGCTTTCTTATTATTCCTTCATTGTTATGGGCCTTTTCAGGTGTAAGATAATCAATACTCGAATGAGGACGTTTTTCATTATAGGTCATTATAATCCTGGCTATTGTCTTCTTTGCCTCCTTATGGTTCTGGTATACCTTCTTAGGGAAAAATTCATTCTTTATGATACCATTTACCCTTTCGGCTAATGCATTTTCATACGGGCTTCCGCTCTGTGTCATGCTTATAGCAATATTTGCTTTCATAAGGATATCTATGTATTCATAGGAACAATACTGTATACCACGATCGGAATGAGAAATCAGGATAAAAGGAGTTACATTTCTTCTGCCATTTACAGCCATTTCTAAGGCTTCTATACAGCCTGTAGCTTCAAGAGTTGGATAAAGAGCATATCCAACAATCTTTCTCGAATAAGCGTCTGTAATCAAGCTTAAATAGCTAAATCCTTCCAGCGTTCTGATATATGTGATATCGCTCACCCAGAGTTGCTCCCGTGATGTAATAACCATACCTATTATGAGGTTTGGATATTTTTTTAACCAATGATGAGAGTCCGTTGTCTTTACAAGTCTTTTACGCCTGCGGATTAATAGCCCGTGAAATCGCAGTAAATCAAATAGCTGATCCCGGCCCATCTTTATCCCATGTTCTCCCAAATGAGGTCCCAGTTGGAATAGAAGCTTTCTAGTCCCTATCTGCGGAATTTCATCTCGTAAATCTTTTATTATGGTTAAAACAATCATACGGGCGATACTGGTTTTCCTTTCATGGATCTCAGCCTCATAGTATGCTTGCCGGGTAACACCAAACAGTGTGCAAACAATCCCCAAGCTTTGATTGGGATGCATTTGCCTTATTCTTTTAACTGTTTGGTACCACGCTTTTTTCTGATTTTAATTTTTAAATCATTTTCTGCAACCGTAATCATAGTTTCAAGGCTGATGATCTTTAGCTTGGCGTATTCAAGATCTTTGGTCAGCTGCTGGATTTTCTTATTCAATGCGGATTCTTTCTGGTCGTCATTCATCCTTGAAAGTATTTGGTTAGAAAATTCATCTCCCAAAGTACGGATAGAAAATTTAGTGATGAATAATTTCAAGGTATTTCTGCACAAACC
>Ga0315278_10001967_pt1 | contig 18196 bp, 24 predicted proteins | sample YL17G06_0_MG_FD_203880 | JGI IMG/M metagenome (GOLD analysis project Ga0315278, IMG submission 203880) | Sediment microbial communities from Yellowstone Lake, YNP, Wyoming, USA - YL17G06_0 | ecosystem: Environmental > Aquatic > Freshwater > Lake > Sediment | place: USA: Wyoming | collected... | reverse complement strand
CACACCGATGGCGACCTGATTGTCTGGCTTCCCGGCGCCAACGTGCTGCACATGGGCGACGTGCTCGAGCTCGGCGCGCCGCCGTTCATCGACTACTGGACCGGCGGTACCTGGGCCGGAATGCTGGCGGCGGTCGACGCCGGTCTCGCGATCGCGAACGCGGAAACGATCATTGTGCCGGGCCATGGCCCCACCACCAACCGCGCCGGCCTGGTAGCGTACCGGGCCATGCTGGAGACGGTCGGGCAACGGGTGCGTGATGCGGTGGCGCGGGGGGAATCGATGGCGGCGATCGTGGCGACACGACCGGCGACCGGTTTCGAGGAGTCGATCGGTGGCCCGTCGCGCGCCGACCAGTTCGTGCAGCTGCTGGTGGTGGGCTTTGCCCGTCAGGGCGCGGTGAGGTAGCGCTCCCCCAGCACACGGCGGTGGTGAATCTCGTGACCGGCGATGATCCAGGCCGCCGCGCGCACCGTCAGCACGTTGCCGCTGGCAACGCCGCGGCGCTCCCATGCTCCAGGCGGCAGCACCTTGAGCAGCGCCAGCGTTGCGGCCCGTACCGCGACCAGCTCGTCGAGCAGCCAGGCAAGCGGTACGCGGTCGGATTCCTGGGCCGGTGTGTAGGCGCTCTCGTCGAAACCCGGCACCGGACCGGCGTCGCCGCGCGCGAAGGTGAGGAGCCGGTAGGTGAAGATCCGCTCCGTGTCGGACATGTGCCCAATAACCTCCTTGATGCTCCACTTCCCCGCCGCGTACCGGTACCCGGCGCGCTCCTCCGTGACCGAGACGAGCCGTTTCCGCGTCGTGTCGATTCCTGCCTCGAGCGCGGCGATGACATCGCCGTCGGGAACCTGGTCGATGTAGGTGGCGAAGTAGGGGAGAAACTCACCGGGAGCGGGGCGGGTAGCTGAAGGGATAGGCATGCAGCCAATCTACGGTCGGGCAATTGGCAGTCAATCGGCGCCCGCGCGTGATGGTTACCACGACAAAGGAGTGCGGCCATGCGGCTCACAAAGGTGGTCCCGATCATCCCGGTGGACGCGATCGAACCCTGTCTTTCGTTCTGGACCGACCGACTTGGCTTTGCCCTGTCGGTGCAGGTTCCCCACGAGGACACGCTCGGATTCGTGATCCTGGAGAAGGACGGATTCGAGGTGATGTATCAGTCGCGCGCGAGCCTGGACGCCGACGTGCCCGGCGTCGCGGCGCAGGGCCACGGCATCGCGCTGTACATCGATGTGGACGACATCAATGCCGTCGAGCGCGTCGTGGCCGGGCTGGAGGTGGTGGTGCCGCGGCGCACCACCTTCTACGGTGCGGAAGAGATCTTCGTGCGTGCCCCCTGCGGCACGGTGGTGGGCTTTGCCCAGCCGGCGGCTACGGGCTGACGACTCGCGCCGACTCGGCCGCGGCGGGACTCTGGTCCACCAGCGCCACGAACAGCGTGATGGCCCGGGTGGCTGCCACGAAAAAACCGGGGTCGATGCGCGCGACATCGTCGGTGGGACGGTGGTAGTCGGGGTGATCCTCGACGCCGAAATAGGTGAAGGGAATGCCGATCCCCTGGAAGACGCCCTGGTCCGACTGCAGGGTCCAGTCTTCACTGGCGGGCCAGCCCTGGTCATGCCCGAGCATCAAAGCGAGTGGCGCGCTGCAGGCCGTCCTCGCCAGGTAGGGTAGCAGGGCGGGGTACCGTTTCGGTCCCACGGCGAACAGTTGCTGCCGTGCGCTGCGGCTCACCATGTCCAGGTTGACGTTGATGATGACCGAGTCGGCGACGACGAGGCGGTCGCGCACGAAGGCCGTGGCCCCGAGCAGGCCCTCCTCCTCGCCATCGAGCGCCACGAACATCACGGTGGTCGCGGGCGGATGCTGGCGGAACCAGGTGGCGATCGCCATCATGGCCGCCGTGCCGGACGCATTGTCGTCGGCGCCGTTATAGACCTCGCCCTGCCTCACGCCGAGATGATCGTAGTGTGCCGTCACCAGGATGATGCGGCCGGGACGGCTCCGGCCGCGCACGAGGACCACCACGTTGGCGCCCTCCGTCGCTCCACCCGGCGCCACCGGGAAGCGCTCGAGGGAACCGGTGGCGAGGGTATCCAGTCCGATGGCATGGAACCGCTCGAGCACGAAGGCCCGTGCGCGCGCACCGCTTGGCGTGCCGACCCCGCGACCCTCCATCGAATCGTCGGCCAGCGCCGCGACGTCGGCGAGGAGGCGGGTGGAGTCGATGGTTGGCAGGCTCGCTGGTGACCCGGCGCAGAGAACGCGAGCCGGCACCTGTGCCGCACCGGTTGCGGGAAGCGCGCACCGCAGGATGAGCCCGAGGAGGAGGACTGGCCGCCAGGTCACGTCAGGGTGTTGATGAACCGGACCTTGCCGTCCACCTCGATGCGGGCCTGCACCGCATAGGTGTGGATCGAGATAATGCGCTTCGGGTCATATGATAGGGAGAACGGAATCGGCACTTGGGTCGTGATCGGGACGGTCTCCTGCGCAATGCCGTCGGCCGGCGCGTCCGCGATGGAGCCGTCGATGAGCTGCACCTTCAGCACCGCTCCCGGCGGCAACGCCATGCGCTCGAGGTGGAATACCGTACCCGTTACGACCGCCATCGTTCTTCCCGCAGGCTTCTCCGCCGTTTGCACGTGCTTGTTGCCGTTGCATGCGGCGAAGGCGACAAGGGTCGAAGCCAGTGTCAGGAGGGTGCGCATCACGGTCTCCGGGATCCGCCACATTTTCAATCGCGCCAGCCTGATGTATCATGCGTATCTTACACTGCTACATCATGATACACACCTTCGCCGATCCCGGCGCACACGGCATGAGACCCGCCATGGCCCAGGCGAGATGAACAGATTCCATCGCTGGAGCGCGCTGATGACCCTCGTCGCGCTCACAGGCTGTGCCCAGAGCATCAACTACACCGATCCGTCCGGGCCGCGGTTCGCCGGTTCGAGCAACCCGGAGCCCGTCGCCGCCTGGACCGGTCCGCACGTCGATGCCGCGGCCGCCATGGCAGGTGCACCCACGCCTGATTCCCTCCGCGTGGTCACCTTCAACGTGAGGTATTCGGAGCAGACCGGGCTCGCCGTCAAGCTGCTGCAGACCGCGCCTGAGCTGCGCGGGGCCGACATCGTGATGCTGCAGGAGATGAACGAGGACGCCGTGGCGGAAACTGCGGCGGCGCTCGGCATGAACTATGTGTACTACCCGGCGGTGCTGCACCCGGTGCCGAGGAAGAACTTTGGCAACGCCCTCCTGTCGCGCTGGCCCATCGTCGACGACGAGAAGCTGATCCTGCCGAGCCGCTCGGTGTCGCGCGGTGGCCAGCGCGTCGCCGTGGCAGCGACGGTGCTCGTCGGGGCCGAGCGCGTGCGGGTGTATGCGGTGCACCTGTCGACAATCCTGGAGGTCTGGTTCACCGGACAGACCTACCAGATCCAGGCGCTGCTGGAATCCGCCCGGGGATATGACCGGGTCGTCATGGCGGGAGACATGAACAGCCATGACCATGTCGGCGCGCTCTTCACCGACGCCGGCTATTTCTGGCCCAGCAGGAACACCGGTCCGACGACGCACAAGCTCTTCGCGGTGGATCACGTGTTCGCGCGTGGATTCACGGTTGGCGGCGGCGGCGCCGTGCTGGACAACCTCGGGGCGAGTGATCACCTGCCGGTGTGGGCGTCGCTGGCGTTCCGTCCCGAGCAGCAGACCGCGTTCATCGGCCAGGGTTCCGCCACCTCGCGCTGATGCGCACCACCGCGCGCCGGAAGATGTTCAGGCCGAGCGCTCCTGAATACCGAACACAACCGATGCCAGCGCCCCGCCCGTGAGTGGTCCCGCGAAATAGATCCAGAGGTTGGCCCAGGTGCCGGCGCCGAAGATCGCGTGGATCACGGTCGGACCGGTGCCGACGGCGGGGTTGAAGGCCCCGCCGGAGATCCATCCGCCGGCGAAGGCGGCCACCACGATCGTGAAGCCGATGGCCAGGCCGTAATAAGAGTTCCCCTTCGTCTTCTCCGAGCAGGCCACGTTGAGGACGGTCAGCGCGAGGGCAAAGGTGAAGAGCGCCTCGACGAGGATCGCCGAGAGGGAACTGATGCTGCTCCCGGGGGCCGGGGCGAAAGTCTGGCCGAGCACGAGGTAGGCGACGTATGCCGCCGAGATGGCGCCCAGCATCTGCGCGATCACGTAGGGCACGAAATCAGACGACGGCATCTTCTTGCTCATCAGGACCGCCAGCGACACCGCCGGGTTGTAGTGGCCACCCGAGATGTGGCCCCCCATGTAGACCATGACCATGAGCGAGTATCCGATGGCCAGGCCCGGGATGGGCCGGTCGCCGAGGACGGCGAGGGACACCGTGAGTGTCAGGAAGAACGTCCCGATGAACTCAGTCAGATACTTCGGCAAAGCAGCCTCCTTCCGAATGGTGAACACACGTGAATGTCACGCGGACTTTCCGCCCAACAACTTGCCGAGAATAGCGCCGATGGCGCCGGCCACGGCGGTGGATCCAGCAGCAATACCAACGGTGGCCCCGGGCACGTCGCCCATTGCCATCGAAATGGCGGAGCCGACCAGGCCGCCGATGCCGCCAGCCGCCGCACCGCCGCCGGCCAGGGCACCGCCGGTTGCACCCTTGTTGAAGAGCGCGAAGAGCAGGCCGGTGAGACCGCCCAGTCCGGTGCCGAGCACGGGGAAGAGCTGGGCCAGCTGCGGCATGAAGTGTCCGCCCACCACCATCAGCACCTGCAGGATGGTGCCGATCGTCGTGGCCTTGAGGAGTGGACTGCCGGCGGTCGCACTGTCAGACATGGCGATCTCCCGGTGAAATGGAACGGCGAGTGCCGGTCCAGCGATAGCGCGCGAGCGGCACCTGTCCCCGCGCATTGAACGTCACGCCCTCCGCCTCCAGCCGGATGCGCTGCTCCAGCTCGAACCCGGGCACCGAGCGCAGGCTGATGGCACCCGCCGCGTTGACGACACGGTGCCATGGCAGCGCGCTTTCACCGCGAAGTGCATGGAGGGCATAACCCACCTGACGCGCGTGGCCCGGCAGGCGGGCCAGCTCGGCCACCTGGCCGTAGGTCGCGACGCGACCGCGCGGAATCCGCCGCACGACGGCGTAGATCTTCTCGTAGCTCGACGCCGTCGAAGCGGCCAGGTCTCAACCGTTCGACCTGGACGCCGGGTTCCGCTTCCCGACTTCCTCGGCGGGGCGGAATCGCAGCGCGGACCAGATGTCGTTGACGGCCACTTGTGTCACGGTCTCGAAGCCGGCCTTGCTGACGAGATCCCAGCCATGGTCCCGCGTGATGTCGCTCTCGAGTCCGCCACCCTGCTTCGGATAGGAGATCCAGAAAATGGCCATCGGCTTCACCGCGGCGAGCGCGGCAGGGCCGAGGGCGGCCAGCTCGGCCTGACTGGCGACGAAGAGGTGCACGAAGTCATACCTGCCGGACGGCTTGGTGTTCACAGTAATGTCGGGCGGCAACGGGCCGAGCAGCGTGCGGTAGCCCTTGGGGGCATTGAGGATCAGGGCACGCAACTGGCCCTTGAGTCCGAGCCTTTCCGTGAGCGGTCGGTCGGTCATCAGTTGGGGCAGCTCCACGACGGGGACGCGTAACTTGGCGATATGACGCATGATACGCTACTGCGAGCCATCATAGCGCGTAAGGGTCCTCAGGTGGGGCGCGCGGTCACGAGCTCCTGGATCGGCACCGACCTGAGGGGGCCGCCCCCTGCCAGCAAGCGGCGGTGATAGTCGATCTGTCCCAGGTGGTAGGCGAGATGGCTCGCGAGGTGGATCAGGAGATCTCCGGTGGTGACCCTGACACCGGCGATGGCATCGGGATAGTCCAGATCGAGCTCCCCTTCGGGCAGTGCCGAGAGCGTCGCCCGCACGACGCCGCGCGTTTCATCGATCGCCGCCACCAGTTCCCCGCGGCTCCGGTCGCGCCGGGCGAACTCGGCGTCGCGGTCGCGTACGTAGCCGGTGCCGCCCAGCCGTGCCCCGATGAAGTGCTGCAGGTTGCCGACCAGGTGGGCGGCAAGCACGCCAGGCGGATTCGCGATGCCGGGGGCGATGAGCCAGAGGTCGCGCTCATCGCTGCAGGCCTCGACCTGTGCGCGCAGCGAGCGGAGTTCTCGCTCGATGATCGCGGCGATGGATGCCACGGCTCCGTTCATGATTCGTTGCTCCTCGATTCGGGAGACACGGCCCGGCGAACCGAAATCCATGTATCCGACCGATGCCGGAGCCTCAGGTACCAGGGGAAAGCCACCGGCCATGCCAGCGTCACCGAGAACCCGGCGGCGCGGGGCTCGAGCGGGAAGGTGCGCTCGAAGCGCTGGCGGTGGTGCCGCTGCGAGTCGCGCCAGACCCACAGGCCCGAGAGGCCGACGAGGACCCAGTACAGGTCCAGTCCGAAGCGATTGGACAGCGCCGCGACGGCAATCGCAAGCAACGCCGTGAACGGAAGGCCGAGGATGAGTGGCATTTCGTGCCTGCTGGTTACCGTGCCGCGCAGCGGGAGTCAAGCCTCGCCATATTTGGCGCGTGACTATCCTCTCAATGTCCGACGTCGCCGTGGAGTTCGGCGCTACCACACTGCTCCGGGACGTCACCTTCACCGTATCCGCCGGCGAGCGCTGGGGCATCGTCGGCCGGAACGGGTCCGGCAAGACAACCCTGTTCCGTCTCGTGGCCGGCCTCATGCAGCCCACCCGCGGCGCCATCGCGAAGCAGCCCAACCTCCGTATCGCGATGCTCGACCAGCACCGTGACTTCGGCGCTGCGGCCACCGTCTGGGAAGCCGCGGCCCTGGAGTATCGCGAGGTCATCGCCCTGGAACACTCGCTTGCGCAGCAGGGCGAGCACCTCGCCGAGCTGGGAGACCGGGTCACCGAGGCCGACCTGGAGCGGTACGGGCGCGACCAGGAGCGCTTTGCGCATCAGGGTGGCTACGAGTTCCACGCCCGCGTGGACAAGGTGCTCCAGGGGCTCGGATTTGACGCCGAGGAGTCGAAGACCCGTGGCGTCGCCGGACTGAGCGGCGGGGAGCGCGGGCGCGTGGGCCTCGCCGCGCAGCTCGCCGCCCCGGCCGACCTGGTCCTGCTCGACGAGCCTACCAACCATCTCGATCTTGACACGATCGACTGGCTCAAGGAGTACCTCGGCGAATTCGGCGAAACGGTGCTCGTCATCAGCCATGACCGCGCCTTCCTCGACGATACGGTCGATCACATCCTGCATGTGTCGAACAATACCGTCGTGGAATACCGTGGCGGGTATACCCAGTTCGTCACCCTCAAGGCCGAGCGGGAGATGGCGCTCGCTCGCGCGGTGACGCAGCAGCGGAAGGTGATCGCCAAGGAAGAGGACTACATCCGGCGCAACCTCGCCGGCCGGATGAGCAACCAGGCCAAGGGGCGGCGCGCGAAGCTATCGAGGCTGCCGCGCCTCTCGCCGCCTCCCGGCGAGGGCGAGGCCATGTCGCTCCGGCTCGAGATCGACGAGCGCGGCGGTGACCAGGCGCTGGTGGCCGAGAAGATCGACGTGACGGTGGGCGACCGGGTCTTGGTGAAGGATTTCTCCGCCGTGGCGCGGCGGAGCGATGTGGTGGCGCTCGTCGGGCCCAACGGCGCCGGCAAGACCACGCTGCTCGCCACACTCGTCGGCGACCGGAAGCCGGCCCATGGGGAGGCCAGGCTGGGCGGTTCCGTCTCGGCGGCGTGGTTCCGCCAGGACCTGGCGCAGGTGCCGCGCGACAAGTCCATCTACGACTGCATTGCCGACCTGCGCCCGGAGTGGACCCGCGGGCGCATCCAGAACCACCTCGGCGCCTTCGGCTTCTCGGGCGACGAGGTCCTGCGCAACACCTCGGTCCTTTCCGGCGGCGAGCGCGCCCGCGTGGCGCTGGCTCTCATCACCCTGGCACGCGCCAACCTGCTCATCCTCGACGAGCCGACCAACCATCTCGACGTCGAGTCGATCGAGGCGGTCGAGGATGCCCTGGAGGACTACGAGGGGACGGTCATCCTCGTGAGCCACGACCGGGCCTTCCTCCGGGAACTGTCCACCCGGGTGTGGGCATTCGACGGCACCCATCTCGAGGACTATGGCGGACCGTTCGTCGAGTGGGAGTTGCACGCCGCCGAGCGCGCAGCCCGTCGCAGTGCGGCGGTGGCGGTCGAGGCGGCAGTGGTGCGGAAGGCGGCGCGGGCGGAGGCAGCGCGAACACCCGAGCGCAATGTCGAGTCGCTCCGGCGCACCGCTGAGCGCGATGCCGCCGCGCGCGAGAAGGAGGTCCACCGGCTGGAGGCGAAGGTTGCCGAGCTGGAGGCCGCGCTGGCGGACCAGGCGCTCTACAGTGGCGGCGCGGAAGGATCGAAAAAGGCGCGAAAGATCGATGCAGAACTCAAGGACGCGCGACGGGCGCACGATGAGGCGCTGACCCGCTGGACCGCCGCGATGGAGGCGGTGAGCGCGTTGGCCAGGCCCTGACCCCGGCGAGCCGGGCTACTTGAGGTTGATCAGGCGGTCCTGCACGATCTGGTACGCCGTCGGCTTGATGGCCAGTGGCCCGGTGAGCGGGCTGTCGAGCCCGACCATGACGAATACCACCAGCCCGATGAAGGTGGCGAGGAAGGCCGTCAGCACCGCCTGGACCGCGGTCCTGATCTGCAGCAGGTAGGTCACCGTGACGCTCAGGAACGCACCGATCAGCATGACCCCCCACATCACCGAAGGCAGTGCCCCCCCGATGGAGTTGAGGCGCTTGCGGCGAAGCTCGATCATGTGGTTGAACTGGCGAAGTGTCTCGGCGTATCGCGCCTGCTCGCCCAGTGTCGCCGGCTCAAAGGCGAAAAGACCCTCGGCGAACACATTCACCTTGCTGGTGGCTTCGTCCAGGATCAGGCCGCGCCGCTGGGCTGGCCAGGCCTGTTCGATGATGAATGCGTTGTACTCCCGCAGCCGCTCCTGCAGCGTACCCCGCGTCGGCTCGGGCAGGCTGGTCGCGTCCCGATAGAGTGCCGCGATGGACGCCGCCTCCTGCGACACGAGGTCCTGCACCGCGCTGTAGTTGCCCCACACCGCCACCGCCATCAGTCCCGCCATCAGGCTGTAGAACACCCCGATGGCCGAGGCGAAGAAGATGATGTCGTTGTTCATCTCCTCGCTCAGGAAGAGTCGTCCCCGCGTGGCCCATCGAAAGGCCAGCAGGCCCAATACCGCCACGACCGCGAACGCACCGATGATCAGGACCCCGATGAGCCAGGTCGGCAGGGTGTGAAAGAGCGATGTCATTGAGCACTGTCCCCGGGTGCCGGGCCGTTGCGCCGCGGTGGATACACTTCGCAATGCATATTTTGCGCGCTGTATGCAAGGCAGAACGCTCCCTGGCCGCCCCATCGCTGGGTCCACTCCGACATCACCGCGCGATCGCCGGGGCTGAAGCGGCTCGCTGGTGTTTCGTCATCGGTGGAGCGCACGTGCGTGTGCACCACGCCGATCCACTCGGGCGGTGCGCAGGTAGCGAGGGACAGCTGTGCGGATGCGTTGAGCGAGTCGGACGATTCGTCGACTGGTCGCAGGCGGTTCACGAGCACGGTGTCGGCCCCAAGGAGACCGCCCAGGCAGGCCACCTGTTCACGCCGTGCCGCACTGCTCTGTGCCCAGAGTTCCTGAACTCCGAGCTTCGCCTGCGGGCCCATGACCCAGCTTGCCTGCTGCGCGGCGCCGGGCCGCGCAACAAGGCCGAACAGAATCGTGGCGCCGAGCGCGCGGGCCTCAGCCGCCGCGATGCCCACCACCACCACGCCGGGGACCGCCGCCGCCGTGAGACGTCCCGCCGCTGCCACTGCCGCCGCTCCCGCCACCACTGCGCCCGCTGCCACTGCGCCCGCCACCGCCGGGGCGGCCACCGCCACTGCGACCGCCGCTCACCGGGCCACCGGGGGCCCCGCCCGCCCGGCGCGCCTCCTTCGCCTTGGCCCGTGCGCGGTCCTCGGCCTTCTTGGCCCGGATGGCGGCGATCCGCTCGCCGAGCGGGATCTCGAGCTGTCCCTCGGGCTTGGCGGAGTAATCGAAATCGGGGACCGTAACGCGCGGCAGTCGCTTCCCGACCGCCCGCTCGATGTTCCGCAGCTCGCCTTCTTCCTGCGGAGACACAAAGGTGAACGCATCACCGGTGGCCGACGCGCGGGCGGTGCGGCCGACGCGGTGGATGTAGTCGTCGGGCACCAGCGGTACGTCGAAGTTGACGACGTGACCGAGCTCCTCGATGTCGATGCCTCGCGCGGCGATGTCGGTGGCGACGAGCACGCGATAGGTGCCGTCCTTGAACCCGGCGAGCGCATCGGTGCGCTGGGCCTGGGAACGATTGCCGTGGATGCGCGCCGCCTTGATGCCCTGCTTGACGAGGTAGTCTGCCAGCCGGTTGGCGCGATGCTTGGTGCGGGTGAACACCAGGGCCTCCTGCATCTCGCCGCGCTTGAGCAGCGCCACGAAGAGCGCGCCTTTGAGCTCCTGGGCCACCGGGTACACCGCCTGCGTAATGCCCACGGCCGGTGCGGACTGGCGCTCGACGTTGATGGTGAACGGCTCCCTCAGCATCTCCTTGGCGAGCAGGCCGATCGGGCCGGGCATCGTGGCGCTGAAGAAAAACGTCTGCCGCTTGGGCGGAAGGTGGCGCAGCACCTTCTTGATGTCGGGCAGGAATCCCATGTCGAGCATCCGGTCGGCTTCGTCGAGCACGAGGTACTCGAGTCCGGCCAGCTTCGCGTACGGCTGGCGAAAGTGATCGAGCAGCCGGCCGGGCGTCGCGACGATCACGTCTACGCCACTGCGGAATGCGTGCTCCTGCGGACCCATGCCCACCCCGCCGAAGACGGCGGCGCCGGAAATCGGCGTGTGCACCGCGAGATCCTTGAGGTCCTCGTAGATCTGCGCCGCCAGCTCGCGCGTCGGCGTGAGCACCAGCGCGCGGGTGATACCGCGGGGCCGGTCGATCAGCTGGTGAACGATCGGGAGGATGAACGCCGCCGTCTTGCCGCTGCCGGTCATCGCGCAGGCGAGGATGTCCCGGCCTTCCATTGCCGGCGGGATCGCTGCTTCCTGGATCGGGGTGGCGCGGGTAAAGCCGAGTTCCTTCACCCCCTTGAGGAGGCTGGGGTGAAGCTTGAGGCTACTGAAAGGCACGATAGGTCCTTAATTCGGTGAAAACGGCCGGCGGTCGGACAATCCGGCGCCGCTGCTTCGCGCGTAAAGTCGCAGGTTGAGGCCCCTTTCGCGAGGGGCGACCGGAGGCAGGACCCCGGGCATTGGTGTCGGTCTACGATCTCCCGTGCGGTACCGACAGCGTGCTGCGGAGCCCAGCCACGAGGAACACGACGCCGACAAGCTGCACCAGGTGATACAGCCCGTTGTGATTGAACTCCCACACTGCGTGCAGCGACAACGTACTCGCCTGCAGCACCCCGCCAGCGAGGCTGAGTACCAGGCCCGCCACCACGAGTGCGGCGCCACGCGTTCCCTTGAACGCGAGTCGGGCATACACCGCAAGCGCAAAGAGCAGCGCCGCCGCCTCGAAGATCACGAACACCAGGAACTTGCCTCCCGACAGCCGGGTCAGGAGGAAGAAGCCAAACGCGAGCGTGAGGAGAAGCGGCAGTGCGCGCCGCGCCGGTACGTCGCCCCGCCAGTCGCCGATGGCGCCCGCGCTGAAGAACGCGAGCGCCGAGCCGAGCGTGAGGTAGAGGGGCTGCCAGAGCAGTTCGCGGGTGCGCGAGTCGAGGTCAAACCCGTGCACGAATGCGCCGAGCGCGCCCGCCACGGCGAAGAGCGCGAGACCGCGAACCCATAGTGTGCGGCGCGGTGAGGGCGGCACCACACGGCAAAGCCATGCGATGCCGATGATCACGACAACCGTCAGCAGTGCATCGGTGGCGGCGGTCGTGAGTTCAGTCTCCGCGCGGGTGAGCTGGAGATCCGCCATCAGGTCATCCGCCCGAGAGCCTCACGCTCCACCCGCGCTTCTGCAGTTCCTCCACCACGAGGTCGCGGTGGTCACCCTGGATCTCGATGACGCCCTCCTTGAGCGTGCCGCCCGATCCGCAGCGCTTCTTGAGGCGCGTCACCAGCGCCTGCAACTCGGCCCCGCCCAGTGGCACGCCGGTGATGAGCGTGACACCCTTTCCCTTCCGGCCCTTCGTTTCCCGCCCCACCCGCACGTTGCCGTCGCCGATCGGTGCCTTCGCCTGGCGGCACACGCAGTAGGTGAGCGGCTTGCCACAGGACGGGCACATCCGGCCCAGCTCGGTGGAGTAGACGATGCCGCCCTTGCCGGGCGTCCCTGGCCGCTTCACCGGTTAGACCTCGAGCAGGATGCTGCAGCAGGTGACGGCACCCTCGGCCTTGGCGAGTTCCGAGACATCGACCACGTGCACCTCGATGCCGCGCCCCTCGAGGATGCGACGCGTGCGCGAGAACGCCGACGCGGTGAGCACGGCATTGCCAACGCGCACGACGTTGGCGGCGAACGGTTCCATGGGATCGATCGCGATGACGTCGAGGCCATCGAAGAACGCGGGCGAGATCCATTCGGGATTGAGGAGCACCGCATGGTCCGACACCGCCGTGACGGCGGTCTTGAGGTGGAGGCATCCAGTGGGGCGCACCGCGCGCACCTCGTATCCGAGCGGCGCCAGATGGCTTCGCAGCTGCCCGATTCCTTCGTCGTTGGTGCGGCCTGACTGTCCAACGTAGAGGACGCGACCGACGCGCTTCACGTCGCCGCCATCAAGCGTACCAGGCGACGTGATTGCGGCAAGCGGCCGGTAGCGCCGCAGCACATCGGCTACCCCAGCGACCTCGGGTCGGCGCGACTCGGCGCCAGGTCGTGACATCACCGCGAGCTCGTCAACGACGACGGCGGTGTCCTCTATGAAGACCGAATCGGGCAGCGCCGGCGCCGGTGCCACATGCTCCACCCGGCAGCCGAGCCGCGCGAGCGCCTGTTCGTAGTTGTGGTGCTGGACCGCGGCGATGGCCGGATCGATGGGAACACGCGCGAGGTGCGTCAGCTCGCACCGCGCCATCGCCGGGCTCACGCCGCGCGTCAGGGCCAGGAGCATATGGGCACCCTATTCGGAGCAGCCCCGCGACCGCGTCGCGGAGGCAGTTGATTCGGGACCCACCAGGCGCCGCACCACTGTCTCCATGCCGCCCATCACGGCGGCCACTCCCTCCCAGCGGCGCAGCACCACATTGCTCTCGCCCACCATCAGCGTCGTGGGCACCGACGTCACGGAGTAGAGCTGGGTGATGTGGCCGTCGGGATCGAGCACGTCGAGCGTGACGGAGCCGGTGTCGGCCGCGAGAAGGCGCCGGATCGAGTCTGCCGGCTCGCGCATGTTGATGGTGACGACGCGCACCCCGCTCGGCGCATAGCTCCGGGCCAGCGCCTCCAGCCACGGGTGCAGTGTTTCGCACGGCCTGCACCAGGTGGCCCAGAAGCTGAGGATCGTGACTGGCATCGCGTCACGGGCCCAGAAGTGCCAGGGCGCGGCCGCGCTGTCGGCGACGTAGGGCGCCGAGAAGTCGGGCGCGACCGCGCCGATATCCTGGCCCCGGGCCGGCGACGGCATGGCAACCGCGGCGCCGAGCGCCAGCAGCAGCCCCGCGCCCGGTCGCCATACCCTCGCGAACCGGGCAACGGTCACGCTGCCGGCGCCCGCGTCGCGGCACGCGAGAAAAGTGCCGCCGGTATTCCCACCCCGAGGGCGTGAATGAGGAGTCCGTTCACCAGCACGGGCAGCGACGGCAGCGCGCGCACCGCGCCGATGGCGGAGGAGGGAACCACCACGAGGGTCATGATGAAGTACACCGCGATCCCGTACAGCGCGCCGAGCACCACCGGGTACCGGGTCAGGATGGAAACCTTCCGGCTGACAAGGTAGAACACCAGCACCACGATGAACGCGATGAAGAAATGCAGCAGCAGCCCGAGCGCCGCCGTTGCCAGCCCGCCAATGACGGCAGCTTCCCGGCCCACGAGGCCCGACGCGATGGCCTGCAGGATGCGCAGTGGCGGCACGCCGCGGACGCCGAAGAACACGAACGTATCGAGAATGTCCAGCGCGCCCACGGTCAGCGCCCCGAGCAACAGCGCGCGGCTGGGGCTCATCGCTTCGATCACAGACAGCTCCTTGTGGTCATGGTGCAGCTCATGTCGCTCCTCACGCCTCGATGGCGAACAGGTCGGTGTCGTTCTCGCTGGACAGGCTCAGGGTCCGTTCGTATCGCAAACCGAGTTTCTCCAGCAGCGCCTTCGAGGCCGCGTTGGCCGGTGAGGTAATGGCCACGATGCGCCGGAGCCCGAACACCTCGCGGCCGTGCGCGAGCACCGCTGACGCCGCCTCGAACGCGTATCCCTGACCCCAGAAGGCGGGCCGGAGCGCGTACCCGATGTCCACGTCGGGCAGGATATTGCGCTGCAGCAACCCGCAGGAGCCGATCGGCACGTCGCCCGGCTTGAGCAGCACAAGGTACAGGCCGAAGCCATGCCGGTCGTAGCTCGCCACCGGGCCGGTGAGAATGTAGTGGCGTGCGTCGTCGAGGTTCCGGACGCCCTTGTCGCCGATGAACTCGAGAAACGATGGCTCGTTCAGGAGCTCGAGGATGAACGGGGCATCGTCCGGGGTGATCCGGCGAAGGACGAGGCGCTCGGTGACGCTGATCGTGTCCCCGGTCATGTGTTCACTCGGCCCTCATGTGCCGCGCCGACGCGTTGATCAGCGCGTCGAGTCGCTTGACCTGCGTTTCTTCCTTCTTCGCGCTCACGATGTGGTAGATCATGACCCGCTGGTACGAGGGCGCCTGTGCCTTGAAGAATGCCCACGCTTTCCGGTTCGCCCGGAACGTCTTCTCGTATGCCGGCGGCAGTGTGGCGGTGTGGCGCTGCTCGTACGCATAGATGCTGGACTTGTCATCCGAGCGGCGCCCGAAGGCCGCCAGCCCCGCCGGACGCATGAGGCCCTGCTCCGTCAGCACCGCGACCCGCTTGATGTTCACGGTGCTCCAAATGCTCCGGGGCCGCCGAGGCGTGAAGCGAATGGTGTAGCTCGTCTCGTCATGCCGGCGGCGCACCCCGTCGATCCAGCCGAAGCAGAGCGCCTGATCCACCGACTCGGGCCAGGTGATACTGGCACGGCCCGATTCCTTCCGGTAGAAGCCCACCAGGAGTTCGTCGGCCTCGGCGTGGTTCCTCTCCAGCCACGCCCGGAACCCGGCGGGGGTGGCGAAGAATCTGGGCTTCAGCGCAGCCATGCCAGCGGAATGTCCGCGTCGAGCGTGCCATCAGGTTGGCGGATCCGTCCCGCCAGCCGGCCCTCGCGCTGGAACCCCACCCCCTCGTACAGGCGGAGCGCGCGGTGATTGCTCTCCTGCGTGACCAGCTCCACCCTGGTGATATCAGGATGCTCCCGCCGCACCAGATCGAGCAGCCGCACGAAAAGCTCTCGCCCAAGGCCCTGCCCCTGCGCTGCGGGGTGCACCGCGACAGTAAGTTCGCCAAGCACATGGCGGAAGATCCGCAGCTCGCTCCGGTACGCATGCAGCTCGGCAGCGAGACCGGGCAATCCCTCGATCTCCGCGACAAACAGCAGACCCCGGGCGAGGCTCTTGGCAACAAAGCCATCGACGTAGTCACGGGTCACTTCGTCGGGTGAGCGGGCGATTCCGCCGGACGCGGCACCCACGGACCGGTAGAGCTCCATGATGGCCCGGGCATCGTCAGCCCTGCCGGCCCGGATGATGGTGAGGCGAGTCGTCACAGGGGCATTATGCCGTGCCACCGGGGCGATCACCAGCCTCCATGCCAGGGCGGTCCCGCTTGCCGGCGGCGGCGCATCCGGCCCACACCAGGATGCCGAGCACCAGCACGATCACGAGCTGACGAGTTTCCGTCCACGGTCGCATGACGAGGAGGCCGATGCACGTCACCACCGAAAGCAGGGCCACGACATTTCCCGCTGGCACCCTGAACGCGGCGCGCGCCTGGCCCGGGCGGCGGCGCAGCACCGGAAGCGCCGCACAGGTGACAAGATAGATGATGACGCGCAGGCCGACCGTGATCGTGAGCGCCGACGTGAACGTGGTAGCAAGGGTGAAGAGGGCCATCGCGATTGCGGATACGATCAGCCCGGCGAATGGCGTCCGGTACACGGGATGCACTGCCGCGATCCAGCCTGGCAGCTGGCGGCGCTCTGCCATGGCAAATGGCATGCGCCCAGCCGCGAGAAGGATCGCGTGTGACACACCGAGCGTCGAGATGAGCGCACCCATCACCATCACCGTGGCACCGGTACGACCGAAGGTACGCCCGGCAGCCTCGGCGAGGGGCCGCGCCGACGTCGCCAGGCCGGGAAGCGTGCCGATCGCAACGACCTGTACCCCGACGTAGATCATCGCCACCACCACGAGACCGGTGAGCAGCGCGAAGGGAATTGTCCGCTCCGGGTCCTGTATCTCGCCGCTCGGTACACCAAGCACCTCAAACCCGCTGAACGCATAGATCGCGATCAGCACCGCACCGGAGAGGGCCACCGCCGTGGGTGGCCCCACAAGCGTGAACCGCGCCGTATCGATGAAGCGCGCGCCCACGACAATGAAGAGCACGAGCGGTAGCAGCTTGCCGAGCGTCAGGACGTTGTTGATCACGGCGGCGCGCCGCACACCGAGCACGTTGACCAGCGCAAGGGAGATGACGATAGCCGCGACAATCACGACGCGGGGCAGCCCGGTCGTGGCGGACGGCGCAAACCAGCCGATGTAGTTCACGAACAGGTTGATGACCGTCGCGAATCCGCCCAACTGGGTTACCCACAGGAGCCACCCGACCTCGAACCCCACGAGTGGACCGAAAGTGCGGTACGCATAGAGATACGGCCCGCCGGTGTCCCGGTGGGCACTCCCCACTTCGGCGAAGCAGAGGGTGATGAGTGACACCACGAGGGCGGCAAGCAGGAACGCCGCGATGCTGAGCGAGCCGACACTCGCATACAGCACCGCCGGGATGCCGAAGATGCCGGCCCCGATGACCCGGTTGATGGCGAAGGCAGTGAGGTCGCGCCGGCCGAGCACACGGTCAAGCGCCCCCGAGGAGGAGGGCGGTGCGTCAGCTCGCAAGCTTTATCAGGCCAAGGGTCACCAGCAGCGGAATGATCACCGCCACGATCGCCTCACCGGCAATGAACCCAGACGCCGTGGCGATCGAATAGCGCTTGTGTGATTCGGGCCTTGCCTTCTCCCAGATCCGGTCGGCCAGCGCGCCGAAAAAGATCGTGGTCACCGCACTGATGGGAATGAGCACGCCGATGCCCATGCCTGTCGGTGAGGGCACGAAGGCGCGCCACGACTTCCGCTGCTCGAGGAAGGTGAAGATCAGCCCGAAGAAGGCGCCCACCGCGAACGACCACTTCATCCAGGTGAGCCGCGCGATCGCTTCCGCGGTCATCGCGGCCGGCCCGGTGAGCTGCTGCGTCACGATCTTCGCAAAGCCGACCCACCGCTGCGAGGTGGGACTGCTGAGCTGCGCATGCTCGCCGATAATGCCGTACGTGTCGCGCAGCACCGGGTACATGAACGCCAGCGCCAGCGCACCCACCGGCACCGCCAGGAGCTGCATGTAGGTCAGGATGCGCGGCGTCGAGCCGATCATGCTGCCCGCCTTGTAGTCCTGCATCAGGCCTTCCGACTCCGCCGCCACCGCACTCGTGGTGGCACTCGACACCATGCTGGCGCTCAGGTTGCCCGGGGCCACCACCCCGAAGAGCGCCTGGGTCAGGTTCGCCATGGTGGAAATCGGGCCCCAGTTCGTTTCGCCCAGCACGCGCAGGGCCACAAGCCCGAGTGGAATCGCGAGCAGGATCGCGAGCACCGAGTGCCACACCGGCGTACCGAAGAAGGCGCGCTGCACCAGCACCAGGAGCGTACTCGCGATCAGGCTGCCGATCCCGACCCACCGGAGCGACAGGTCCCCGCTCAGGTCCGCCGCCGTGGACAGGCTCTGGAAGGTCCGGGCCAGGACCCGCCAGCGCAGCAACAGGGTGGTGATGCCGCCCGCGATGAGCATGCCGACGCCGGGCCACATCACCAGCAACAGGATATCCACCCGCCGCGACG
>Ga0315278_10001966_pt1 | contig 18204 bp, 11 predicted proteins | sample YL17G06_0_MG_FD_203880 | JGI IMG/M metagenome (GOLD analysis project Ga0315278, IMG submission 203880) | Sediment microbial communities from Yellowstone Lake, YNP, Wyoming, USA - YL17G06_0 | ecosystem: Environmental > Aquatic > Freshwater > Lake > Sediment | place: USA: Wyoming | collected... | reverse complement strand
CGCAGGGCGAGGAGAGCACGAGCTGCAAGATGGGCTTCCGCCGGATCGAGGTGCGGAACAGGAACCTGCTCATCAACGGACAGCGCGTCATGATCCGCGGGATGAACCGGCATGACCACCACGACACATTGGGCAAGGCGCTGACACGCGAGGTGATGGAGCTCGACATCCGCACGATGAAGCAGCACAATGTCAATGCGATCCGCACGTCGCATTACCCGAACGACCCGTATCTGCTCGATCTGTGCGACAGGCACGGGCTCTATGTGTGCGACGAGGCGAACATCGAGTCGCATGCGTACTATGACGAGCTCTGCCGCGACCCGCGGTACACGCATGCGTTTGTGGAGCGCGTGCGGAACATGGTTGAGCGAGACAAGAACCATCCGTGCGTGCTGTTCTGGTCGTTGGGGAACGAGAGCGGGTACGGGCCGAACCACGATGCCGCCGCGGGCTGGGTGCGTCATGCGGATTCGTCGCGGCTGCTCCATTACGAGGGTGCCATCCACGAGAAGCCGAACTGGACGGGCGGCCCGCACGCGACGGACGTGGTCTGCCCGATGTATCCGCGGATTGAGAGCATCGTGAAGTGGTCGAAGGAGAGCACGGACACCCGGCCGCTGATCATGTGCGAATACTCGCATGCGATGGGGAACAGCAACGGCTGCCTTGCGGACTACTGGGAGGCGATCGAGGCGCATCCGGGCCTCCAGGGCGGCTATATCTGGGAATGGATTGACCACGGCATCACGAAACACGATGCCTCGGGCAAGCCGTTCTGGGCCTATGGCGGCGACTTCGGCGACGAGCCGAATGACCGGAACTTCTGCACGGACGGCATAGTCTGGCCCGATCGCACGCCGCATCCGGGGTTGATCGAGTTCAAGAAGATCGCCCAGCCCGTCCGTGTCGAGTGGGCCGACAAGAAGCGCGACCGTGTCCGGATAGTCAACAAGCAGCATTTTATTTCGCTTGACTGGCTGCGGGGCGGGTTCGAGGTGACTGTGGATGGCGCACGGGTGCAGACAGGCACACTGCCTGCGTTGCGTGTGGCGCCCGGGAAGGCGCTGGTGGTGCCGCTGAAGCTGAAGAAGTCGGTCGCGGCACTGCCGGGCGAGAAGTTCATCACCTTCCGGTTCAGCCAGAAAGCGGCGACGTGGTGGGCTCCGGCCAGCCATGAAGTGGCATGGGAACAGCTTGAACTGCCCGCGGTTTCGGTGGCTGCGAAGAAAGTGGCTGAGCCGCAATGCGGCGTGGTCATCGCAGAGGAAACGGCGGAATCGCTTGTGCTGGCGGCAGGGGACGTCCGGGCGGTGTTCAGCAAGGCAGATGGCCGCATGGCATCGTTCGGCCGCGGGCCGGCAAACCTTGTGGTGCGCGGGCCTGCCCTGAACGTCTGGCGCGCCGGCACGGACAACGACGGCATCAAGCTTTGCTGGATGGACGGGAAGCCGCTGAAGAAGTGGCTTGACTTGTCGCTCGACAAGGTCCGCCATTCCCTCGCGAGCATCAGGCTCAGCACGCCCGTGGGCAAACTGCCCATGATCGAGGTTGTCCACCGCGCCTCGGGCCGGGACCAGTGGGATGACTTCACCCACGTCCAGCGCTCTATCCTCCAGCCCGATGGCCGGCTGATCATCGAGAATACTGTGCGGATCGGCAAAGGCATCACCGACATCCCGCGCGTGGGCATCGCCATGACGGTTGCGCCCGGGCTCGAGCGGCTCGAATGGTTTGGCCGCGGGCCATGGGAGAACTACAGCGACCGGAAAGCCTCCGCGGTCGTCGGCCGCCACCGTGGCACCGTGAGCGGCCAGTACGTGCGCTACATCATGCCCCAGGAACACGGGCACAAGACGGATGTCCGCTGGCTGACCCTGGCGAACGACGCGGGGAACGGCATCCGGGTGGCCGGCATGCCCCTGATCGAGTTCAATGCGAGCCATTTCACCGATGACGACCTGTTCAAGGCGGTCCATACGTGCGACCTTGTGCCACGGCCGGAGGTCATGCTGAACATTGACTGTGCGCACCGGGGCCTGGGCACGATGAGCTGCGGGCCGGACACGCTGGAGAAGTACCGGTTGCTCAACCAGAACTACACGTTTTCCTGGCAGTTAAGCCTGCTGTAGGGGCGGGAGGGGCTTCATGCGTGGCATGAAGCCGCGAGTCCTCCTGCAAGTCCGGGAGTCATTTCCCGGCTTGAAGCTCGAGCTCGAACACCTCTGCATACGGCGCGGCGAGGGCGAGCTCGCGGGCTGTCTGGGCATTCATCCCGAGGATGCGGTCGTCGAGGCCGGTGCCGTGTTCCCTGATGTTCCGCTGCTGCTGCGAGTCGTGGAACCTGAGGAGTTGCCGCTTCCATTGCGCCGCATTCTCCTCGAAGGGTGTGTAGACATCAGAGCGCATCGCACGTGTCTTCGGGTCGCGGTTGAGGAACAGGACCGGCCGCTTTATGCATAAGCCGATGCCTGCCCGGACCATGGCGGCCATGATCTGATGGGCGGTATTGTGGTCGTTGCCGTGTGGGATGAACACCAGGTCCGGCTCGATCGACAGGAGATACTGGTTGACCAGCTTGCTGTTCTGCGTGGCATCGAGCATCTGGCCATCCGCTCCGTTGACGGTGCGGATGAAGAGAAGATTACTCGAGGGGAGGCCGAAGAACTGGCAGCTTGTCCGCTGCTCGCGCTCGCGCAGGGCAGCCTTTGCCTCGAGAGTCGGAGGAGTGCAGTACATGTCATCCACGCCGCTGCCGCCCCGTGCAACGACGACGAGGATGTCCGCGCCGAGCTCCTGCAGCCAGCGCATGGAGACGCCGATGGTGTCGAAGTCGTCCGGATGCGGGGCGAGCATAAGGGCAACCAGGCCGCGCGGGAGGGTGAGCGCGTCAAGGGATGCAGGCCGCCGCTTCTCCAGGACAGCCGAGATCTGCGAATGAAGCGTAGCCATGATGCCTCCTGTTATCGTGCCTGGAACAGCACCGTTCCCGAACCGGGTATGAGCGCAATGGCATACCGTCGGAAGAAGGAGAAACCGAGCACGTTCGCCCGGCCGGCAACAAACGGCACATTTTGGCCAATGGGAGTGCCGCCGATGGCAACACCGCCAGTCGCCGTTGCCGTGGTCAGGCAGGACTGGGGCGTGCACGGGTCGAGCACGCAGTATGACTCGGTGGTGCCCGTTGTCACCGGCAGGGCAACGGAGCCGGATTGGCGGACAAACCGGATGCGGTGCCAGGCCGCGGTGCGGGAGGGAAGCGCGAAGGACAGGAGCATGGCCGGGCAGTCAATGGTGACCGGCAGGGCCGTCAGAAGGTTCGCGCCAATGATGCCGTCGGCTCCGTGTGCCTCGGGAGAGATGACGGCATCGAAATCGGTGAATATGACGCCGCCCACAGCCAGCGAGAACACGGGTACGCACTCGAGACTTTGGGTGACGCCCTGTGTAACGCGCTCGACGGGATATGACGTGCGCAACGACGGCATGGCCTTGTCGAGAAATGCAGGCGTGAACACCGTATGCGGCGCCGCGGTATCTATGGCAAACCGCCCTTCGATGCCATTGACTTTTGCCTTGACCGCCAGCAGGGGCTGCTGTTCATCTACAAGGAGGCGCACCACGGTGTTCGTGCCACGCATGACACCGGGAATGAACTTTGGCTGGAAGGCGAGCGCCAAGCCGACCGGCATGGTGTCCATTGCACGCTCGTGGGAGACCTCGACGGAGATCATGGCCGACTCGGGATGCGGCACCACCTTCGTCCCGCAGGACACGAGAAGAACGGCTGCGCCAACGCAGATGCATCGTCCCGAGAGTGCAACCGGTTTCCTCATAGGTCAGTCTGTTTTCTTAGGTGTAACTCTACAAGTATACCAAATTCCCGCCTCGTGCGCAAATTCTCGGGAATAACAACCAACAATCGGCAATCAACAACGGGTCATTGCAGAGGGTATCCCGCGGGTTCCTCGTGCCCGCGCCGACAGCACAGTGTCCCGCCACGGCAGATGACAAACGTCAGCGCGCTTGTGGTGCCGCGGCGTTTGTCGGTGCGGATGGCGTGGGCGCTGGCGTGGGCACGGCATTGGTTGCCGAAACCGGCTCGGGTGCCGCAGGCTGGGCGGGAGCCTCAGCCTGCTCCGGTTCCTTCTCGTCCAGTTCCGTTGCCTCTGGGGCCGTGGTGGCAGGGACAGGCGGCTGGGGCAGAGGCTTGGGCTCGACCACGTCCTTGAGTGGCGTCCGCATCTGGTTCGCCTTGTACTCCGAGATGACAAACGTCCACGGCCCGAGCCTCTCGTTGGTCCGCTTCGCGGTGTCCTCGGCCTGGTACGGCGACGTGCCCGACTCGGACACATTGGTCGTCACAGGCTCGGCTGGCTTTTCGTACGCAGCCGCAAGCTTCAGATAGACCTTGGGCTGATTGGTGTCCGAGACGGTGAGGGTATAGACGCGACCGTCGAACGCCCTGAGCACGAGTTTCCACGGCTTGTCGAGGGCGGTGTTGGTTGCAGCAATTGACGGGGCAACAACCTCGTTGATCGTAAGGGACGAGAGGGCGCTGCCGAGGCCGCCCACATCGGATGCCTTCACCTGCTGCGTGGCGCAGAGGCCGGGCAGGTCGAACTGCATCTGCTGGTTGGTGCGGGAGAGGGAGTAACTTGATGCGTCCGGCGACGTGACGGTGACACTCCTGATCTCGGAGTTCGGCACGTTGCAGATCATGCGCTCGATCCAGCTCTCAGGCGTCTTGTCAAGGTCGAACGGCTCCTTGATGCCGATGACGTCGCTGCCGCGGCTGGGGACGCGTATGAACTGGCTCCCGGGTTCCCGGCCCCGGGAATACTGGTCGGTTGGCTCATCAGCGCCCGCCTGATCGGTGCCGACAATCACCATCGCCGCACATGCGCCACCCTTGCTGAAGAACGAGAGGACGGTTCCCTGCTGGTTGGAGGTGGAGCCCTTGTCGTCCGGGCCAAGCAGCTTCATCTTGCCGAGGCTCGCCTCGCGCACGCGGTGTTTCTGGCCGACCTTGAGGTCCATCACCTGGCACAGCAGCGCGGACACCCTGTTGAAATCGGCATGATAGCCATGGCAGGAGGGGACAATCCAGGAATTCTCCTTCTTCTCGATGGTGAGGCTGCCCGAGGGATCGCCGACAGTTACCTTCGCGATGTCGTTCACAGGAAAGTCCGGGAAGATGACCGAGCCGGGCGGCAGCTTCTCGACCGGCTTCCTCATCGTGCGAAACCAGACCATGCCGCCAACAAGGGCGGCGCAGACCACCAGCAGAGCCAATGCAGTGCGTGCCTTCATGAGTGTGAGACCTTGTAGTGACGATAATAGGCGAGGCCAATGCCCGCGATACAGACCAGGACGGGAACCACGAGCATGTTCAGCAGTTTCAGCGCGAACCCGAGATCCTCGATTCCCTGGCGTTGGTTGCGCATGACTTCGCGCAGCTTCCGGGTAATGTCGGCCTGCTGCTTCTGGAACTCCTCGATCTGCTGCTTCTGCTCGACGCTCATGATGAACCGCTGCGACTCGTCCTTCTTCGCCTGCAGCTCGTTGAGCTTGGTGCGGACTGCCTGCAGCTTGCCCACCAGCTCGTTCTCGTGGCTCAGCCACTGCTTCTGCGCCTGCTGCTCGAGCTCCTTCACCACCGTGAAGGGCCGCTCGAACTTCGCGCGCGACCGGAGCGAAATCAGGTTGTTGTCGCCGCACAACTGGTCAACTGCATTCATCACGAAGTCGATGTTGTTGTTGAACGGCTGGTACAGCTTTTGGCCAAACAGGTTGATCTCGCGGAAGTTGAACTGGTTTGCCAGCATGTCCGCATCGCAGATGATGATGACGGTGTTCGGCGCCGAGGAAACCTTGAGCACGTCGCCCGTCGGCCCTTCCGGCAGTCCGGCGGGGAACGCGGTTGTGAATTTCCCTGTCAGCTTCACTGCCATCGGCAGCCGGACACCCAAGGGCTCGGAGTTCTTCATGAGCGTCTGCCTGCCGGCAACGGCGCCCATGGCATCCTGCTCGAGCGCATTCTTCGAGGACAGCAGCAGCGGCACCATCGTGTTCGTCACGCCTGGAGCAGGTTTCATGGAGCCTGCTCCCGGCAGGATCATCGAATTGAGGGGAGCGGAGATGATCTCGTCCTGGTTGAACATGGAGCCCGAGAGGGAGACCCAGGCAAAGTTCTCCTCGGCGCCGCCACGGCCATTGCCGACGGTGGTGGGGTTGTCGAGGTCGAAGACGACCTTGTTCTCGGTCATTACGGCTCCCCAGGCGGCCAGGAGGCGGTTCAGGTTCGAGTTGCCGGGCATCGGGATGCCGTAGGCGGCGCCCGCATTGTCCACGAAGCAGGCCGGGTCGGTAAACACCAGGAGCCGGCCACCCCGCAGGACATACTGGTCGATGGCGAACAGGGTGCTCTCGGGCAGGCCGCGGGGATGAATGACCATGAGCAGGTCAATGCCCGTCAGGCTGACCGGGTCGTTGGTCGAGACTGGACACACATTGTAGGTCTTCCTAAGCTCGTTGACGAAGATCCAGGGCTGCTCGGCCTGCTGCTGCTGGCGCATCATCATCATCATCGGCGGCGGCTCGGAGCCCAGGACGGGGAGTGTGCTGATGACGCCGATGGTCTTCTTCTCGGGATGAATGACCTGGAAGATCATCCGGGAGAGGTCATATTCGAGGAACTGCTCGCGGTCGGGCGCCAGGACGGGGATGACTTGGTGCCGGTCGAGCGCCTCGACCACGAGGCCGAAATAGAACACCTGGTCCGGCTCGCGCGGATTGAGCGGATTGCCGGCCACGCCGAGTTTCTGCGCCCACTCCTCCTCGTCGGAGTACGGTTTGGGATCGAACGTCTCGACCTTAAGTCCGCCGTGGCTGTTGTTCTCGTACTCACGGAGCAGATCCTTGACCCGGTCGGCATACTGGCGTATGAACGGGTTTTGGCTCGGCATGCTGGCCGAGTAATAGAACCGGATGGTCACGTCCTCAGGCAGCTCCTTCAGGAGGTTGAGCGTGCCGGGCGACAACGAGAACATCTTGTCCGCCGTGATGTCGTTCCGGACATAGAACATCTTCGCGAGCACGTTGGCCATCACGAGGATGCCTGCCAGGGCGAGGATGCCGACCATGGAGGAGAAGATCCGTTTGGTCAGGATGTGGGTCATGGGAGTGTGGTGAGCAGTGGATAGTTAGCAGTAAGTGGTGTCGTCAGGCGGCGCGGCGGGTGTTGAGCACCGCCGCCGTTGCGCACAACGCAAGCACAATGATCGAGCCGAAGTAGATGAAGTCCCGCGAGTCGAGCACGCCGCGCTGGATGCTGTCGAAATGGGTGACAAACCCGGTATAGGCAACCATCGGCACCAGTTTCGGGAATGTCTTGGCCAGCATGTCGGTGATGGGTGGCCAGCCGGCCATCACCAGGACAAACGAGACGACGACTGCGAGGATGAATGCAATCACCTGGTTCTTCGTTGCCGAAGACATCAGGCCGCCGATGGCAAGGTACGCGCCCGCCATGATGAAACTGCCGAGGTAGCCAGCAAGAATGGCGCCCGTGTCAGGGCTGCCGAGGTAATACACGGTGATGACAAGCGGGAAGGTGAGAATGAGCGAGATGCCCAGCACCAGCCAGGCGGCAAGGAACTTGGCGATGACCGCCTGGCCGATGGTGACGGGAAGGGTGAGCAGGATCTCGATCGTGCCGCTCTTGCGTTCCTCGGCCCAGAGCCGCATGCCGACGGCCGGGACAAGGAACAGGTAGAGCCACGGATGCCAGACAAAGAAGGCGCGGAGGTCGGCCTGCCGGGCCTCGTAGAACTTGCTCACATAGAACGTGAACAACCCGCACAGGATCAGGAAAAAGAAGATGAACACATAGGCCACGGGCGACCCGAAATAGCCTTTCACTTCCCGCTTTGCGATGGAGTAGATGGTGCGGAGCATATGCACGTTGATGGTTGATAGTTAATAGTTCATAGTTGGGAGGCTTGAACCTTGGCGGACAGCGAACGGAGGTAACCCGCAAGGGTTTTGCTGAGGTCGTCGAGCATGCGCGCCATTTCCTTTGCCTCGTTGCGTTCGATGAGGCCGCGCAGGAATGCACGGCGGAGCCAATGCCGGGTCTCATAGAGAGAGCCGCGCGCAATCAGCACAAATCTTCGGTTGTCGGCGCGGTTGAAACGACCGACACCTTCGGCGATGTTGGCACCGACGCTATCAATGGCCTTAACCAGTTGCACGCCCAGGGTGTCCTTGGCAAACCTGTCCCATCGGGACGCGATCTCCCAAATCCGATCGCTGAGGCGCTCGCTCAAGTCGTATACCTTAAGCTTCTCAAAACTCGTCTTCCCCATAATTCCTTAACTGTCAACTATGAACCATGAACTATGAACTATGAACGGCTTCCTTGGTTATCTTCCTGAACACCTCGTCGAGCCTGCCTTGTTCGACGCGGAACTCGTCGACGACCCATTTCTTCTCGCGCACGGCATTCGCCACGATCTGGGCGATCTGCTTTTCCTTCTTCGGAAACACGCGAAGGACAAGCGAGCCGTTCTCCTGGCCGATCTTCTTCGCATGGTACACATTCGGCAGGGCGCTGAGGAAGGGAACGGCATCGTCCTCCTTCACCCCCGTCACCGTGAGCGTCACGGCGCCGTGCAGCTCGGACTGGGTCTTGAGGTCGGCCGGAGCCCCGTTTGCCACGATCTTCCCGTTGGCGATGATGATTGCCCGCGTGCAGACTGCCTCGACCTCCTCGAGAATGTGGGTCGAGATGACAATGCACTTCTCGGCGCTCATCCGGCCGATGAGCTGGCGGACCTCGTATTTCTGGTTCGGGTCGAGGCCGTCCGTCGGCTCGTCAAGCACCAGCACAGGCGGGTCGTGCAGAATCGCCTGGGCGAAGCAGACACGCTGCTTGAAGCCCTTCGACAGCGTGCCCACGGACTGGTTGCGCACCGTCTTGAGGTAGCACGTCTCGATCACGTCGTCCACGCGCCGGCCGATCTGCGCGCCCGAGTAGCCGCGCATCTCTGCAATGAACCTCAGGAAGCCCGCCACGGTCATGTCCGTGTACACGGGTGCGTTCTCGGGCAGATACCCGATCTGGCGCCTGACCTCGACGGGCTGGCCGATGATGTCGAACCCGCTCACCGTTGCCGACCCCGACGTGGGCGGCAGGAAACAGGTGATCATCCGCATTGTCGTCGACTTGCCTGCTCCATTGGGGCCCAGAAAACCAAGCACTTCACCCTTGCCGACGCTGAAGGTGACACCATCCACCGCCCGGCGCGCGCCGAACTGTTTCACCAGGTTCTTAACCTCGATCATCGCAGTTGCCTGACGTTCAGGTTACAGGGGCGGAGTGTCATTTCGACCGTCCAGACGGTCACAATGACTCCGTTCCCGCCCTTTGGGAGCCACATTATAGAAACAATTGCCAATAAATGCAATACCCGTGCCAGCTATCTTGACTTGCGCAGCCAAAGCGGCTATAATCCTTGCCTATGTGCGGGATCTGCGGATTCATAGACCGGCGTGGGCTCTTGGCCGACCCCGCTGCGACGCTCCGTGCGATGAACGACACCATGGTTCATCGCGGCCCGGACGACGCGGGGCTTCATGTCGCGGACGGCTTTGGCATCGCCATGAGGCGGCTGAGCATCATCGACCTCTCCGGCGGCCACCAGCCTCTCAGCAACGAGGACGACAGCATCTGGCTTGTCTTCAACGGCGAAATCTACAACTTCCACGAACTGCGCACCAGGCTGGAAAAGGCCGGCCATGTCTTCCGCACGAGAACGGACAGTGAAACGATTGTCCATGCGTACGAGGAGTACGGTCTGGCGTTCTGCGAGCATCTTAACGGAATGTTTGCCATCGCGCTGCACGACACGAAGAAGAAGCGGCTGATTCTTGCGCGCGATCGTGCGGGCAAGAAGCCGCTGTACTACGCCGAGTCGGCAGGCCTGTTTGTCTTTGCCTCGGAACCCAAGGCGCTCCTGGCCTGTCCCGGCGTCGGCCGGGAAATTGACCCGGTGGCGCTCCAGCAGTACCTGTTGTTTGCCTGTGTGTTTGCACCGCGCTCGATCTACCGAGGCATGCAGAAACTGCCGGGTGGGCATTATATGGTGGTCGAGAACGGCGGTGCACAGCCGCCCCAGCCGTTCTGGCGCTACACATTCGCCACCGAGCCCGAGAGAAGGACCGAACACGACTGGCTGGATGCCATGGACGACACGTTGTACCACGCAGTCGAGCGGCGGCTCGAATCCGACGTGCCTCTGGGCGTGTTCCTGAGCGGCGGCATAGATTCGAGCATGGTCGTTGCCCTCATGTGCCGCGCACTGCCGCCCGACCGCGTCAAGACGTTCAGCATCACGCTGGACGATCCGGTGTATGACGAATCCCGCTGGTCGCGCTGGGCGGCGCAGCACATGCATACCGATCATCACGAGTTCAAGCTGTCCGTGGATGGCATGCTGAGCGTGGTGGACAAAGTGATCGGCAATCTTGATGAGCCGATGGGGGATTCGTCAATCATTCCTACCTACGTAGTGTCCATGCTGACGCGGCAGCATGTGACGGTGGCGCTTGCGGGCGATGGCGGGGACGAGGTGTTTGGCGGATATCCGAAATATTTCGCGCAGCGATGGGCGGCGGTGCTGGAACGGGTACCGGGCTTTCTCCGGCGCTGGTTCCTCGAGAAGCCGCTGGGAATGTTGCCCTCGCCGGACGGGAGCGTCCTCCTTGGCCAGAACAAGATCCGCACCTTCTTCACAAGCATCGACCAGCATTACGCATTGCGCAACCAGTTCTGGGTGAGCCCCTTCCTGCCCGGCCAGATCGAGGAATTGACCGGCAGCCCGCTGCACGACGACACGCTCGAGCCCGTCCTGCGCCATGCGCACGAATATCGCGGCCCGGACGACATCGTCACGCAGACGATGTTCCTCGATTTCAAACTGCTGATGCAGGACGATTTCAACGTGAAGGTTGACCGGGCGAGCATGCTGGCCTCGCTCGAGGTGCGCGAGCCCTTCCTGGACACGCAGGTGATCGAGCTTGCCGCGCGGATGCCCTCGCGGCTGAAGGTGAAGGGCATGCGCACAAAGCACCTGCTGAAGCGGCTGGCCGAGCGGTACTATCCGAAGGAATTCGTGCACCGGAAGAAATGGGGGTTTGGCATTCCGGTGAAGCGGTGGATCCGCGAGGGGCTCAGGCCGCAGTTCGAGGCCGTGCTGGCGCCGGACGAGATGAGGCGCGCGGGCCTGGTGAATCCGGACCTGTGCGCACGGCTGCTCAAGGAGCATCTCTCAGGCCGCGCCACGAACACGGCGCAGTTGTGGAACCTGTACGTGCTGCACATGTGGCACGCACACTGGGCGTAACATGCGATAGGGAGAACTCTGCATGCCCAAGACTGCCAGCGCGATTGCAAAGATGCTCAAACGGTTCTGGACACATCCATTGGTTCGTTCCCTCGATGTGGAAACTGCAGACCGTATTCTTGTCCATCGCGAGCTTGTGGAGGCGAAGCCGATTCTCAAGGCGAATCTGCGGAAATGGTATGCACAACTGCTGCCTGCGGTGCGTGAGACTGCATCCCTGCCCGGCCGCATGGTTGAACTGGGGTCTGGCGCGGGATTCCTTGAGGAGATCATCCCGGACGTCGTCAAGACCGACGTGCTCAAGACCCCACTCGTCCATGAGGTGCAAAACGCGTGTTCGTTGACGTATTCCGACAACTCTCTCCGCATCCTGTTCCTTGTGGGCGTGCTTCACCATCTGGAAAACATCGAGGAGTTTCTCAAGGAGGCGGATAGAACGCTGCAACCAGGAGGAAGGCTTGTGATGATAGAACCGCACAACTCGTTCCCTCAACGAACGCTGTGCAGGATCCTTGACCACTATGAATATTTCGACGATACAGTGGGCTCGTGGAGAAACAAAACCGAGGCGGGCATCATGACATCGGCGAACCTTGCGCTCCCCTGGGTGGTGTTCATCAGGGACAGGAATGTGTTTGAGAAGAAGTTCCCCCGACTCGTCATCAGGAAGATATCGTATCATTCGCTCTTTCTCCTCCTGCTGTCCGGCGGGATGAGCTACAGATCCTTCGTTCCCGGGTTTATGCTCCCGCTTGTGCAGTTCGCCGACTGGTTGCTGTCGCCCTTCATGAAATATGTCGGCACCGTACTGACAATAGATGTTGAGAAGCAATAATCGCGCAAGAGTGACATATGGAGGATGAACATACGCTGCCCCCCCGGCTATCCGCGGGGCCGGTGTTCGCTAATCGCGATGATCAGGCCGCGTCGCAACTCGTCGCCGCCACGCTGCCGCGCCCAATGCCGCAGTTGCGGCAAGCAATACCGGCAGCGCGCGATACGCCCAGTCGTTCAGGACGTTAGTCCAGTGGTTCGTGTAGAACGAAAACACGACGGAATGGGTGCCGGCAGGCACAAACACTCCTTGGTGCAGCAAGTTGCAGCGTACCAGCGGTTTTTCCGCTCCATCCACGGTCACGGTCCAACCGGGATCGGGCTCGGTCGCCATGACCACAAGGCCGTGCTGTGAAAGATGCACGTTCGCCTCGATACGTTCGAAGGTGTAGTTGGTGGCGACTGCGGAACTGGAGAAGTTCGAGACGCTGCGCGGTGCCACCGCCATGTCGCAGACAACGGCTGCCTGGCGCGGGTCGTTTGCGGGATCGTTCATGAAGGCCAGGACGTCATGGGCATTGGTGTTGACGACCCACGAGCCGACGGCAAAGACGCGCGGAAGCGCCGCGGTGAATTCGCAGATGACCTGTGGCTGGTTGTTCTCGTCATACTCATGGAACGGGACGAGCTGGCCGCGTGCGCCGAACTGCCTGATTGCGGAGTCCATGACGTTCTTAGGCGCGAGGACGAAGCGGACATTGCTGTACTGCCAGCGACGCAGGGGCGAGAGAGCGTCGCTGTAGAAGAACGCGGCGCGGTCGGGTGTCGGCCGCGAGTCGGCGGGCACGTCGATGCATTCGATGCCGTAGAGGCTGAACAAGGAGCCGACGAGGGTGTTGTAGATGCCTGAGCGCGAGAGCACGCTGACGCGGAAAGGCCGCGCCACCTGTTCGAGCTTCACGATCGCGCCGGTCTTGTCAAGCGTCAACGCGGTGTTCTCGGGCAGGATGTACTTGTGGGCGACATAGCCAAGATCCATCAGCAGAAGGATGATGACCGCGCCAGCGACGACCATGCGCTCGTTGTCCTGCAACCGTCTCGCCGTCAGCGCGAGGTAGAGGACAACGGTGATGAGCAGTGCGATCGAGGTGGCGCGGAGTGCGGCAGTCTTCATGTTCTGGACGATCGTGTCCGCCTCAGGCCATGTGTAGTCCTGCTCAATCCTGCTCTTGAGCTGTTCCCGTGTCGAACCCTGGGCGAGCATCTGCTGCACCTGAGGCAGGAACATCATCTCCTCTGTGCGGGCCTTTGCCGTGCTGCGCATGATGGCTGTCTCGGAAACACATGCGACGCCGGCGATGAACACCATCAGGCCTACCAGGAAGGCCCAGGCGACAAGGAACCGTTTGAACCGCGGATCGCCGGGAAGTCTTAAACCCATGACAGCATCCCTGTGAAGAAACGCCATGCCAAAGGCTGCAAGTGTAGCTACGGCAAGCGCGAACGGATAAAGGAACTTGAGCGGATTGCGCATCGAGCTCATCTTGGGCAGCCAGTAAAACACGCGGTACGGCCCGAAGCCGCTTGCGCCCGTTGGCGAAAGGTCAAGATATCTGCCGTAGGCGAACATGAGAGCGACGACGGCGGTGACGGCCCAGAAGACGATGAGCGGTCTTCGTGGCGATCCAGGCGCAGCGCCGGCGAAGATGGCCAGGAGCGCCAGCGCCACGGTGGCAACGCCGATGCCCTGAGTGCTCATCGAGAACCGGGCGAACCCTTGGGGCGGCCAGCGGGCGTCGCGACCAATGCTCCCCCAGTACGGCGAGCCAAGCGGGTCGCCGAAGCCGAAGAAGCCAGGCATGACCAGCGTCAGTGTCTCGGCCTTGGGCAGGGACCATTGGGTCGCCCAATTCCATTGTTCGGCGGGCGAACGTTCCTCGGGTGCAAGGTTGCCCTGGCCTTGGTTGGCCAGGCCGAGCAGCGAGACCACCATCCTCGAACTGTAGATGAACACGGCCACGGCGGCGATGGCGAACCCGGCGGCGAGGCGGCCCCGTCGCGCGTCGCCCCGTGTCTGCCAGACAAGGAATATCGCCCATGCAGCAAGGCAGAGAGCAACAATGAAGCCAATGTCAAGCTGGTTGCTGATGCCGATGCCGCTGCAGATGCCGCACCACAGGAAGGCCAACAGGCTCCTTTTGTGGATGGCCACCGTCAACAGCCAGAGGGCGAACAGGAGGAATACCCACATGATGAACTTGCCGCCATGGCCGGAGAACGTGGCGGTGATAAAGTCGCCCGAGAGCATCAGGGCACATGCGCCGGCAAATCCCGATAGCGAGGAGAGGCCGAGCGAGAGGCAGAACAGATACATGCCTACGCCCACCAGGAACACGCACAGTGGAAACAGGACGGTGTTGTAGTAGCGCGGCGGGACGAGGATTTGAAGCGGCGTGCAGGCATTCAAAGTGAGCACACCGCCACCGCGGCCAAGATAGCCATCGGTGTTCCACACGATCTTCTGGCCTTCGAGGAGGCGCTGGCGGCCCAGCGCAACGCTGGCCGTGGGCGAATCGGACGCCATGAGCGGCTTCGGCGGCAGTAGCACCGAGTGGAACGTGGCAATCACCACGAAGGCGAGGCCGAGCAGGGCGAGGAGATGGGGGCTTTTCATCTGGTTGCTGAGTGTTGATTCTTGATTGCTGATTGACGGAATGCTCCGATGCGTTGCAGAATCATGTGGAGGCCGTATGCGGCCAGGGGAATCAGGAGGGGCGCACACTGCTCGCGGTAGCGCGAGTGACCCTGGGGGCCCGTGAGGGCGAAAAAGTAGCCGCACACCGCCAGCCAGGTGAGCACATGTGCCGCCCCGCGCCCGCTGCATGCAATGCCCGAGATGCCCGTCAGGAAGAGAATGGCTGCCGCTACGGCGAACGCAGCAGTCCATGCGGCAAGGAACAGGGCAAGTGTGACGCGCCAGATGCCAAACCCGCGCAGCGCCTGGCCATCGCGGTCGCGGCATGCAGCGATAAGCTGCAGCGCGTCGATGTCCGGCGCAACCATTCGCATCAGCTCCTGCCACGGTGGAGTGAACAGCGTGCGCAGCATGCCGATGCAGGTCCATTTGGCGTAGACAACAAAATGCTGTTTGATGAGCAGCGAGCCCAAGGCAATCTGCGCGGTGGCCAGTTCCACCACGGTGGTGACCGGGATGGGCGGCGTATGCCGCCACGCTGCGATGTCGGGCATGAACGACGCTGCCCACGCGGTGTTCGATGCCGGCCCCGCCAGATAAGGTCCCGCTATCGTCGGCGGGAAGGCGGGAATCGCATAGCGTTCCGCCAGCACGCCCCTGAGTGCGGTGCAGACAAGAGACCAGTCGCGTCCTGTCTCGAACGCCAGTGCACAACCAGCCTGGCCAAACAGCAGGTTCGCACCGTCGGCGCAGGAGAGCTTCCATGTGCCAATGCGCGCATGATTGCGTGCCAGCCATGGCGCGATGGCCAGTGTATACCCGGCAAGGAACAGCGCAAGCGCCACCACACCTGTTCGCAGTGTCTTCCTGGTCACATGAACGGCACACAGGGGCACGAGGAAGGCGGCGGGGAGATAGACAGCCACCGGCCGGCACAATGCACATACCCCTGTCAGGACGCCCGCGAGGGCAAGTAGTGCGCCACGCGGGTTCTCGAGATAGGAGAACCATGCCAGCAGCAGCCACAGCAGGATCAGCACAAACAACGTCTCTGTGGTCAGCGACAATGTGCAGGTAATGTCAAGCGGGCACAGGGCAAACAGCCACGCGGCACACGCCGCATGTGCGCTGTCCCACAGGCGCCGGCACAACAGATACATCAGACAGAGCGACGTCATTGATAGCGCGATGTGGACAAGCAACGCGGGCCACACGCCGGTGCCAGCAACGGCGAACACAGCCGCGAGAAACAGCGGATACAGTGGAGTCCGGTTGTTGTCGGGCAGGTATGGGGGCGACAGGCACAGCGAGAAGCCATGCCCTTCGAGCAGATTGCAGGCAAGGAGATGATAGCCACCGGCGTCACCGCGGAGAACACTGGCGCGTTCGATTGCAGGATTCCACGGGGCCAGCGTGCAGAACAAGGCAATGCGGCAGAGCATGCCTGCGCATACCGCCGTCATCAGGGCGCGGGGAACGCGCTGAGTACCGCGCAGGTTCATGCGGCGCAGCCTCGACAAAGGGAGATCCGCCGCATCAGCCACGGCAGGAATGCGCCAGCGGCGCACACCGCAACCGCACCAGCGGAGATTGCTGCACCGATGCGCAGGCTTTGCGGCCGGTACGACCAGGCAACGGTATGGCGTCCCTCCGGCACGCGGACTGCACGGAAGGCATAATTCGCGTGGATGATACGCGCCCGCACTCCGTCAACACGGGCCTCCCAGCCCGGGTACCGGTTCTCACTCAGCACCACGTAGCCCGGCGCGCCCATGTCAGCCGCAATCTCGATGTGTTCGTCGGCGTAGCGTGTTATTGTCACCCGATCCGGCGTCGCATTGGTTGCCGTGGAATCGAGATCTGCAAACTCGGGCGTGACCAGCATGGTTGTGCGGGGATCGAAGGCGCGCTCGTACAGGCGGGCGATAATGTTCGACTCGGCAGCCACCTCGACGCAGTGAACTGCAAATGCGCGGGGCAGATACGTTGATCGCTCGACAACGCGGACGCCTCTTTCATCAATCACCACCGCATATTTAACGTTGTGCAGATCCAGCATGCGATCCATGTTGGTGCCGCCGCCGCAGCGTCCCACGGCGCAAAGCCAACGGATCAAGCCGGCCATATTTCCTTCGAGCGTGTGGAGGCCGAAGTATGTGCCGCGCATCCTGCCTTCGAACGCTGGCCCGCCGCTGATGCGGAACACGCCGCCGGTCATTTCGCGCTGCCAGGCGGTGATATAGGGGTCGGGTGCATAGGGAAATCCAAGTTCCGGATTGTGGGAAGCAAGGCAGAACGGGCGGGTGTGGCCAATGATGTCGGCTGCGGCAAGCAGGGCGAGCACGACCGCGGCCCACGGTGCGGGCAACCTGCCGACACCAAGTGTCCAAAGGACACCGCAGGTGAGGGCGATGAGGAAGCCGGCCACCATTAAGCCCTGGGCGATAAGGGCTTCCTGGGCTGGTTGCCGCGAACCCATCGCAGTGGCGGTCCACAGGATCAGAATCACCGCCATGCCAACCGCGGCGGCCACATGGCTCGCGTGCTTGAGCGACGCGGGTGGGATTGCGCGGCTCGCAATCATATGCACCGCAAAGCCCGCCAGCAAGGCGAGTGCACATGCGTTGAACACGAGGAACTTGGCGGGGATGCGGAACATGGCGCCAAGCGGCAGCAGCGTTGGCAGGGGATTGTTGGTTCCGTAGGCATAGCCCCAGCCAAACAGGAGCAGAATCACAAGGAACCACCACACGCGGGTGCGCGGCATTTTCCACAAGCCGATGCCCGCGAGCACCAAGGCGACCACGCCGACATAGTGGGCGTATTCATAGTAGTTCCAGAATCCGGCACGGCCATAGTAGGGCGCGGGTCCGCCTTTCACCGTGCCAAACCAGCCAGGAACAAGATAGGTAACCGCATAGACGAGAGGTGTGCCAGACGCCGCGAGGGCTTCCTTGGGGCGTGGTTCCATGGTGCGGGTAAACTCGAGTTTCGGCGCGAGGTCGATCGCAGCTATCGCAATACCGAGGGCAAAGACGACGGAATACTTTGCAAGAAGCACCACAACCGCGCCGACACGGCGCTGCTCACGCCAGGTCGCCACAAGATCAACCAATGCCCACAGGCCCACCGCCATCGCCATGAAGTAGGAGTACTGCAGGTTGTTCCCGAGGAGCGTCATTGCCCACAATGCCGCCACGCAGGCAACATAGGAAAGCGAGCCGGTGCGGAGCCCCATGACGCCGACCAGCATCCACGGGATCATGACAATCTCGGTGTAATGGACGTACTGGAGGACATGGCCGACTGCAGGGAGCGAGAAGATGA
>Ga0315278_10001964_pt1 | contig 18209 bp, 14 predicted proteins | sample YL17G06_0_MG_FD_203880 | JGI IMG/M metagenome (GOLD analysis project Ga0315278, IMG submission 203880) | Sediment microbial communities from Yellowstone Lake, YNP, Wyoming, USA - YL17G06_0 | ecosystem: Environmental > Aquatic > Freshwater > Lake > Sediment | place: USA: Wyoming | collected... | reverse complement strand
GGCGAGACATCCGCCCCGTCGCAGGTGTGCTTCACCGGGATCGGAGCACCCTCCCGAAACGCCGGGCTCGTCACGCGCAGCGTCGGCACGGGGCGCGACTCGGGCCCCGGCTTCGGCGGCGGCGCGGCCGAGACGCCCGTGTCGGCGACCGCGGCCCAGAATAGCGCGACCAGGAGCGCCAGCGCCGGCCCCGCGCCGATCCGCGCCCTTCCCGCCGGCCACCGGGCCTCGCCGCCGGACGGTCCAGCGATCGTCGATCTCATGCCTCTTCCTCCGGAGAGCGCCCGGCGATCGAAGAGCGCTGTCACCAGCTCTTCGCCCCTGCCCGGGAAGCTCCCGGGCGGGCCCGGCCGGGCCCTAGTGACGCCCACGGCCCACCGCTGCTACCCTCGCCGGGGCCGGGCCGGAGGGGATCGGATGAAGCGCGTTCTGCTCAAGTCCAAGCTGCACCGCGTGACGGTGACCCAGACCGAGCTGCATTACGAGGGCTCGTGCGCCATCGACGAGGGGCTGCTGGAGGCGGCCGACCTGCGGGAGTACGAGCAGGTCGACATCTACAACGTGAACAACGGACAGCGCTTCACCACCTACGTGGTGCGCGCCCCGCGCGGCTCGGGCACGGTCAGCGTCATGGGCGCCGCAGCCCGCCTCGCCAGTCCGGGCGACGCTCTCATCGTCGCCGCGTACGCGCCGCTCGACGACGCCGACCTGGCCGCTTTCAAGCCCCACATCGTGCTCGTGGACGCCCAGAACCGGATCGTGCCGCGCGGGGCCGCGGCGCCGACCGCGCCGCACTCGTAGCCGCGCCCGCCGTACCCCTTGCCGCTCGTCTTCGAGGCTTCCCCGTCTACTCTCCCGCCACGCCGTACGCCATCCGCCGGTTCGCCGCCACCCCCCAGCCGTCACGGTCCACCGCGATGACGCCCACGTCGAAGCGCGGCGGAAAGTCGGCGGCCGCCTCCTCCACCGCCTCGCGCGCCGGCGTGCCGCCCGCCAGGCGCTCGTACACGGCCCGCGCGATGGCCCGCCGGATGATCTCCTCCCCCTCGCCCGTGCAGGCGACGGCGCCGGCCGGGCCGGCATAGAGCCCCGCCCCGAAGACGGGTACGTCGCCCACGCGGCCGTAGAGCGTGACCGAGGTGCCGCCCGTGGAGAGCGTCGCGGCGAAGCGTCCGTCGCGGTCGCGCGCCACCGTGCCGACCGTGTCGCCGCGCTTGCGCCATTCGAGCACGTCGGCCGGCATCTCACCCGGGAAGTTCCAGTAGCGCCGCCAGTCGAACACCGTCGTGTCGCCGCGCCCGAACAGCTCCGCCTGGCGCCGCATGCGCGCCCGGTAGCGGGCTTCCGCCTCGGGGCAGGTGGGGACCACGTCGGCGAAGCCGACCTTGTGGGCGAAGCGGGTGGCGCCCTCGCCGACCAGGAGCAGGTGCGGCGTGCTGTCCATCACGGCCCGCGCCACGAGCACCGGGTTGCGCACGCGCTCGACGGCCGCCACGGCCGCGAAGCGGCCCTCGCCGGTCATGATCGAGGCGTCCATCTGGATGGTCTTGCCGTCGAGGCGGATGTTGGCGCCGGTGCCGGCGTTGAAGCGCGGGTCGTTCTCGAGCTTGACGGTCCCCGCGAGCGCGGCGTCCAGCGCCGAGCCGCCGCCGACCAGAACGCCGAGCGCACTGTCCGCCGCCGCCCGCGGCCCGTCGGCCAGCTCGGGGCCCGAGCCGACGCCGCCGTGTGTGACGACCAGGGCTCCGGCGCGCGGGCCGCCGCCGAGGGTGGGCAGGGTCCCCGCGGAGGCGACCGGGCCGGGCGCCCCCCCGAGCCCTACCCAGGTGGCCAGCAGCAGCGCCAGGACGCCGAGCGGCGGCCGCCCCGCCCCCCGCCTCTTCCGACCTCCGGATCGATTCACGCCCGTGCCTCCTCTCTCCGCGGGGCGATCGCGAGCCGGCCCCGCGCTTCGCCCCTCACAGCCTCCGCACCACCGCCACCGTCATGTCGTCATGGGCCGGTACGCCCTGCGCGTGCGCGTCCAACGCGGAGAGGATCGTGTGGGCCGTCTCCTTGGCCGTGGCTCCGGCCAGCTCGCGCAGCAGGCGGCGCAGGCGGGCGGTGCCGAACGGATCGCCGCGGCGGTTCTCCCGGTCGATGACGCCGTCGGTGTAGAGCAGGAGCGCGTCGCCGGCCTCGAGCCGGACCTCGGCGCTCTCGTAGCGGGCATCGGGGATCGGCCCCAGCACCGTGCCGCCGCGGTCCAGCTCCAGGAACGCCCGTGCGCGCCGCAGCAGCGGCGGGTCGTGGCCGGCGTTGCAGTAGAGGAACGTGCCGTCCGCGCTCAGCTCGCCGTAGAAGAGCGAGGCGAACTTGGTGGCCAGCGCGGCGCGGTGGATGACGTGATTCAGCCGCTCGACGACGGCCGCGATCTCGCTCCCGTCGCCCACTCCCATGCGCAGGCCGGTGACCACATCGCGGGCCAGGAGCGCCGCCGGCAGGCCGTGGCCGGAGGAATCGGCGATGGCGATCCCCAGCCGGCCGTTCGGCAGCGGCAGATAGTCGAACAGATCGCCGCCGACGCTCTCCGCCGGCCGCGATTGCCCGGCGATGTCGTAGCCGGCGAAATCGGGGGGCCCCGTCGGCAGCAGGCTCTCCTGGATGAGGCGGGACTGCTCGAAGATCTCGTGGACCCGCTGCTGCTCGAGCTTGAGGTTGATCACGTGCCGGGCGGCGGTGAGCGAGTAGAGGACGTGCTCTTCCCGCACCTCGCCGTGGATCGAGAAGCCGATGATGTGGCTGCTGCCCTCGCCCACCGCGATGGCGGCGAAGTGGGAGCGCACGCCGATCGTCTGCTCGAACTGCGGGTCGTAGCCCGCGTCGCCGTGGCGCATGAGGACCAGCCCGCTGGAGAGGGTGCGCAGGTGGGGCGGGTAGTCGCGCGGCACGCGGATGCCCAGCGGCAGGTCGCGGGAGGTGCCCACGCCGCAGCAGAGCACGAAGTCCTCGCCCTCCCGGCGGTAGATCCGCCCGCCCTCGAAGCCCAGATCGGACTCGAAGCGCGACACCAGGAGCGCGACGATCGTCTCCAGCATCACGGAGATGTTCTCGACGCGCTCGATGCGGGCGAGCGCGTCCTCCAGCTTGTGGTACAGGGCCCGGAACTCGACGCCGCGGCGCGCCGATTCCGCGGCCACGAGCCCCGCCGGGGGCGGATCGGCTGACATGGATTCCTTCCTGGGTTCGTTTCGCCGCCGAGTCTGGGGCATGGGGGGGGCGGGGCGCAAGAGCGAGGCGCCGCCCACCGCGCTCCGACGGCGGGCAACTCCGCGGCTGCGCGCCGCGGAAGGGCGATTGACACCGGCCTTAGGCGGGAGGACCATCCTTGGCGCGTTCTTCACAATCCAAGGAGGCCGCCCATGCACCCACGACCCCTTCTGGTCTGCGCCGCGGTCGGGCTCGCGACCCTGCTGCTCCCGGCTCCCATCCCGCCCATGGCCCGACCGGATCCCTCGGCGTCGCAACCCGCTTCCGCAGACGCGACCGCGGCCCTCGGCGCCTACGTCGTGCTGGCCTGGAACGATCTCGGCATGCACTGCATGAACCAGTACCACGAGAAGTTCTCGGTGCTGCCACCCTACAACAACCTCTACGCGCAGGTCATCCGACGCGGCGACGTGTCCGGCGCCCCGCAGGTGATCACCCAAGGCGTGACCGCGGAGTATTCGATCCCGGGAAACACGTACTCGGTCGGCAAGACCGACTTCTGGACCTACGCGCCGCAGCTCTTCGGGGTCAGCCTGCCGCCCGACATCGGGCTAACCGGCAAGGGCCTCAGCGGGGCGCTCGACGCGTCGGGGGCGCACTTCGTCGCCGAGGGACTCCCCCTGACTCCCTTCCTGGACGCCCAGCCCGCCGTCGAGGTCCCCTACCAGCAGGGGCTGGTGGTCGCGCGTGACGGCGGGGGCAACGAGCTGGCCCGTAGCACGCCGGTCCTGCCGGTCTCCATCGAGATCGAATGCGTCAGCTCCGGCTGCCACGCCAGCGAGGTGGCAATCCTGCAGGCCCACGCGCCGGTGGCCGGATTCAACCCGAACGCCACGCCGATCCTCTGCGCCGGCTGCCACGCCGATCCGGTGCTCGGCACGGCGGGACGGCCCGACGCCGGCTACTTCTCCTTCCGCATGCACGACCAGCACAAGTTCCTCGACGAGCAGATGAGCGGCACGGCCCTCTGCTACAAGTGCCACCCCGGCAAGGCGGCGCGCTGCCTGCGGGGGCTGATGTCGACGCGCTTTGGCCTGGTCTGCCAGGACTGCCACGGCAGTATGGTCCAGGTGGCGGCCAGCATCGAGACCGGCCGCGTTCCCTGGGTGCAGGAGCCGGCGTGCCGTACCTGCCACACGGCGCGCTTCGGAGAGCCAATCGGCCAGCTCTACCGCAAGAGCACGGGCCACGGTGGCATCTACTGCGAGGGGTGCCACAACAGCACGCACGCCGAGTGGGCGAGCAGCCAGCCGCAGGACAACGCCAACGTCGTCGCCCTGCAAGGCACCGCCGGGGTGCTCAAGGACTGCGCCGTCTGCCATGGGGTGAATCCCTCCTCCCCGGGCCCCCACGACATCAGCGCGACGGACGTGCCGGAGCGCGAGATCCTCGCCGGGGCCGGAGCGCTGGCCATCTATCCCAATCCCACGCGCGCCGACTGCTCCATCCAGATCCGCGGGGCGAGCGCCGAGGGCGGTACCCTGCTGGTCTACGACGCCGAGGGCCGGGTGGTCCGGCTGCTACGCGCCGGGCCGCGGGCGACCGGCTGGATCGCCGCCGCGTGGGACGGCCGCGACGGGCACGGGACCGCCGTGCCACCGGGGGTCTACTTCGTGCGCTGGCAACGGGGAGCGGAGCGGGCCGCGGGCAAGGTGCTCATCGCCAGGTGAACCCCATCCGACCGGCTCCGCACGGGGCCGGCCCGGAGGATGTATGATGCCGCACGGCGCCGCCGCCGGCGCCGGGCGGCATCGCTGTGCCGCCCGACCTCCGACCCGCGAGGAGCCGATGAGCGACGCCGCCGGCACCACGGATCCCGGCACCACCGACCCCGCCGCCCCCGAGCCGCGCCCCCTCACCCTGCGCGAGAACTTCCGCATCCTGCTCGGGGCCTCGCTGGCCTTCTGGCTCGTCAACCTGGTGAACTTCGGGGACGGGATCGCCTACTTCGGGATCCTCAACCTCCTGACGCTCTTCATCCACCAGAACGTCGGCTTCTCCAACCAGCTCACGGGCATCGCGGTCTCCACCTTCACCGGGCTCGTCACCCTGTGCATGTTCGGCGGCGGCTTCGTCTCCGACCGCCTCGGGGTGCGGCGCGCGCTCACCCTGTCGGTGGCCGGGCTGCTGCTCGGCCGCGTCCTGCTGACGATGAGCCCGGGGGCCGGCGGCGCGGCCGGCGGCGCCACCCTGTGGGCCGGGCTGGTGGTCATGGGGATCGCCTCGGGGGTGCTGCAGCCCGCCCTCTACGCCGGGGTCAAGGAGTTCACCGACCCGCGCACCTCGACCATCGGCTACAGCCTGCTCTACGCCATCATGAACCTGGGCATCGTGGCCGAGACCTTCGTCTCGCCGTTCATCCGCGAGCAGAGCGGCATCTCCGGCGTGTTCTGGGCGATGATCGGCGTCACCGGCCTCATGCTGTTCGCCAACCTGCTCTTCTTCACGCGCCGGGTCGAGGCGCGCGACCGGGTGGTGGAGTACGCCGTCGCCCCGCGCGCCGACCGCCGCAGGCTGGCCGAGAAGCTCCGCGGCCTGCCTTTCCTCGACCCCCGCTTCCTGTTCTTCATCTTCATCCTGCTGCCGGTGCGCACGCTCTTCGCCCACCAGTTCCTCACCCTGCCCGATTACGTCATGCGCTGCTTCCCGGCGAACGTCGGCGCCCGCTACGAGTGGTTCCAGGGGCTCAACCCGCTGATCATCGTGATCTTCGTCCCGCTGATCGCGGCCCTGACCCGCAAGGTGAACATCATCACCATGATGATCCTGGGCACGGCGCTCTCGGCGGTCACCACCTTCATCCTGGTGCCGGGGCCCAACCTGACCACGCTGATCCTCTACGTGGTGCTGTTCTCGCTCGGCGAGGCGATGTGGTCGAGCCGCTTCCTCGAGTACGTGGCCGACCTGGCGCCGGCCGGACAGGTGGGCGCCTACATGGGGCTGGCCGGCATCCCGTGGTTCCTGGCCAAGAGCACGACCGGCTTCTACTCCGGCTTCATGATCGACCGCTTCCTGCCCGAGGGCGGCGCCCAGGACAGCGGCACCATGTGGCTGATCTACGCGCTCTTCGCCTGCCTCTCGCCCCTGGGGCTCCTCCTCGGCCGCAAGTGGGTGCAGCGCGGGGTGAAGACGCCGCACTGAGGTCGGCAAAGCCGGCCGCCGCACGCCCGGCGCAAAAAGCACCTCCCCCGCCGGGCGGCGAGGGAGGTGCGGGGCCGGCGGGCCGCGCGCGGGCGCGGCGCCTTTACATCCCGTACTGCTCGATGATCTGGTTCTTGGTCTTGCCGAGGATGTCGTACTTCTTGCCGACCTTGACGAAGGCCGCGATGCCGAGGTCGAGGTGGTGCTTCTCGTGCGCCGCCGACAGCTGCGTGCGGATGCGCGCCTGGCCCTTGGGCACCACCGGGAAGAAGAAGCCGACCACGTAGATGCCCTCGGCGAAGAGGTCGCGGGCCACGTCCTGCGCCAGCTTGGCGTTGTAGAGCATCACCGGCACGATGGGGCTGTCGCCGGCCTTGATGTCGAACCCCGCCTCGGTGAGCAGCTTGCGCCAGTAGCGCGCGTTCCACTCCAGCTTGTCGCGCCGCTCGGTGGTCCGGGTGAGGATCTCCAGCACCTTGAGCGCGCCGCTGACGATCACCGGCGCCACGGTGTTGGAGAACAGGTACGGCCGGGCCCGCTGCCGGCACATCTCCACCAGCTCGCGCCGCCCGCTGACGCAGCCGCCCGAGGCCCCGCCCAGCGCCTTGCCGAGCGTCGTGGTGATGACGTCGATACGGCCCATCACGCCGCAGTGCTCGTGCGAGCCGCGGCCGGTCTTGCCGATGAAGCCGGAGGCGTGCGAGTCGTCGACGCACACCATGGCGTCGTACTTCTCGGCCAGGGCCACGATCTCGTCGAGCTTGACGATGTCGCCATCCATCGAGAAGACGCCGTCGGTGATGATCATGCGGAAGCGCTTGTCCTGGTGCTCCTGGAGCTTCTCCTCCAGGTGGCCCATGTCCGAGTGCTTGTAGGTGTCGGTCATGGCCTTGCACAGGCGCATGCCGTCGACGATCGAGGCGTGCACCAGGCGGTCGGCGATCATCACGTCCGCCTCGCCGAGGATGGCCTCGAAGACACCGGCGTTGGCGTCCATGCACGACGGGAAGAGCAGCGTGTCCTCGGTGCCGAGGAACTCGGTGAGCTTGTTCTCCAGCGTGCGGTGGATGTCCTGGGTGCCGCAGATGAAGCGCACCGAGGACATGCCGTAGCCGCGCACGTCGAGCCCGGCGCGCGCCGCGGCCACCACGTCGGGGTGGCTGGAGAGGCCCAGGTAGTTGTTGGCGCACAGGTTGATCACCGGCTTGGCGGCAGCCCCCGCCGGGAACTCGACCTCGATGTCGGCCCCCTGCGGCGAGTGGATGTAGCGCTCCTCCTTGAAGAGGCCGGCGCCGCGCAGGCCCGTCAGCTCCTGCTGGTAGTGCTCCCGCGCTTTCTGCGAGTAAGCCATTCGTCGCTCCTTGCCGCGCCCGTCGTCGGCCGGCGCGGCGCTGTCGGCCGGCGGCTAGCGCGCGCCCGTGCGGAACCTCTCGACCAGCAAGGCGATGCTGTTGACCGTGTTGAAGGCCTCGGGCGAGGCTTCGGCGTCCGGGATCTGGATGGCGCACTTCTTCTCCAGGAACCGCTTCAGCGACACCATCGAGAACGAGTCCACGATGCCGCCGGTGATCAGCGGCGTGTCCTCCTTGACCTCGCGGTCGTCGCCCTCTTCGATGTACTCCCGCTTGACGTATTCGATGACCATCCGCTTGATCTCGTCCATCGCGTCTCCCTCGTGGCGTGGTGCTGCCCGTGTCGCGGCGCCGCCGCCCGCCGGACGGCCCGGCAGCCGCGCTGCTCTCCCGTTGCCCAACCCCTCAGTCGTCCATCAGCGTCGACAGGTCGCCCACCGGCTCGCCGAACTCCTGCGCCCGCAGCACGCGGCGCACGATCTTGCCGCTGCGCGTCTTGGGCAGCGACTCGACGAACGCGATCTCCTGCGGCATGGCCAGCGGCGACAGCCGCTTGCGGATGAAGTTCATGATCTCGAGGTCGAGGTCGTCGCTGGGCGCGAAGCCGGGCTTCAGCACCACGAACGCCTTGACCACTTCCATGTTCACCTTGTCGGGCTTGGCCACCGCCGCCGACTCGGCCACCGCCGGGTGCTCGAGCAGCGCCGACTCGATCTCGAAGGGCCCCACCAGGTGCCCGCCGGTGTTGATGACGTCGTCGTCGCGCCCCACGAACCAGTAGTAGCCGTCCTCGTCGATGCTGGCGCGGTCGCCGCACAGGTACCAGCCGTTCTGGAACTTGCTCTGGTAGGCGCCGGGGTTCTTCCAGTACTCGCGCATCATCGACGGCCAGCCGGGGCGCAGGGCGATGAGCCCGACGCTGCCCGGGCGGGGGATCGGCTCGTAGCTCTTGAGGTCCACCACCGTGGCGGTGATGCCGGGGAACGGCTTGCCCATCGAGCCCGGCTTGATCGGCATGCCCGGCAGGTTGGTGATGACGATGCAGCCGGTCTCGGTCTGCCAGAAGGTGTCGTGGAAGGGCCGGCCGAAGGCCTCCTTCGACCACAGCACCGCCTCGGGGTTGAGCGGTTCGCCGACGCTCGCCAGGTGGCGCAGCGAGGCGAGGTCGAACTTCTGCGCCGCCCCGGTGCCGTCGCGCATCAGGAGCCGGATGGCGGTGGGCGCCGAGTACCAGACGGTGATGCGGTGCTTGGCGATGAAGGCGTACCAGCGCTCGCTGTTGAAGCCGGAGTCGAGCACGGCCTGGGTGGTGCCGTTCGACCACGGGCCGATGATCCCGTACGAGGTGCCGGTGACCCAGCCCGGGTCGGCGTTGCACCAGTAGACGTCGTCGGGGCGCAGGTCGAGCACCACCTTGGCGGTCAGGTACTGCGAGACGAGCGAGTAGTGCACGTGCTGGGCGCCCTTGGGCTGCCCGGTGGTCCCCGAGGTGTAGTGCAGCACCGAGGGCGACTCGGCGGTGGTCGGGTGGACCTCGAACTCCTCCACCCGCGGCTCCCGGTCCAGCGCGAAGGCGCGCTCGCCGTCGCGCAGCTCCAGACCGTCGGCGTCCACCACCACGGCCAGCTTGAGCTGCGGCAGGCGGTCGCGGATCTTGCGCACCTTGTGGAGGTGCTTGCGCTGCGTGACGATGGCCGCGGTGCCGGCGTTCTCGAGCCGCGTCAGCAGCGACTCGTCGCCGAAGGCGGAGAACAGCGGCTGCACGATGCCGCCCATCTTGAGCACGCCGAGGAAGCCGATGTACAGCTCGGGGACGCGGTCCATGAACAGGCAGATGCGGTCGCCCGGCGCCAGGCCGAGCCCCTGCAGGTGCCGCGCGAAGGTGTTGGTGAGCACGCGCAGGTCGTCGAAGCTGTAGACGCGGCCGTCGCCCTGCGCGTCCTCCCAGATCAGCGCCGGCTTGGCGGCGTGTCCGAGCCGGCAGATGCGGTCGCTGCAGTGCCAGCCGATGTTGATGAGGTCGCCCTTGCGATAGCCCAGATCCTGCTCGGCTCGCGACCAGCTGACCTGGTCGGGCAGGAGCGGGCCGCCGACGGTGTCCATCCTCTGCGCCTCCTTCACCCTGCGGAGCGTCCGCGTTCGAGACCCGGGGTCACGGCGTCCGGGCCAGGGGTCCCGCGGACGGGCCCCGGCGGCGTCCGGTGCGGCGCGCAGGACGGCCTGCCGGCCCGCCCCGGGAACGCGCCGGACCACGCCGCAGAGCCTTGGGAAATCCCTGCCGGGTCGCACGTGAAGGTGGATTGCCACGCGCATCCTAGCGCCGCCGCGGGGCGAACGCCAGAGGGAGCGCAAACGCGGCCGGCGCGCCGCTCGGGTTCACTGGCGCCAGGCTATTCCGGGGCCGGCGACAAGCCAAGCCGAACGCGCGCCATGACGCGCGAAGAACGCGCGCGCGATGCGGCCGCCGGCCACGCCGGTGTGCTAACCTGTGCGCGATGAATCGCCCCCTTTCCCGCCCCGATCGCCGCGCGCCCTACGACTGGGACGCCGGCGAATACCTCTCCCCCGAGGAGGAGCGCATGATCGACGAACTGGAGGCCATGCTCCGGCCGCCCGCGCTGCCCATGGCCCCCTACCCCGCCAAGGCCATCCTGCTGGCGAGCGGCGAGACGATGGTGGTGCGCCAGGCCGCGGTCGACGAAGTCGACAAGATGCTGGAGATCATCCAGCCGCTGACCTGGGTCGGCCGCGACTTCTACGACATCGTCTCCGCCCGGCTCTTCGCCGAGCTGCTCGGCTGGAAGACGCACCGCGTGCGCGACGAGTACTGCCTGGTCGGCGTCATCGACGGCGTGCTGGCCGGCATCGTCAACGGCCGCCTGTTCGACGAGAAGCACGGCATCAGCTACCACACGCTGACCCTGAAGCGCGGCTTGCGCGTCGGCGCCCACCTCTTCGCCGCCAAGATGGAGCACCACATCGAGTACCTCGGCCAGGACGAGGTGTGGATCGTGGCCGAGAGCCCCATCGGGCATCGGCGCTGGATGATCGAGTACCCGCTCGACAAGAAGTTCGAGGTCCAGCACGAGCTGGGAGGCGCTCCCGCCTGGGTGCTCACCAAGGAGACCTACCACAAGGCCAAGTCGCGCCTGGTCACCGGGTCGCGCCCGGTCTCCGCCGAGTCGCTCGCCCAGTCCTCTCCGATCCGCGAGCCCGATCTGCGCGCCATGCTGGTGCAGATCGAGAACACGCTGGAGGCCCGGATATGAGGGATGTGGCGATCGTCGGGATCGGCTCGACGCAGTTCGGGCGGGCGCAGTGGAGCCTGCTCAAGATGATGTGCGAGGCGTCGCACGAAGCCCTGGCCGACGCGGGCGCCGGCGACCGTCGGCCGGACGCCGTCTACGTCGCCAACATGGGGGCGCCGCGCAACAACAAGATGGCCGGCCTGGCCAGCGCCCTGGTGGACCGCCTGAACCTCTACCCGGCCGGCGCCGAGACCATCGAGAACGGCCCGGCCTCGGGCGCCTCCGCGGTCAAGCACGGCCTGCACGCGGTGGCCTCCGGGATGTGCGACCTGGTGCTGGTGTGCGGCGGCGAGCGCATGCAGGAGGTCAACAACTTCGAGGCCACGGAGTTCGTCTCCTACCTCTCGCACCGCTACGCCGAGTACGTCTACGGCGTCACGCTGCCGGCCCTGGCCGGCCTGTTCGCCCGCCTCTACATGGAGCGCCACGGCGTGCGCCCCGAGCACCTCGCCATGGTGGCCATCAAGAACCACGCCAACGGGGCCAAGAACCCGCGCGCCCACCTGCGCATCCCGGTGACCATGGAGGGCATCCTCACCGGGCCCGACGCGCACAACAACAACCCGTGGATCGCCGACCCCCTGCGCTTCTTCGACTGCTGCCCGGTGAGCGACGGCGCCTCGGCAGTGCTCCTGGCGCCGGCGGCGATGGCCAAGGAGTTCAAGCCGACGCCGGTGCGCATCGCCGGCATGGGCCAGGCCACCGACACGCACGCCGTGCACGAGCGGCCCGACCCCACCGAGCTGACCGCGGTGCGGCTGGCGTCCGAGCAGGCCCTCCGGATGGCCGGGCTCAAGCCCAAGGATATCCACGTGGCCGAGCTGCACGACGCCTTCACCATCCTCGAGATCGCCGAGAGCGAGGAGGCGGGCTTCTTCCCCAAGGGACAGGGGCACAAGGCGCTGGAGCGCGGCGAGACGAAGATCGGCGGGCGGCTGCCCATCAACCCGTCGGGCGGGCTCAAGGCGCGCGGCCACCCGGTGGGCAACACCGGCGTCTCACAGATCGTCGAGCTGGTGCGGCAGCTGCGCGGCGAGGCCGGCGACTACCAGGTGCCGAACGATCCCCGGAACGGCTTCGCGGTCAACTTCGGCGGCTTCGGCAACAACGTGCTGGCCACCGTTCTCACGCGGGGGGTGTGACATGGCGCGCGACGTCGTGGAAGCCGCCAAGTGCAAGAATTGCGGTCGGCTCTCCTATCCGACGCACTTCTACTGCCCCGCCTGCCGCGGCACCGGGTTCGAGCCGGTGCCGGTGGCCGGCGAGGGCAAGCTGCTGACCTGGACGCGCGCCTACGCGCTGCCGCTCGACTTCTCCGATCTCTACATCACGCTCGGCATCGTCGAGATGGACATGGGGGTGCGGGCCACCGGCCGGCTGGAGATCGCCGAGCCGCGGATCGGCGCGCGGGTGCGCGCCCGGGTCGGCAAGGTCCGCGAGACGGCGGGCAAGGACATCACCGGGTTGATCTTCACCGAGGTGTGAGCGGCGGCGCGGGGCCGCCGCGCGAGAGGTGAGACCATGAGCAGCTTCCGTTACGAGCGGCCGGAGTCCGTGGCCCAGGCGACCGCGCTTCTGGCCGGGGCCCCCGGGCGCGCCCGGGTCCTGGCCGGCGGCACCGACCTGATGGTCGCGCTGCGCGCCGGCGCTGCCCGCCCCGAGCTGGTGGTGGACGTCAAGCGCATCCCCGGGCTCGCCGACATCGCCTGGACACCCGCTGGCGACCTGGTCCTCGGCGCCTGCGTCCTGGTGCAGGACATCGCCGAGGACGCGCGCATCCGCGGGGCCTTCCCGGCGCTCGCCGAGGGCGCCGGCGCGATCGGCTCGCTGCAGATCCGCTCGCGAGCCACGGTGGGCGGCAACCTCGCCAACGCCTCGCCGTGCATGGACACCGCCCCCCCGCTGCTGGTGCTCGGCGCGCGGCTGCGCGTCGCGGGGACGGGCGGCGAGCGCGAGATCCCGCTGCCCGAGTTCTTCCGCGGCGTCAAGCAGACCGCGCTGGAGCCCGGCGAGATGGTCACGGCGATCCTGGTGCCCCGGCCGGCGCCGGGACTGCGCAGCGCTTTCGACAAGGTCAAGCGCGTCGCCGGGCACGACCTGGCGCTGGTCAACGCGGCGGCCGCCTACGACCCCGGCGCCCGCGCCCTGCGCGTGGCCGTCGGCAGCTGCGGGACGACCCCGATGCTGGCCCCCGCCCTGGACGGCGTCGACGCCGCGGCCGACCCGGCGGAGGTCGGCGCGCGGCTGGCGGCCCTGGCGCTGGAGCGCGTCTGCCCGATCGACGACGTGCGCGCCTCGGCCGAGTACCGGCGCGACATGACCGCCATGCTCTGCCGCCGCCTCGCCGAGCGGCTGCTGGGCGGCGCGCGGAGGCCGTCATGAAGACCTATCCCATCACCCTGACGGTCAACGGCGAGAAGGTCGCTCTCGAGGTGCCGGCGCGGCGCACGCTGCTCGACCTGCTCAAGAACGACCTGCACCGCCACAGCGTCAAGGGCGGCTGCGGCATCGGCGAGTGCGGCGTGTGCACGGTGATCCTGGACGGGCGGCCGGTGAACGCCTGCCTGGTGCTGGCGGTCGAGGCCGACGGCGCGGTCGTCGAGACCGCCGAGGGCGCCACGCCCCAGCCCGGCGTGCTCTCCGACCTGCAGCAGGCGTTCGTGGACTTCGGCGCCATCCAGTGCGGCTTCTGCACGCCGGGCATGCTCAACTCGGCGCGCGCCCTGCTGGCCCGCAACCCCAAGCCGACGCGGGCCGAGATCGTCGAGGCGCTGGCCGGCAATCTCTGCCGCTGCACCGGCTACGAGCCGATCATCGAGGCGGTCGAGGCGGTGGCCGCCGGCGGCTACCGCGCCGCGGACGCGCCGACCGCGCCCTTCGTGGGCGGCGGCGCCAACCGCGTGGACGCCATGGCCAAGGTGACCGGCTCGGCGCTCTTCGTGCACGACCTGAGCCTGCCCGGCATGCTGCACGCGCGGCTGCTCACCTCGCCCCACGCCGCGGCGCGCATCCGCAGCATCGACACGGCCAGGGCCCGCGCCCTGCCCGGCGTGCGCGCCGTGCTCACCGGCGAGGACCTGCCGCAGAAGCTCGGCCTCTACATGGAGGACAAGAACATCCTGGCGCGCGGCGTGGTGCGCCACCAGGGCGAGGCGGTGGCGGCCGTGGCCGCCGACACGCTCGAGCAGGCGCGCGCCGCGTGCGCCGCCATCGTGGTGGACTACGAGCCGCTGGCGCCGGTGCTCGACGTGCGCGCCGCGCTGGCCGACGGCGCCCCGCAGGTGCACCCCGATCTGGCGGGCTACTCGTGGATGAAAGGCGTGTTCTTCCCGCAGCCCGGCCGCAACGTCGCCCACTGCCAGAAGATCCGCAAGGGCGAGGTCGAGCGCGGCATGGCCGAGGCCGACCGCGTCTTCGAGTTCCGCTTCTCGAACCCCCCGGTGCAGCACGTGCCGCTCGAGACCCACACCGCCATCGCCACGGCGCGCGCCGACGGCGAGGTCGAGATCGTCACCTCGGCGCAGTCGCCGTTCGCGGTGCGCAGCCTCTTCTGCCGCGCCTTCGGCATGCCGCTGCAGAAGGTGCGGGTGCGCGTGCCCTACGTGGGCGGCGGCTTCGGCGGCAAGGCGGGCATCCACCTCGAGCCGCTGGTCTACTGCCTGTCGAAGGCGGCGGGCGGGCGGCCGGTGAAGATCGTGGCGACGCGTGAGGAGGAGTTCAACACGCTGCCGTCGCGCCAGGGCCTGACCAGCACCATCAAGACCGGGGTGACCCAGGACGGCCGCATCACGGCGCTGGACATCACCTACCTGTGGGACGCGGGCGCCTACGCCGACTACGGCGTCAACATCGGGCGCGCCGCCTCCTACTCGGGCGCCGGCCCCTACGTGGTGCCGAACTGCCGCATCGACTCGTTCGTGGTCTACACCAACAAGATCTTCGGCACCGCCTACCGCGGCTTCGGGCACCTCGAGGTGCTGTGGGGCATCGAGCGCAACATGGACATGGTGGCCCGCGCGCTGGGCGTGGACCCCTACGAGTTCCGGCGCAAGAACCTGCTGCGGGTCGGCGAGACGACGATCACCGGCGAGCCGTTCACCGAGGGCCACGGGCGGCCCGAGGAGTGCCTGCGGCTGGTGGCCGAGGCGATCGGCTGGGATCCCGCGGAGCGCGCCGCGCGGCCGGTGGCGCCGGGCTCGGGCGTGGTGCGCGGCAAGGGCCTCGCCATGCTGCACAAGGCGCCGGCCATGCCCACCTTCACCTCCTGCGCGGTCTCCATCCTGATGAACGGCGACGGCTCGGCCAACGTGCTGGTGAGCGGCGTGGACTACGGCCAGGGCACCTACACCACGCTGGCCCAGATCGCCGCCGACGAGCTGCGGCTGCCGCTCGACAAGGTGCGCGTGCCGTGGGACTGCGACACCGACTACACGCCCCACGACTGGCAGACGGTGGCCAGCCGCCTCACGGTGATGGCCGGCAACGCCATCATCCAGGCGGCCCGCGAGTGCCTCGACCAGATCCGCGCCGTGGCCGCCCAAGCGCTGCAGGTGCCGCCCGAGCAGATCGAGTGCGCCGACGGCAGGGTGTGGGCCACGGGCCGGCCCGAGCGCCCGCTCGACTACAGCCAGCTCGTGCTCGGCTACACCTATCCCGACGGCACCAGCATCGGCGGCCCGGTGATGGGCAAGGGCCGCTACATCGCCAAGGGGCTGACCAACCTCGACCCCGAGACCGGCCAGGGCCGGCCGGCGCTCAACTGGACGTACGGCGCCCACGCCGTCGAGCTCGAGGTGGACACCGACACCGGCCACGTGCGCGTGCTCAGGTTCGCCTCGGCCTTCGACGCCGGCAAGGTGCTCAACCGCCAGCAGTGCAAGGCCCAGGTGGTGGGCGGCGTGGTGCAGGGACTGGGCTCGGCGCTGATCGAGAAGTTCGTGTTCGAGGACGGCAAGCTGGTCAACAATTCGTTCGTCGACTACAAGATCCCGACCGCCAAGGACATCCCGGCCGAGATGCTGCAGTTCTTCGTCGAGACGCCGCACCCGCAGGGACCGTACGGGGCGCGCGGCGTGGCCGAGCACCCGATGATCTCCGTGCCGAGCGCGGTGGGCAACGCCCTGGCCAACGCCACCGGCGTGGAGTTCTTCGAGCTGCCGCTCGACCCCGAGCGCATCTACCTGACGCTCAAGCGGGCGGCCCGGACGGAGACGGCGGCCGCGGCCCCGGCGGCTCCGGTGGCGGCCCCGGCGGTGACAGCACGCTCCGCGGCCCCGGCGGCGGTGGCGCCGGCCGCGATTCCGCTGGCGGCCAAGTAAGGAGGCGCGCGGTGCCGCGTTCTGTGCTGGTCCGCCAGGACTCGTACCACGACTCGGTCCTGCTCATGCGCCTGTCGCAGGCGTTGGCGGGCCTGAGCGGCGTCGAGGACGCGGTGGTGGCCATGGGCACGCCGCACAACCGCGGGCTGCTCGCCGCCCAGGGCTACGCGGGGCCCCAGCTGGATGCCGCCGGGCCCAACGACCTGGTGATCGCGGTGCGCGGCGGCACCGATGCCCCCGCGCGGGTCGAGGCCGAGATGGAGCGGCTGCTCCGGTCCGAGCGCCCGGCGGACGGGGAGGAAGCGCGCCCGGCGTCGCTGGCGGCCGCCGTCCGCGCGCTCCCCGAGGCCAACCTCGTGCTCATCTCCGTGCCCGGCGAACACGCCGCCCGCGAGGCGCGCCGCGCCCTGGCCCTCGGCCGGCACGTGATGATCTTCTCGGACAACGTCCCGATCGAAGACGAGGTCGCGCTGAAGCGCCTGGCGGTGGCGCGCGGGCTGCTCCTCATGGGCCCCGACTGCGGCACGGCGATCCTCGACGGCAAGCCGCTGGCCTTCGCCAACGCCGTGCGGCGCGGCGCCATCGGCGTGGTGGGCGCCGCGGGGACCGGCATCCAGGAGGTCACGAGCTGCATCCACCGCCTGGGCGGCGGCGTGTCGCAGGCCATCGGCACGGGCGGACGCGATCTCTCCGACGCGGTCGGCGGGCTCATGACGCTCTTCGGGATCGAAGCCCTCGCCGCCGACCCCGCCACGCGGGTCCTCGTCGTCGTGTCCAAGCCGCCCTCCCCCGCCGTGGCCGGCAAGGTCGTGTCCGCGTTGGCCGCCGCCGGCAAGCCCGGTGTCGTCCACTTCGTGGGAGCCGAGCCCGGCGCGGCCGCAGTCCCGGCGGCGCGCGGCGTCACCTTCGCGGATTCGCTCGCCGGCGCGGCCGAGGCCGCCTGCCGGCTGGCCGGGGTGCCGGACGTGCCGGCCGCCTCGCCGGCGCCGGACGCGGCGCGCGTGCGCGAGCTGGCGGCGCGGCTGGCGCCCGGCGCGAAGCTGCGCGGGCTGTTCTGCGGCGGGACCACGGGCCACGAAGCGCTGGCGCTGCTGGCGCGCGCCGGGCTCGAGGTGCACTCGAATCTGCACAAGCACGGTCCGCTGCGGGTGGCGGGCACCGCACCGGTCGGCGGCCACGCGCTCTTCGACCTCGGCGACGACGTCTTCACGGTCGGCCGGCCCCACCCCATGATCGAGCCCGCGCTACGCAACGAGAGATTGGCGCTCGAAACGTCCGATCCCGAAACCGCGCTCCTGCTCTTCGACTGCGTGCTCGGCTTCGGCGCGCACCCCGACCCGGCCGGAGTGCTGGCCGAGGGCCTGGGGCGCGCGCGGGCCGCGGCCGCCGGCCGCGATCTCGTCGCCATCGCCTCGGTCACCGGCACGAGCGGCGATCCGCAGCAGTTCGGCGCTCAGGTGCACCGGCTCGCCGCCGCGGGCATCATCGTGGAGCCCGATAACCGCAGCGCCGCCGCGCTGGCCGCCGCCGTGATCGTGGCCGCCGCCTCGGCCGGCGGGCGGAGGGCCAGCTGATGGACACCGGCAAGGTGCTCGCGCTCTTCGCCGAGGAGCTGGCGGTGGTCAACGTGGGCCTGGCCGCGTTCGCGGCCGAACTGCGCCGCGCCGGGGCGCGCGCGGTGCAGGTGGATTGGCGGCCGGCCGGCGGCGGCGATCCCGCCGCCCTGGCCGCCCTCGACGCCTGCCTCGGCCCCGACGGCGCGGTCCGCGCCGACATCGCCGCGGCCACGCGGCAGTCGGTGGAGCGGCTCCTGGCGGCCAAGCCGGCGGTCGTCGGCATCG
>Ga0315278_10001963_pt1 | contig 18211 bp, 14 predicted proteins | sample YL17G06_0_MG_FD_203880 | JGI IMG/M metagenome (GOLD analysis project Ga0315278, IMG submission 203880) | Sediment microbial communities from Yellowstone Lake, YNP, Wyoming, USA - YL17G06_0 | ecosystem: Environmental > Aquatic > Freshwater > Lake > Sediment | place: USA: Wyoming | collected... | reverse complement strand
TCTTTAAATTATTCCCTTCACGACCTACACTCCCTCCAATCAAATAATTTACATTAAGCTCCTTTCCGATAATTGCTGTTGATTTTTTGGTGTCCCGGTATTGATATGAAGATGTCCTGGGCCTGACTGTGAAATTTTTTACTTTTTGAAGATTATTTATAATATCTTGCATAAAGCCATCACAGAAGAATAACTGAGTCGAATCATTACTCAGATTCCGGAAAGGAAGAACGGCAATGGTCTTTTCAACGGGATTAGAGTTTTTAAATAATTTAGGGAAAAAGAGATACCCCAACGCTATAAGTACCAGAAGGAATAAAGATCCTGTAATGATTTTCACTTTCAGATTTTTGGAGATTTCTGTTTTTGGTTCTGGTTTAACTATACCCTTTGGTACTTCTCCATCCAGCCGATTATGTTTTTTTTTAGCAGTAATGATCTCTTTGACAGCGTTTGCCCCCTTATTAATCTGATCGCGGTAATATGTGTGGTTCAGATTTTCTGTCCGTTCGTCATTTGGTTTTAAAGGGCGGTTAACTCCTGAAGCCTTATAAATAAAATCAATGGATCTTAAAACTCCTCCTAATTCATTTTCGAGAAGGGTTTTATCTTCTGGATCCAGGTCATGGATCTTTATTGGCAGTATTCTGCTTGTTATGTTTCCCCCAGCTAGTTTGATATCTCTTCCAAACTGATCTTCCTTTGCCATTTTATTAAAGACAACAAGTTCATGCTACCACGCAAAGCTTTTTGAGTCGCAGTAGGTTTGTGAGATAATCGGAATAAAAACCAGACACCTCAATTTCTCCTTCAGGGAGGCATTTACATCATGGGTCTCTAAGAGTCCATCATGAGGATTTATGTCAAAATAAACGCTGATTTCCTCCTTAAATGTTGACTCAAGCTCTCCCTTCAGGTTATTCACAAACTCCGTAACCCAGCTGTCATGCTTATTGTCTTTTTGACGGTAGCTGACGAAGATGTCGTATTCGAAGCCGGGGATTATGCTTGTCATGTTAGTTATTCATTTTGCTAAAGTTAGGAAAGTCTCCAACATGAAGAATAAATTATTTATTTGTTATATTTCATGAGATCACTTTAAATCAAATGTTTAAATACTTAACCAGAAAAGTCTCCAATCCACAAACCCTGAATCCTCCGGATAACATGTAATCTTCGTTATCTTTTATGATGATGTAATTCTGTGAAGTTTTAAGAGTATTGACAGCTTCAGTATTTCCCCTTGTGGGACTTGCCTCAGAACCAAACTTAATTTCTATTGAAACAACAGGTCTGCCACCTCTGGTAATCACCAGATCGAGTTCAGCGCCGTCGTGAGTCCGATAAAAATATGCCTTTCGGTTTGCTGACAATAAAGGAATTATCTGTTCAATCACAAAGCCTTCCCATGAAGCCCCTTTTTTTGGATGACCCTGAAGCTGATCAATATCTTCAATGCCTGATAAATAGTGCATTACGCCTGAATCACGAATGTAAACCTTCGGAGACTTTACAAGACGTTTTTTTACATTTAGATGAAAAGGTTCTATCACCCGGATAAGAAATGCACTCTTAAGAAATCCAATATATCTCTTTATCGTGTGTATGTTCAATTCCAGGCTTCTTCCTAATTCAGCATAATTAATCAGGTTACCATGGTAATGGGCAAGCATTGTCCATAATCTTTCACCGGTAATACTGTCTGCCGGGAAGCCAAGGTTGGGGAGGTCCCTTTCAAAGTATGTTTTTACGTAATTATTCATCCATTGTACCCAGTATTTTTGATTCAGTAAGGCATCTGGAAAACCGCCATGCATCCAGAAATCCTCGATTAAAAATCTGTTTTGTAGCTCAGGTAAAAGGAAAGGTGTAACTTCGTGATAGGCTATCCTTCCTGCAAGAGATTCGGAACTGTTACGGAGAAGATCGGGTGCGGCGGATCCAAGCAAAAGAAAACGTCCCGGTCTTCTGTTCTGATCAATGAGAGCACGAAGGGCAGGAAATAAATCTTTTTTCCTTTGAACCTCATCAATTATCACTAAACGATCTTCGAATTGCTGTAAATAAGTTTCAGGATCCTCCAGCTTGATATAATCTTTCTGAAATTCCAGGTCAAGATACATAGAAGATTCATACCCTTTCTGAATTTTTTTTGCAAGAGTTGTTTTACCAACCTGCCTGGGACCAATAATAGCCACGCAGGGGAAACCCATCAGCAGATCTCTGATCTGATTTTCTGAAATTCGATCAATCATAAAGGCAAGTATACGAAATAAAACACATAATCTGTAATATAATATCATATATTGCGTATTATTTGTAATATTTCAAAATTATTAACAGATTTGGTTAAAGTACTGAAAATGTTTGCCACTCAGTCCATTGCCCGTGCCAGGGAAGTTATCGTTCTGGCGGTAACTGAGGAAGACTTGTCTGCGTAAGCTTTGCATAGGCAGATGTCGCATTCGTGGTCTCTGATGATTCTTGACGGGTTAGCTATTCATTGATTTACAGTTATATAATCATTAACTTGTAGCAACTAAATTTTTATTCTTATTAATAACTACAATTCCTGTTAATCATATCATATAAATAGATCAAATATTAAAAAAATATTGCCTGAGCCAGTATTTATAGAGTGGATCAAGAAAAGTGATTTGATTTCCCTGGATATCAATGATCTCTTTTCTCATAAGCATTTTCTTTATTTTCACAACATTAGCGGAAGTCCCCATCCGGTATTCCAAAACAGTACTTTGAGAACTCAGCTGATCAACATTATCTGTCAGAGCTTTAAGGAGATTAAGCTGAGTTCGGTTTAATCCGTCAGTTAAATTCTGAAAAAGCATGCTTAACTGCAAAACCAGATCATGGAATGATTCTTCAATTATTTCCACTGTGCAGACAGTTTTGGTGCGTAACCATGACTGCTGAGCAAGTTGCTGGACATAATAAGGATGACAATCTGTAAGCTCTGCGATTAAACCGGCTTCATTGTGCCCTATCTTTTTACCGGAACCGGCAAATCGCTTCTGAATGAAAAGGATCCAGTCATTTAAAGATATTTTATCGAGGAAAATGATATCTCCGAATTTATAAAAAGGCATCGAGGGTGAAGTAAACACATCCATCAACATATGGCGCTTACTGCCATAAAGACAATAGGATACATTTCGATGCTTTTGCCAGTGGGACCTCATTTTCTTCTGGATGTCCATCGGACTTTCAAACTCTGAAATATTCTGGAATTCATCAATGCAAATAACAAACTTAAGTTTGTTTTCTGTACCGATTTTCTCAGCAAGGTCCAGGATATCATCTGGCTCCTTTTTCACCTCTTTCCAGTCTAAACCGAGTTTAAGTTCAGTTGCGTGATCAGGACTGATAGTAATATTTGGAATAAACTTCCCAAAGAATTTGCGGGCATTCTCTATTAAGATCCCGGTTTTTGTGGCTGATGCATTTAGGACTTTTGTAGCCAGTTGCTGATAAAACTGTTCTTCTGTTCTTACATTATTCAGATCAATAAAGCAGAATTTGATGTTTTTGTTTTTCCCGGAAGAGATTTCCGCTGCTTTTGCCACAAGCGAGGATTTTCCCCATCTTCTTGGTGATATCAGAATGGAATTAACCGATGATGAAAAGTTTGAAACGAGTCTTGCTGTTTCAGCCTTTCGATCTGTAAAATTTTCATCTGAAACGATTTTGCCAAAAACAAATGGCGTCTCCATAACACTTTTTATGCAAATATAAGAATTCTAAAACAAATTACCTAAATGTATGTTACTTTATGGTAAGTTACTATATGGTAAGTTGTTTGATTCACCCACCTGTCGCCTTTATTGTCTTTCTGGCGGTAGCTGATGAAGATGTCGTATTCGTAGCCTGTGACTATACTTGCCATAACCTGCTGGTAATTTAAATATGATCTTCGATAATGTGCTTTCATCTTTAATAAAATAGAACCTTTCTTCAACCAAAAGAATTATTAATCATATACTTAAACTAACCGTGAGTTGGAGCAAGGTATATATTAATCATCTGAAGTATTCTTTGCTTTAAATTAATATTAGGATTATATTTTTTCCGACAGCAATATATTTATGTATTCCTTATCTGCATTCGAAATCATTTTATTAAATTCCTCCATATGTTTTTCAGCTTCAACCGGCAAATTCATTTTTTTTAAACAAATCGATAAATAGTAATGTGCTAATGTGTAGTTTGGATTATATTTTAATGCCTTTAGAAATCTTTCTTTAGCCAGATCCAGAGAATTTATTTCCAGAAATAGCCGTCCAAATTCAGTATTAAAAAATGCAACGTCGAGGAATGTATAATGCCAGTCTTTAATTTTATTATAAATTTCGCCATCAAAGATTGAAATAATCTCTTTTACTTCATCTATTTTCCCCTGTTTAACAAGTAGGTTAATTGTAATATCATTGTAAAACTTATATATATTATCATAATGGAATTCATCAATTTTATATGTTGCAATTATATTTTTCATATCCAGCATTTCTGATCGGAGCATAACAGAATTATTTGTTTCAATACATATCCTTGATATTATCCAGTGAAGTACATTGTTCCGGGTTCCAATATCCCTGGAATCAAATATTGACTTTGCCTTCAGGCATGTGTCAAGAGATTTCCTGAATTCATGATTAATCAAATAAATAAATGCTTTATTTGTCAGCCCTCTGCAAATAAGTTCAGGATCTGTTTCAAATGAGAGGTATTTATTGGTATAATTCTCGGCTTCCTTAAGCTTACCTTCCCTGATATTAATATTTGCCAGACCCAAATATAAATAAGCAACATTTGGATCAACGTTCAGACCTTTTAATTTTGACCATTTTGCACTATCAAGTTTACCGCATGAAAAAAACCCATCTCCATAACTGTCGTAGGCGTTAGCTGTAGAATCAAGTCTTACATATTTTTTGAAATACAAGAGAGCACTATCATGCTGACCGGAATGACTTAATGCGTAGCCTAAATGATTAAGGGCAAGTGTAAAATCAGGATCAAACTTCAGTGCCTTATGGTAATTACTGACAGCGTAATTCATCTCCATCAGATAAAAATATGCTTCGGCCAACTCAAAATATGGTTCTTTTTGGGCTGGCAGGTAAGAGATTAGTAATTTATAATTGTTAATAGCATCTCGTGATTTATGGTTAAGAGTATTCCATAATCCAACCGTTCTTAAAGAATCCTGGATAGTCAAATTATTAATAGAAGCTTTTACTGTGTTCAAGTAGTCAATGGCTGCTTTATTATTTCCTTCAAAATGACTTATTTTTGCAAGCCTTAGACTTGGTAACAAGAAAAGAGGATCGATAGCTATAGATCTTTTGAAATACTTTTTTGCCTCATTGGTGTTTAAAATACTCCAGCTTATCTCTCCATTATAAAAGTTCAAAAAGGCGTCCCAGTCATTTGTAAGCAAATTTTTCTTTGGAACTTTTATACCCAGTATTGAAGTTATTTTATCAAGTTCCTTATTTAATAGTTCTGAAGGATCATGAAAGATGATTTTGCCTTTATCCTCTAAACCGTTTCTATTATTATCAATAATTTTAAATTCAATCTCATAGCTAAAGTCACTATTAATTATTTTACAAATTATATTTTTTTGAGGCAGGTTTATTTCTTTATTGTCAGGAGGATAAATTTTATTAAACTGAATACTATTTAATAAAGTCAAATTACTTTTATTGGATATATTATTTTTTATAAGATATTCAATTATTTTAGGATCTAATATTTTTAATGAATCGCTTGTTTTATTTTCCGATTCAATAGTAACAACCGACTCGTCCCTTACAACTTTATTCTTGCGATTAAGGATATTGATAATATCATTAAAATAGGTAAATCCAAATATTATGAGTGCCGCAGCTCCGATATATAACAGGTATTTTGATTTCAGTTTTATTGGCCTCCCTGGTTTTGCTTCTATAACTTTCTTTGGAACGTCTCCTTCCTGTTGATTATATTTTTTTAACGTTGTTAGAATCTCTTTAACCGCGTTTGCCACCTTATTAATCTGATCGCGATAGTAGGTTTTATTGAGATTGTCCCGTGGGTGATCTTCACTGGCCCGTAAGGAACGGTTAACCCCGGCAGACTTATAAATAAAGTCAATACTCCGGAGGACTCCTCCAAGTTCATTTTCAAGAAGCGTTTTATCTTCAGGATCGAGATCATGAATCTTTACCGGCAATATTCTGCTGGCTACATTGCCGTTGGCTAGTCTGATATCACGACCAAATAGGTCTTCCTTTGAAAATTTATTAAAAGCAGCAAATTCATATTGCCATGCGAAGCTTTTTGGATCGCAAAAAGTCTGAGAAATGATTGGAATAAAAACCAGACACTTGAGTTTCTCTTTCAGTGAGGCATCTACATCATGGGTCTCCAACAGACCATCATGAGGATTGATATCAAAATAAACACTGATCTCTTCTTTGAAGGTTGCCTCAAGTTCTCTTTTCAGATTATCCACAAACTCCGTTACCCATCCATCGTACTTGTTGTCTTTCTGACGGTAACTTATGAAGATGTCATATTCGTAGCCCTGAATTATGCTTGGCATCGGGTAAAATATTTGGAAAACAACAAGAAAGATAGTTTTCGATAAAGTTTCTGCTGTTAATTTATTAACAGTATCATTTTCAGAATTTTATAATGAACAAATGTACTCATTAATACGAAATTGTATCATGCATTTTAAAATAATTGATACTGTCGGTTCAAAAATCATATTTAATGACCATAATTGGCTGACAAAATACACCTTGAAAAAATACCTAAACTACATGCACTCAAAACGGGCCATGAATGATCTAAATATTCATGCCAGCTATAAACAGGATACTGACTTTTGCAATTGTAACCTATGTGCTTGATTTTTAGGATTGTGAATATTGATTTCTCAATTGTACTGAAATCAAAAGGTCTTTAAACTGGATGCAATTTTCAATGGTCAGGGGTCAAGTTTTACCCCCTTATAAAAGTGATTATAATGGGATTTCTGTTTTAAAATATACAAAAGGCAATTATTATGGAAAAAGAACATATAGAGGTTCAGGAGATGTCTCGAAATGATATAATTGTCTGGGTGGAGTTGTAATAACCCCCAACACTGCGGCCGTGGCAGGTATGATATCCGCCAGCTGCCGGAGTCGGCCGGCCAAGTTCCGCATGTTCTCGCCGAAGCTTAAGCGTAGGCGCCAGAAGCAGCTACGCAAAGGCAATGATGATCTTTATTCAGCATAGACAGTCTCTTTTAAAATATTTTTTTTAATCCGGGGTTTGATGTATTTCTCCCGGCATATATCAACTTCAAGTCCTAATTTAATTCGGAAAAAATCTTTTAGTTGTAATTTGAGGTCATAAAGATCCTGTGTGTTCTCTTCAAACTCAATCAGCAGATCGATGTCACTTTTAGTATTTTGTTCACCCCTTGCATATGAACCAAAGAGGCCTATTCGAATAATGTGATACTTGTCCCGGAACAGTTTTTTGTTCTCGGAAAGAAAAGTCAATATTTGATCTCTAGTTTCCATTTGATCACAAAGTTTCAAAAATCATGCTCATCCGATCATAGTTTCCCCAAGAATTTATTGATCATATACAGAGGGCCTCTAATTGTATCTATCGGTCCGGCTGTGGGCTTCCCTAAAATACGGTCCAATCAAAATTAGAGTTTTAAAAGGAAACTTTTAACATAAAAATTTCTTTCAACTGGCTGCAGCCTTCAAAAGTCAGATATACCTAACAGGTCCAGAGGTAGTGCTCTCGTTTTCTGATTGTTTTATTTTTATTAATTCTACGGCTTTATATAAGATCACAATCTCTAACAGCTCAGCAGGAATTAAAACGATTTGACCAACAAAAGCAAAGAAAACTGTCAAGAAAAAACAAGCTGCGAATATTTCAAAGATGCCTGCAATAACTGTTAGTTGTCCAAATGATTTTTGAAGCTTAATGAGAGAAACACCAAAGAGAATACCTATTCCTCCAAAAGTCAGAGCCTCAGCTCCAAGGATAAACTCCAGTTCGATTGACTCATAAAATATTGATGCTATATCATAGCTGATGACGAGGAACATCCCAAAAATAAGAACGAAAGACATAATCTTAAGCAGGTAGTTCTTAAATATATGACCGGCAATGATGAAACCACGTTGAAAGAAAAAGAATGCTATCAGGACAGAGATTTTCATACAAATATAAAAGGGAATACTAAAAATCATCTGATCCTCTTTAATTCTATAGTATTCTGCCGCTCCCTCCAGGAATCCTAAAATGAAATAGATTAATCCGAATAACCAAGCTATGTTGAGATGTTTAATAAGATAATTTGCTGGTTTCTCTGGCTTAATATCAATAAGAAGGACATCTTTTATCCATTCAAAGAAATTCTGTGCATTTTTATCTTCAATATCTGATATCTTACTTAAGTCATATTCGAGGGCTGCAAGAATAGTTTTTACAGTATAACTTCTTGGGGTAACTTCACCTGATTCAATTCTTTGGAGTGTCCGGACGCTAATGTTACACTTGTCAACAAGCTCTTCTTGGGTAAGTCCTTTATCCTTTCTTAATTCGGAAATCTTTTTCCCTAATTCTGGTTGTTTCATGGTAGTGCATTTAAAGTTTTGTCAATATTACAATGGAAAAACAGATCCTTCAAATATATAGGAGGTACTTTACACGTCATTTACACGTCATTTGATTGAAAATGGAATCAATTCCGGGATAGAGTGTTGTCAATATTGCTGTTAAACAGATTATTATTGAAATTGAGAAACTTTCATTGTAAACTCCTTATGGTAAATAAACGCACATTTACAGGAATCATCAGAAATAATTCCCCTGCTAAGACCGGAAGATCCTCAGACTGATGCTCTTTCTGCTAATTCTTATATGGCGTCATTGCCCAAAACCGGCCTTTGTAGAAATTCCACACTGAATCGAGCCCCGCCGGCAGATAATATTCTAGATAGTTTTTACTTATAAGGACTTTGTTATTCTTTATTTCCTTCTTAAACAATTCCTGGATTATACCTTTGCTATATGAAAAGACAAATAGAAAGGATGTCCCCTTATACTCATTCACGGCCACTATTTCCATATCACCATCAGCGCTAAAATCATATTCATAAATATTCAGTCTGGTGATATCATCTCCGATAGCTTGCCTTACAGACCTGTCCTTGTATATAATTTCAAAGTAACATGCCCCCTGATCACAGCCTACCCTGACTATTTCACCTGAGCTTAATTTACCCGTGGATTTCAGTGCCTCCTTTTTTGCAAGGAGAACAAGGAGCTTATTACCGGAAAATTCAACCTCCGATTGAAGTTTCTGTGCAGAGAGACTCAAAGAGAACAGCAGAAGAAAAGAAATGATAAAATTTTTCATGGCAACCGGGATTTAGATAAAGTATCATTCAATACATACAGGTCCGAACCAGAATTATAGTATTTTATTTTTACTTCGAATTACTTAACCCTTAACACATATTAAAACTGATCAGCTGCAATAAAATTGTGTAAATCTTAAATATGATCCGGACTGGACAAGCCAGCACCCCTGACCAGTGTTGGCCGGGATAAACTGACAATCATAGACCGGAATGATTATCAATTCTTAATAAATCCCTTTTTTTTCAGCTCCTTTCTTATTGTATTAACAATACCCTTCATCGCAGGGTCAATTTTTTTTGCACTCATTGATGCAGTAACCCCTGACCAGAGAAGCATTTTAGACTCGAGCGAATAAATATTCGTTTCAATGATATAATCCTTTGCACTATTTACATCTACATTGGAAGTTGCATTTCTTTCGTAACTGCCAATTTCATATGAGACACCAGAACTATAACCGTAGGGAGAACTATAACCGTACCAGGTCGAGTAAGATGTACCCGGATTGATAGTCTGGGTTTGTACAACAGCTTTTACCCGCATCATTATAACCCCGTCAAAACCATCTTTTATTAACTTCTCAACAACCTCTTTTTGTGCTGTATCAGCAGGTGACAGATAAGTATATGATTGAATGGCTTTGCCATTCTTTATCTCTGCAACAAGCTGGTCCTCTGCAGCTCTTTTGGCCATGTCATTTTTCGCTTTAACAATAACAAGAACCTTTGTAAAGGGCTTAACCGGGGTTTTTGCCAGTGACGGATCTGACCAGCTTTTCCGTAATTGGGTTGTTGTGCCACAGGCAATCACCATTCCTGTCAAACTCAAAAGCAAAAGCAATTTCTGATATGTTTTCATCCGTAAATAATTATTTTCCATGGGTCGGATGGAGCTCGCATGTTGTTTTTGTTCATGCAAGTTTAACTTCGTTGAGCTCGCAAGCTCGGTTGTGTTTTTACCTAAATATGCTCGGTTCATATTATATTGATTTATTATTGTTTATAGCTCTCCCGGCTCCTTATAATTTCAAATACAGTTGTAACTATCCCATTTCTCCTGCCCGGTAAAATTAGGCATTTTATTATGTTGAGGTTCTGCCTATTATAGGCCAGTGCTAAAGTAGAGTTTTTCGGTCTTATTTCTTCCGTAATGTGTAAATATTATTACCACTTATACAATATGCAAAGTAGGGTGATATGAAATCAAATGAAAATATTCATAGCAATACCATGCATAGAATCAAAAAACTTCAGTGAAAACAAATTGTATGCACTTTACCAACTTTGGCCGGAATAAATTGACCACGCAAAAGGCGGGGTTAAATAGTTGTTGTTTAGTTATGTAGTTTAAGTGTTATCTGACCGGCTAAATGTGGTCAATAAGTCCGGATTTTGCAATAGCTCAGGAATTTCCAATGACTCTTCAATCAAAATGAAGCTAAACAAAAAAGGTTAAATTAGCAGTATAATAATTCATATCATGAAGAGGATTTTGTTTTTAGCCATAATCTCACTTAACTGCATTTTCGCATTTTCCCAGAACTTTTCTTCTTTTGAGGATTCCATCCCTATTGATTATTTTATAACACGCTCAAGGGAAGAATATATGACTAAACTTATCGAAATGCCATTTGGAGTAAATAAAGAAGATCTGTTGAAAATGGTATTGAAAAAGATTGAAGATTACCTGGTTAATTATAAACCGCAAAAAGAATACCCTGACGACTTTTATGCAAAGGAGAGCAATTTACAGGCACTAACCGGGGTAAAAGAAGGTGGTTATGGGATAGGTACAGTTCTCATTGATGCAAATGGCAATATCCTTGCCAAAAACCACAATATGCAAATACAAAGGCACAGGTCAGACTTACATGCGGAAATGACATTATTGACCGACTTTGAAGAAACAGTTGATTCCAGGAAGTATATGAATATTTACATTTATAAACCTGGTTTGACAGTATTCAGCTCCGCTGAACCTTGCCCAATGTGTTTTATAAGACTTGCTACTGCCGGAGTCGACACTAAATACTGTACGCCAGGTCCTGATGATGGAATGGTGACCCGTATAAGCTGCCTGCCTCCGTCATGGGCAGAGCTGGCTTATAAACATAAATTTGAAAAGGCAATATCCTCCCCTATCATGCAAAAAACAGCTCACCTGTTGTTTTATTCCTTTTATCTCGATGACAGGGGGCCCAAATAGAATAGTTCAACATTCTATAATACTCCTTTGTTCCAAGACCCTGTGTTCCGTGCCGGCCTGACTTCATGTGCCGGCAGTTGAAACCGCTTACGAATGTCAGCAACAGGAGTGATCTGGCCCTTAACATTGATAATCCTGGTAATAATTTCTAACGAATTTGAAAAGGAAAGGGAATCCGATTGAAATAATCGCACATATATGCGGTAATGGGACGGGGAAAAGGAGAAAGGCAAAAGTAAGAAGATAAAAGTAAAAACAAGGAGTCCATTTGATAGTATACCGTCCTCTTCTATTATTTTTGAAGTATGATTGATAAAATAAAGCCTGTATTCGAAAAACGCATTTTTTGGGATGTAAACTTTGAGCAGATGACTATGATGCCAAAGCCAACTTTGTTATTGAGCGGGTTTTTGAACGTGGCGATGTTGAGGATATTCGTCAGTGCCGCAGGTATTATGGCGATGAAAAAGTGACTTCCGCTCTTTTACATGCAAAGTATTTACCACTTCACACCATCCATTTTGCCAGCGCTATAATTGATAAGCCAGTTAGTGAATTCAGATGCTACACATTGATACAGTTGAACCCAGGACTCTTTCCTTATTAAAGGACTTAATGACTTTGCCCACACTTCAATCTTTTTCATTAGTGGGAGGAACAGCCCTGGCGATGCTGAAGAAAGCGAACCCCCCGTGAGTTACAAAAATCAGACCTGAGAAATTTTACAGATATCCTTATTTAGAAAAGATATATCAAGGATATATCTTCGTTTCAGGTTAAAGGAGGTTTAAAGTTAGGAACAGAAATTGGCTATCCACTATCAGATTTAAATATTTGTTGCTTAGTTATGTATGTTAAGTTTAATCTGACCGGCCAAATGTAATTAATAAGCTTGGCTTTTGCATGATATGTCTGAATGAACGAAATCTATGAGAATACCTTTATCTATTTTCCCACAGACAATGACTAATGTTTTATTATTGAACAATGTGCATAATTTCGTGTTTTATATGTACGAAATAATTGGACAATTATGAAAACAGAAAGAAGCATTAAATCCCAAATCCTGAATACAGGGAATGATAATAAAATAATAGTCTTAAGATTAATTGTTGGTTTAATTTTTATTTCTGAAGGTATCCAGAAATATCTGTTTCTGGAGATACTTGGGCCGGGTCGATTTCAGGATATTGGTTTTAGCCATGCTCTCTTCTGGGCTTACTTCACAGGGGTATTTGAAATATTTTGTGGCATCTTGATTTTGTTTGGATTGTTAACACGACTGGCTTCCATTCCTCTGTTAGTAATAATGATAACTGCTTTTATAACAACGAAATTACCTATGCTTTATACCAAAGGTTTCTGGACATTCTTACATGAGTACAATACAGATTTTACTTTAACAATGCTACTTATCTTGTTAATTATTTATGGTAGCGGAAAATGGTCAGTTGATTTAAATATTTTATTATATAAAAAATCTTGACCCTTTTGATTCTAAATGTAAGGAAAAATATCGCAGATATTCAGTTTTTATTTTGGTGTGGCCGGAAATTTTCATTTCAGTTATACCCCAAAAGTCGATTTTTGAGATTTGAATCCTGGAGAACCTTATCTCAGTCAAATAATTATCATAGCAGAATATCTTTTTTAGATCGTGATTATATCGAACATCGAGCACTTCAAGTTCATTTTCTCCAAAAAATAATAGGGCTAGTTTAGGATTATTGGAAACATTCAGGGTGCATAAAATCTTAGCATTACAATCTAATTCTATCAAATCGATATTCCTATTAACATCTTTTATGTAACTACTTTTTAAAGTGTTGAAATATAATGTTTTAATAATTACTCTTTTGGGGGCCATATTCCCTAATACTGAGGGACTAATCAGTACTTAAAGTGAGCTAAAGTTTGGAGTGCCTAAAGTTAAAAATCAGGTGTTATTAACAAATTTGTTTACGAAATTAACCATTTTTAAAATAACCTTCCCAAAAATAATTTGAAATGTGTTTTTAGCTATTAAAATCCCTTAACCGCCCCTGTATTTTAGCTATCAAATAAATGTTCGTTTATTTGGGCCGAGGGATACGAGCTTATAAAGCGTGACTATTAATATTTACAACATAATTTGGGTATTATGTTGTTCATATATAACTTCACAAAGAATATTGCTAATTTTATACCGCGAATAAAATATTGAATGAATACCCCAACTCAGAATGTTTAAATTCAGTACAAAAATATATGCTGTTGTTTTCCTTCTGTTCATCCTTTTTCCTCAGAAGACTTTCTCCCAGGAAAGGGTCAAAAACATAGTTGTTTTTTCTCAAATAGTTCAATCCTGTCAGCATTCCAGAACATTTTGAAAGATTTAAAAAGTTTAATTTCCAATAGTAATGATAACCCAGTAAATTTAATTGTTGAATTTTTTGCTAAAGGCAGATTGGAGAATGAAGAGCATGCCAGGTATCTAATTAACTTGTATAACAAAAAGTTTGAAGTGAGCATAGGATTGGAGTACTTAAGTTGAAAGGTTGAAAAACTGAAAAGGATGAAGATCACTGTAGGGATAATAACTCTAGGCACTTTAGGCACTTATTATTTACAAAAGAATCAATAAATAGTATTACAAAACCATGGACAAGGAACTTTTACCAGGCTCATTAATTTTGAATAATTTTAAAAGGTGGCGGAAACAAAACTTAAATAGTTGTTGTCGGGTTTGTAGAAACAACCAGGATTATTTAAACCGGAAATAATATCTGCTTATGAAAACACTCCTAATCTGTTTCATCATCCTTGCTCAGCTCTTGATTCAGGGTTGCAGGCAACCGGTACATAATCAGGAAGATTTCTGGAATCTTGCAGTTGACAAAAAAAAGCATTTACGCCTGAGTACATATGTCACTGCACATACCGTAAGGCAGATGTTTACAACAGAATCAGGCCGAATGGAGGTTCTTTCACTTTTGCGATGCTATGGAATAACCAGGGTTTATGTGGAGGTTTACAGAGGCGGATTGGTTATTTCTCCTGAAGTAATAAAAGAGAGCGTGCAGTTCCTGAAAGAGAACGGATTTGAAGTCACCGGAGGTATAGCCACAGTCCCGGGGGACGGATTTGGTATGGCACAGGATGGCCCTCTGGGGTGGTTTAACTGGCAAAATGCCAAAACACAGGTTGACCTGAGGAAAGTAATTGAAGACTCAGCTCCATTTTTCGATTCATTTATAGTTGATGATTTTCTTTGTACATCCGATACAAGCCTGGAATCAAAAAGTGCCAAAGGAGAGAGAACATGGTCGGAGTACAGGCGGTCCATGCTGACAGACCTTGCACAATCAGTCATTATTAAGCCTGCCAGAGAGAAGAATCCTGGTATAAGAGTAATAATAAAGTATCCTCAATGGTATGACCGTTTTCATCTCTTCGGATATGATGTTGCAAATGAATCAAAACTTTTTGATGGCATATGGGTAGGTACAGAATCGCGCGGACAATACACACAGCGTTTTGGTTTTGTCCAGCCATATGAAGGGTTTATTAATTTCCGCTGGCTTTCAACTGTTGCCGGAAATAAAATAGGTGGGGCATGGTTCGATCATGAAGATTGCACAGATCAGGATTTTCTCGATCAGGCTTACCAATCTGTGCTTGCAGGAGCAAAAGAGCTGATAATCTTCAGCTTTGATAGTTTTATTTCAGGTCACCCTGGTCATCACCTATTGCTTCAGGATTTTGAAAATCTTGCACGACTCGCTGAATCAGTTGCCAGCCATCCGGTGATCGGAGCTGTCGGATATAAACCGCCAAACAGTGATGCAGGAGGAGATCTCTACCTGTTCGATTATATTGGGATGCTTGGCGTTTCACTTATTCCGGAATCCGGTTATCCTCAAAAAGCCAGGGTTATATTTCTGCCAACTCAGGCTGCTGCTGATACAGCTATCTTTCCGAAAATTACAAAATCTCTTGATGGCGGAGCAAAGATAATAATGACCACAGGGTTTCTTGCACAAGCAAGGGATGGAGAAAAACTTGCGAGGCTTGCACATATCAAATGGCCGCTTCAGGAGTTTAAATCAGAAGCAGAATCAGTTATTTCAGAAGGGGCTGCATATAATCTGAAATTACCTCTGAACATGGATTATAAGATCATTCCTGAGGAGGCGGTGAATCTGCTTCAGACCACCGATAAACACAATAATCCTTTCCTGGTGCAGAATCAGAACAAGAATGTTTTTGTGATTAATTCGCATACCTTTTCACAGAAAGATTTTGATGATGTTGGGGAAGTATTGCTTTGTCCCCGACAGATAGGTTTGCTTGAACTGCCAAGATCATGGGTAAATACAATACGTACTTCTTTTGGTACTAACGGTGAACCTGTTCTTGATGCACCTTCAAGAGTTACATTCCAGCAACTCTCTGATGATAGTTTTATTATTCATAATTACAATCAGGAAGCCATTTCCCTGGAAATTATATTACATCAGCCCGCTGATTATAGTGATGGCTTCACAGGAGAAAAGATAAGTACAACCGGGAAAGATATTAAACTTGAAATGAAGCCTCGTTCGCATATCTGGTTAACAGTTTCAAAACAGTAAGTTAAATATCAAAAACAATATAATGAAAGACAATCGCAGAGACTTTATAAGAAAAAGCGCTTCCCTTGCGGCAGCAGTTTCTGTTACAGGCTTAGGTGCATGCTCGGGATCAAGTAAAAAGAGTTGTGAGGAGATCACTTCAGAAATGAACCGGAAGGCAGTTGAATGGCCCGTAACTTTTGGCCTGGATAAGCCAAAGATATGTATGCTTTCATCCTTAGACAGGACCTATATGCGAAAAATAAAACAAATTGGTGTAGACCACGTCCTGACAGGTGGCCCTCAGATTCCCTGGACCGAAAAGAGCCTTCTTGACGCAATGGATCAGTTCAAAGCTGAGGGTCTGACAGTTATTAATATGATGATTGGCGGTTTTGATAACACCATTTATGGACGTGAAGGACGTGATGAGGAGATAAGGAAAATTCAGGATTCGCTTAAAGCTGCCGGAGCCGTTGGTCTACCTGTAGTGGAATATAACTTTTATGCACACCGTTTCATTGATGGATATTATAATACAACAGCACGGGGTGGGGCAGGTACTCTCAGTATGGATTATGAGCGGGGTAAATACCTGCCTCCTGATCCGGGAGAGGGAAACGGGCAGACATCCGAAATGATGTGGGATAATCTTACCTGGTTTCTTAAAGCAGTTATCCCGGTAGCAGAGAAAGCAGGTGTACGGATGGCTCTTCATCCAAATGATCCTCCTGTGCCTGTTTCACATGGTCACGCACAGATAATGGCTACTTTCAATGACTGGAAAAGATTAATAAAAATTGTTGATAGTCCATCGAATGGCATGACATACGATTGCGGAGTCTCAAGGGAAATAGGAGAGGATCCCCTTGAAGTTCTGCGATATCTGGGATCGCGTGACAGGATTAACCATATACACTACCGCAATGTCATTGTTGAAAAGCCATCTGTAAAGTATGAGGAGGTATTCTTCGATGAAGGGCAGGTGAATATGTTTGCCGTTATGCAGGAAATATTCAGGCTTGGGTATAAGTATGGCCTTTACCCCGAGCATCCCCGGGCACTTGATTATGACAGGGAACACCAGGGAGGCATGGATAATAATAATCCCGGAGCGGCAGGTTATACAGGCTGGACCTATAATGTTGCCTATGCAAAAGCCATGATGCAGGCAGTGGAATCGGTGTAAAGACCTTCATAATAAACAATCATAAAAATCAATTGTAAAAAAAATAGTGAATACAGTTTGCAAATGCCTGACTTTTATCCCCGCTAAAGCGGGATTTGGCTTCGCCGAGCTCCACCTCGTTCCGGTTCGTCACTTCGTTCCTCAACTTTTTACTTGTGTCTTTTATCTTCTGCATGAATAATGCAGGATAGATGGAATGTTAAAAAGAATTAGGAGCAACCTGGATTATTATCTCCTAATGTTAAGAGAACTTTAACAGCCTTATTAACGAACTAAATGAGTTCTTAAATGTTATCCTTCTCTTATAATTATCAATATGAAAAAGTTAAATGTTTCCAAAAGTAGGTTTTTGATAAGTATTGCTGTTCTTTTCGCCATACTCAGCATTTCAAACAGTTGCACTAAAAAATCAGATATGCCAGGACTAAATGAGGTCTTTATCCAGAGTATGGCTTTTAGTCCCGGAACAATTACAGTAACAGCAAACACTATAGTTACCTGGACTAACAAAGATGGAGTGACTCATACTGTAACCAGTAATACCGGATTATTCGACAGCGGAACTATCGGAGCTAATAAGACATACAGCCATATGTTTGCCACAGCAGGTTCTTACCCATACCATTGCACTGTCCATTCATCGATGACAGCTACAGTTACAGTAAATTAAATAACGAACTGCTTCTCCTGTTTTCAGCGTTGCAACACCCTAAAATATTTATTACTAAAAAAAGTTAGTCATACTTGATTTTAATCCATCATTTTTTTCTGCTGAAAT
>Ga0315278_10001961_pt1 | contig 18215 bp, 16 predicted proteins | sample YL17G06_0_MG_FD_203880 | JGI IMG/M metagenome (GOLD analysis project Ga0315278, IMG submission 203880) | Sediment microbial communities from Yellowstone Lake, YNP, Wyoming, USA - YL17G06_0 | ecosystem: Environmental > Aquatic > Freshwater > Lake > Sediment | place: USA: Wyoming | collected... | reverse complement strand
GACCGCCACCACAAACGGGAGTCCGGTCCCCTCGAAGTAGTCGACCGCCGGGAAGCACTCTTCGATGCGGCGGGTGTCGACGAGCACCACTCCCCCGACGGCGCCCCTGACGAGTTCGTCCCACAGGAACCAGAACCGATCCTGCCCCGGCGTTCCGAAGAGATACAGGACCATGTCGGCGCCGATGGTGATCCGACCGAAGTCCATCGCCACGGTCGTGCCCCGCTTGCCTTCCACCGGTCCGGGATTGTCGACACCGAGGCTCTCGACCGTCATCTCGGCCTCGGTCCTCAGCGGCTCGATCTCTGAGATCGAACCCACGAATGTCGTCTTTCCGACAGCGAAGCCACCGGCGACGACGATCTTCATCGCGACGGGTACCACGGGAGCGCGGGTCGCGCGATCAAAGAGCGCGGATGCCATCGAGCAGCCTCTCGAGAAGTCGAGTGTTCGTCGCCGCCTCGGTCGGCGCGACGACCACGTCGATGGCGCCGATCGCGTCGAGGTCTCCGACCAGTACACGCATCACCCCGATGGGGAGCGTCATGCGGGCGGCGAGCTCGGCGACCGACACGGGCTCCGCGCACAGCCGAACGATCCGCCGCGGCTCGGGGCCTACGGTGAGATCGAGCTCGCTGCCATCGGTGAGAGCACGGACGGTTGCGTCGAGTGCGAGCGTCGGCCCGACGGCGGCCGTGCGACCCCGTGTCACCACGTACGGCCGGACCAACCGGGGCGGTTCGGATGCCTGCGGATCCCGGGGAACGGTCATCGAGGCAGGGAGGTCTGCAGCTCCGCGACCAGCGACGGTGTCAGGGCCGCGGCGCACCGCTCTACCAGGACGGCCATCTCGTATCCGACCAACCCGACATCGCTCGGACGCGTCGCGACCACGGCGAACGCCGACGCCTCACTGATACTCATCACGAACAGGACCGCGTGCTCGAACTCGACGATGACCTCATGCACCGCGCCACCACCGAGTGGCGTCGACGCTCCGCGCGAGATGCTCTGGAGGCCGGCCGCGACCGCAGAGAGCCGGTCGGCGGCGATGCGGTCGAGGCCCTCCGACATCGCAACGAGCAACCCGTCAGATGAGACGACAGCAGCCTGGGTCACCCCCGGAACGCCCGCCACGAAGTTCGAGACGAGCCAGTTGAGGTTGCGAGCTTCGGATGACAGGCGAATCACGACTGCTCCTCGGGCGGGTGCTCCGCCTCCGCCGGCGTCTCGGGAGCGCGGATGCGCCCGTCACGCTTGCCGCGCTCGTGTCGGGTCAGCAGGTCATGCACGCGTTCCGGGCGCGGACGGACATCGGGAGGTCCGAGCGGAACGTCCGCGGCCGGACGGTCCGAGAGGTGCGTCCCTGGTATGCGCGCTCGCAGGCCGTTCGGTTTGGCGTGACCGTCCGACGCGTTTGACGGGGGCGCCCGGCGCGTCAGCGGGCTTCGCCCAGTCGGTGCGGCAGCCGGCGCGGCGGGCGGTACGGATATCGGTGCCACCGTCGGTGCCGCGGTCGGTGCGGCTGTCGGTGGGGCAACCGGTGCCGCAGCCGGCGCCGGCGCGGCCGCCGAGGCAGGCCGGTCTCCGCGCCACGCGATCGGCGGGACCGGGGGCGCGTCCGCGAACGGCATCTCGCTCGTCGCGGCCATCGGTGACGATGCCGTCGCGGCCAGTACCGGCTCGGGAACCTCCGACTGCTGCGGGTGCGTTCCGGAGCCTGCAGTCGAGGGGGTCGGCACGACTCCTCCGGGGACCGCGACACCATGCTTGGTCACCGTCGAGTCCGCCGCCGGCGCATCGGGACGGGCAAGCACCGTTGCCGGCAGCGCGATGATCGCGGTGACCCCGGTTCCCGGCGCACGGCGCAACTGCACGTGGATGGCGTACCGGGCGGCCAAATGGGCCACGACGTAGAGACCGAGCGTTCGGGAGAGAGCGAGGCCCGGTGCCGGCGGACGCGCGAGCAGCGCGTTGGCGGCCGCAACACGCTCTTCTTCCATGCCGATGCCCTCGTCGGTGACGGTGATCACGAAGCGCCGCTCGACCCGGCGCCCGGCCACGACGACGGGCGTGGACGGCGGCGAGAAGGCGGCCGCGTTCTCGAGGAGCTCGGCGATGAGGTGAGTGACGTCCGCGACGGCGTTGCCGGCAACCGCGATGTCGTCCTCGAACCCGAAGTACGTGACCCGCGCGAAGTCGGCAATCTCGGCTGCGGCTGCGCGCACGACGTCGATGACGGGGATCGCCGAGCCCCACTGTCGTGGCTGCTCGGCGCCCGATAGGACAAGGAGGCTCTCCGCGTTGCGGCGCATCCGGGTCGCGAGATGGTCGAGCTCGAACAACGCCGAGAGCTCGCGCGGATCGTCGACCCGGCCCTCCATGTCGTCCAACATCCGGATCTGACGGTCGAGCAGGCTCTGATTACGACGGGCCAGGTTCACGTAGAGGTCGCCGATGCCCTTCCGCAGGAGCTCGGACTGCTCCTGGGCAACTGTGACCGTGACGTCCTGGATCATGCTGAATGCCTTCGCGAGCTCACCGATCTCATCCTCGGAGTCGACTCGGATCGGCGTCAGCTCTTCGAGCTGGTCGGGTGTCAGCTCACCCCCGCGGCGCAGCGTGTCGACAAGGCGGGGCAATCGTCGCTCCGACATGTCGCGCGCGGCACGCGTCAGCGCACGCAGAGGTCGATTGACGGCCCGGACGAGCGCGTACGCGAGCAGCAGTGCAACGAGAACTGCAGCTGCGGTGCCGAGGGCCACGACGACGGTGTCTCGTCGGGTCTGGGCCTGGCGTTCGGCGGCGACACGATCGACGACCGTCAGCGCCGCAGCCGCGCCCGTGTCGAGGCGCGCCTGCTGCCGGGTGTACCAATCCTCGTACTCAGCCGGCGACGCGACGAGCGTGGTCGGGAGACCCCCATCGGTGGTGTTCGCCGAGATGGGGCTCGGGCCGGGGCTCGCACTTGCGGACGCGTCGAACGCGGCTCGTTGCGCCGGGCTCGCCGCGGCGTCGAAACGCGCCGTGGACGCGCGCTCGTCGACGAGTGCTTGGACCCGGGCAGTTCCGAGTGCTTCGGCCAGATCGGCACTGACCCGCCCGGTTTCGCTGTGTCGGATCACGAAGAGCAGAACCGCGGCCTGGTCGCTGAGCGCGACTTGGCTCTGACGCACGTCGAGCACCGCGCCAAGCCCGGTTGCGAGGTCACGATCCTCGAGGTCACGAACGATGTCTTCGGCGCCGGCGAGGGACTCGTGCGCGAGAGGCCCGAAGTAGGCGATCCACGACGAGCCGAGATCGACGGCGCCGCGGTTCTGCGCCAGGAGTGCGCCGGTCGTCGTCGCCAAGGCTTGGACGTTCGCTTCGGTCGCCGGGCTGACCCGACCATCGAGCAAGCCGGCTGAGGCCTCCAGCGCGGCGACCGCGCGGTCGGTCCTGTCGCGGGCCGAGCGCAGCGCCTTGGTCGAGCCCTCCGGGTTGCCCGCGCCCGAGCGGACGAAGGTCTCCGATGCCACCCCCTCGTCGGCGGCGGCGCGCGCCAACGCAGTCAGGTCACGGAACGGGACGACGACATGGTCGTAGTCCTGGGCCACGGAGAGCGCTTCGAAACGCCCGGAGATGATCGACCCCGCGAAGACCAGCAGCACCGCGAGCGGCATGCTCACGACAAGGATGAGCTTGGACCGGAATGGCAGCCTCGCCAGCATGAAACCCCCGAGGGCGCGGGCACCGTACCCGCCGAAGGTCGTTTCGGCACTTCCCGAAGTCGCCTTGAGGAAGAAGGCTGCGGGAATCAGGCTGCCGGGATCAGGCCTCGTCCCCGCGCTGTTGCATGGCTTCGAACTCCTCTGCGGTCATGAGGACGTCACGGGCCTTCGAGCCCGTCGACGGCCCCACCACGCCCTTGCGCTCGAGAATGTCCATCAGACGGCCGGCTCGGGCGAAACCCACCCGGAGCTTGCGTTGGAGCATCGACGTGGAGCCGAGCCCGCCCCGCACCACGAGCTCCATGGCGTCGACGAGTAACGGATCGTCGTCGTCGTACCCGTCGTGACCAGCCCCGATTGCGCCGGCTTCGTCGACAATGCCCTCGGCATAGAGCGACTCCGTCACCTGACGCTTCCAGTGCGCAGCGACCTTTCGCACGCACTCCTCGTCGACCCACGCACACTGGATCCGCTGCGCCCGACTCGAGCTCGCAGTCAGCGCGAGCAGGTCGCCCTGACCGATCAGCTTCTCGGCCCCAGCCTGGTCGAGGATCACTCGGGAGTCCGCGAGGCTCGACACGCTGAAGGCGAGGCGACTCGGTACGTTGGCCTTGATCACCCCGGTGATCACGTCAACCGAGGGGCGCTGAGTCGCGATCACCAGGTGGATGCCGACGGCGCGAGCCATCTGCGCGATCCGACACACGCTGGACTCCACGTCACGCGCCGCCACCATCATCAGGTCATTCAGCTCGTCGACCACGATCACGATGAACGGCAGGCGTTCATAGCCCTTCCCCGAGACCAGGTCGGGCTCGTCAGGCGTGGGCAGCTCGCCCCGATCGACCATCGCGTTGTATCCCGTGATGTCACGCACGCCGACCTCGGCGAGCGTCTCGTAGCGCATGTCCATCTCGCGCACTGCCCAGTCCAGCGCGTTCGCCGCCTTCTTGGGGTTCGTGACCACCGGCGTGAGCAGGTGCGGAACGTCGTTGTAGGCGCCGAGCTCAACCCGCTTGGGGTCGACGAGGATCAGCCTCACCTGATCAGGTGTGCAGCGCATGAGCAGCGACGTGACGAGCGAGTTGATGCAGCTCGACTTCCCCGAGCCCGTCGCGCCCGCGATGAGCACGTGCGGGAGCGTGGCGAGGTTCAGCATCACCGCACGCCCGGCGATGTCGCGACCGAGGCCGACCTCGAGCGGGTGCGTCGCGGCCTTCGCCTCGGGCGACATGAAGATGTCGCCGAGGGTCACCAGCTGGCGCGCCTTGTTCGGCACCTCCACACCGATTGCGGACCGACCGGGGATCGGAGCGAGGATGCGAACGTCGGGGGACGCCATCGCGTAGGCGATGTCGTGGCTGAGACCGGTGACGCGGTTCACCTTGACGCCCGCGGCGAGCTCCAGCTCGTAGCGGGTGACCGTCGGACCGACGGTCATGCCGACGAGCTTGGCGTCGACACCGTGCTGCTGGAGCGCCGCCTGGAGGACCTTCCCGCCCTCCTCCACCAGCCGTCGGTCGGTTGGCTTCGCATCACCCTTCTTCAGCAGCGTCTTCGCGGGAAGCTTCCACGCGCCCTTCCTCCCACCCTTGCCGGCCTTCGGGCCGAGGTCGAGCGCGGTCTGCCCGTCGTCCTCGACGACCACCGGTGGGAGATCGGTCAGCGTCGGCTCATCGGCGTCGGCCATCTGGAGGTCATCGATCCCATCGGCCTCGACGTCATACAAGGACACTGCGGGTAAGACCATCCCCGTCCCGGGTCTCACGTCGCGCTCGAACGCGCCCTCGGGTGCCAATGTCGGGTCGAAGACCGGCGTCACCGGAACCGCGTCGGACGTCGCGACAGCAGGGTCCAGGTGGCCCGTGAGGTCCAGGTGGTCGGGGTCGTCCTGTACCTGTTCGTCGAGTTCATGATCGTCGTCGAGCGCATCGTCGTCGTGTGGCCCCGCGACCTCCCCAAACCGGCGGGCGTGGGTGCCAACGTGTCCGCCGGCGCGCTTCGCGCCACGGCCCAAACCCGACATGACATCGCTCATCGGGATGCCCGGCGCGAGCAACGCGCCGAGGATCGCAAGCCCACCGAGCACGATCGCCGCGCCGACGGTTCCTGCCGCCGTGGCGAGCGGACCACCGATCGCCACGCCCATGAATCCACCGGCGTCGCGCAGCGCCCGCGCCGGTCCGTCGACCGAGGGACTGTCGAACGCGAGGTGGAGCGTGCCGACCGCGGCGATGCCCAGGAGCGCGAACCCGACGCCGACACGTAGCGGTGCGGGCTCATTCGGCGCATCCTCGCCCGCATCTTCGGCCTCTGCCGCGCGCCGCGCCGCAGGGCGACGACTGAAGAGGAGGATCGCGAACACGACGCAGACGACCGGCACCGCGTACCGAGCGCGCCCGAGCAGTGATCCGAAACCGTCGTTCAGTCCCCGACCGACCGGGCCGGCGAGGTCGGACACCAGTCCGAGCATCGCGAGCGCCGCGACGACGAGCAGTCCGACGGCCAGGGCATCGGCACCATGACCTCCGAGCTCACGGCGGGCCGCTTCGCGAGCCCGCTCGCTCCGAGTGGACGTCGCCGACGCAGAACGGCGCTTCGCCGGGCCGCGCTTGGCCGGCTTCTTGGTCGTGGACCTCTTGGAGCTTGACCGAGTGGAAGCGCGCGCCGCGGTGCGGGTAGCCATGCGAGCCACGGTAACACCGGCAACACTCGCCACAGTCGGATACCCCAGCCCCCGGTAGCCGCCTGGCGGCTCGGACCGGGCCGCCGTCAGAGCGCCTGCGCGTAGCCCCCGTCGACCGGGTACACCTGGCCGGTGATCCACTCGGCCGCGTCGCTGCAGAGCAGCACCGCGAGCGGGGCCGGGTCGTCAACCCGCCCCAGTCGCCCAATCGGGTAGGCCCGGGCCCGCTTCGCCTCGAAGTCGGGGTCGGCCTCGGCCATCTCCGCCATCACACCGTGCAGCATCGAACCCAGCGCGATGCAGTTGACGGTGACGCCCTGGCGACCGACCTCGGCGGCCAGCCCTCGCGAGAAGCCCATCGCGGCAGCCTTGGCCGCGCCGTACACGACCTGGAGGCGCTCTCCCCTGCGTCCGGCATCCGAGACGATCGTGAGGATGCGCCCCCACCCGCGCTCGAGCATGCCGGGAAGGTAGGAGTGGGTGACGTGCAGCACTCCGGTGAGGTTGACGCGCATGATCGGCTCCCACTCGTGCGGAGCCGTCTCCGCGAATTGCACGAGGCGGGTGTCGCCGCCGCTCCAAGCCAGCACGCCGCTCCCCGCGTTGTTCACGAGGATGTCGATGGGCCCGGTCGTCGCGACCATGTCGTGCACGGAAGCAGGGTCACACACGTCGGCCGCGACGGCATGGGCCGTGCCGCCCTCTGCCTCGATCTCGGCGACTACGCGCTCGGCCCGGTCGAGGTCGAGATCGTTGATCCAGAGCTCGGCACCGGCGCGGGCCATGTGCATGGCGATCGCGCGTCCTACTCCCGCCCCCGAGCCGGTCACGACAGCAGTGCGCCCTCCGATGAAGTTCGACCAGTCCCTGATCATCCCTCTTGCTGCGCTTCCACTCCGCTAGCGCTCCGCTACTTGTCGCCCGCCGTCACATCCGTGACGAAGCGCCGAGCGAACTTCTGGTTCTCCATGCAGCGCTTCGCGTACGCCGAGCTCACGGTCTTGCACTGCTCTTCCGGATATCCGTTGGTGCAGCCGGCGTGCCCTGGGCCCCCGCCTGGCTCATCGCCTGCTGCATGGCGTCGTCAGCCTGCTTCTTGGCGTCCTTGAACATTCCCACCAGATCAGCTCCTCGCTCAGGCGGTCGGATGCAGTCTGTCTGAATCCGAGTGTCAGCGACACCGACGGACCGATGAAGGCCCTGCTGACTGACCGGCTGACCGGCCGGCCGACCGGCCCTACGCGCGGGCAGCTTCGCGGTCCTGAGCCACCATGTCGAGGGACGCGTACTCCTCGCCGGTGTCGGCCCAGTCCTCGAACTGGATCACGCCGAGCTCGGTGAACTTCTCGCGCAGCCAACCGTCGGCCGCGTCGAGAAGCCCGAGCTTCTTGCAGTTCGGGACGATCTTGGAGAACAACATCCCCTGGAAGATCGGACGGTCGGGAGCCTGGAGGACGAACTTGACCGCCTGCTTCACGTCGACGCCCATGCGCTCCCAGACCTCCTGTTGGAGGAAACGGTCGCGCATTCGAACGGCCGCCTCGTACGCGAACTCTTGGCGCTCGCGAATCTCCGTGGCGCTCAGCTGCTCGTAGTACTCCTGCAAGGACAGCACGCCGAACGCGACATGCCGGGCCTCGTCGCTCATCACATAGCGCAGCAGCTGCTTGAGGAGAGGTTCGGTCGACATCTGGTGCATGAAGCCGAACGAGGCGAGCGCGAGGCCCTCGACCATGATCTGCATGCCGAGGTAGGTCATGTCCCAGCGGCTGTCGGTGATGATGTCGTCCAGCAGCGCCTTGAGGTGCGCGTTGATCGGGTAGTGCCCCGACAACTTCTCGTCGAGGTAGCGCGAGAACACCTCGACATGGCGGGCCTCGTCCATCACCTGCGTCGACGCGTAGTACTTGGCATCGATCCACGGAACGGTCTCGACAATCTGCGCGGTGCAGATGAGGGCGCCCTGTTCGCCGTGCATGAACTGCGACAGCGTCCAGTTCTGCGACTCGACGCCGAACGCGAGCCACTCCTTGTCACCCCAGTTCTCGAACGGCGTGCCGGTCGTGTCCACGCCCGACTCGTACAGGTAGCTGTTCGCGGCCTGGTTCGCCTCGACCACCTTCTCCTGGTCCACGTCGGTGTCCCACGGGAGGTCGTTCGCGTTCCACTGTGAGGTCTTCGCCTTCTCGTACAACTTCGCGAGCGGCGCCCGGGTGCGCTCGTAGTCCCAGGTAAAGATCGTGCTGCTGTTGGCTGCGACCTCGTGCATCGTCGCGTCGACATCGCTGTTCGAGGTCGCAAGGATCGCGTCGATGTCGTCCAGATCGGCGCGGCCGATGAGCTCTTCGTTCGAGATGGCCATGGCAGTCAGCCCTTCGACAGCTGGTTGGAGACTTTCAGGACATGGGATGGTTCGATCGCAGGGAGCACGAAGGCATGCACGTATCCGCGCAGCGTCTCGGCATCGGCGAGGGAGACGGGCGCAGTCGGCGACAGCCAGAGCGCGAGTCCGATGCGGGCGATCCACTCGGCCGCGCGCGTCGCGTCGTCCCCGACGAAGCGAGTGAAGCACGGCGCGATTGCCTCGGCGGCGTCCTGCAAGAACCGATCACCACCCGCGAACGTGAGGTACGGCAGCAACTGCTCGGGTTCGACGTCGGCGACGAATCGCAGCGCGGCGTGCTCCCCCAGCTCGCGACCCACGACGCGAAGCACACCGACCACGGCGTCCTCGAGCGTGGCGGCGGCGCCTGCTACCCCGCGAGCGAGATCGGCAACGCGCAACGCCTCCGCGTGCACCGCGGCGGCGACGAGGTCCTGGCGGGAGCCGAAGTAGCGATAGAGGGTCGCCCGGGAGCAGCCGGCTTCACGCGCGATGTCATCGATCGTGGTCTTGCTCAGCCCGTGGCGGGCAATGCAGGCCAGGGTCGCGTCGAGAGCGCGTGTCTCGACCGGATCCGGGTGAAGGGTGTCGACTGCGAGCGCGGCGGTCACCGCTGAGATGATACGACCATGATCGTCTCACCGTCAACATGTCGCAAGACCCGCACGTCTCGACCCGACGAGCGCTTACTCGTTTCCCCGGGATGACAGGATCCCCCCGAGCAGCTCCCGACCGACGAGATCCCGGACTTCGGCCGGGTCCCCGAGATCCCACCGACCTGGGCTCCCGATCAGGGAGAGCAGCATCCGGGCGACGTAGTCGGCGGCGATCTCCACGTCGACGTCGTCCCGGAGGCGTCCGCCGACCCGCTCGGCCGCCAGCAGGGGGGCGAGATACCCGGTGATGTAGCGCAGCACCCGGTGCTGCTCGATCGTCATGAGCGGAAGCAGGGCGTCGGGCTCGGTTGCCAGCACCTTCTGGAGGACCTCGTGCTCCAGCAGCGAGCGCCGGGCAAAGGACAGGGCGCGTTCCAGACGTGTCTCGAGGTCGGGCACGTCCTCGACCTCGGCCGCGAGTCGGGCGAAGAAGCGGTTCATCTCCCACCCGACGGTCTCGCGCATGATCTGGTCGCGCCCGCCGGGAAACATGCGATAGACGGTCGCGCGCGACACCCCCGAAGCCCGGGCAACGTCGTCGACGGTCGTCTTGGCAAGCCCGAAGCGGGCGACGCACTCGTACGTGCCCGCGTAGACCAACTCACGTTGGTCCGGGGCGGGCGATTCCATCTCCCGAGCGTAGGGGGGCGGCCGTGGCCGCCCCCCTACCTCGGTCCTGTGCGTCGGACCTGTCCGTCCGAGCCCGGCTCCGGCTCAGCCGGGGATCGGGTACTTCTTCGCCGCGGCCGACGCCGCCGGCGGCCCGACCGGTGCGAGCCCGATCAGCTGGCTCGGGTCCACCTTGAACACCGTCGTCGCGCGTGGCGGGTTGCGGTCCGCGGCGGACTTGCCGTACTTGTAGTCGCCGGAGAGCCCGTCGAACTTCAGTGTGCCGACCTGGTTGGAGGCCTTGAGGATGCCCTCGTGGGACAGGTCGCCGTTCTTCACCGCCTTCTGCAGGATCTGGTAGAGCGCCTGGCCCTGCGCGTACCCGAACGCGAAGTACGGGTCCGGCTTCTGACTCGGGGCGTATTGCTGCTGACGCTCGAGGAACGGGGCCATCCCCGGGATCGCCGGGTCGCCCCACGCCGCCCCCGGCTGGGTCGACACCAGGAGGTGGTCGACCAGGAACTGCTGCAGGTTCGGGCTCTGCGCGAGCACCGGCAGCCAGAACACCCCCAGGGCGATCATCTGCGGCGAGAAGTTCAGCGCGATCGACTTGGTGGCGATCGCCGTCGCGTCCACGGCGGTCGCAACCACGAGCACCGCGGCGCACTTCGCGTCCGAGAGCGACTGGATCTGGGCCGTCAGGTCCTCACCCGTCTTGAACCGCTCGGTGGGTCCCGTCTTGAGCTTCAGCGCCTTCTTCGCGTAGGCGAGCCCGTCGAGGCCGGCCTGGCCGAACTCGTCGTCCTGGGCAAGGGCGCAGACCTTCTTCCCCTTGCCGCCGTTCTTCGTGTAGTAGTCGAGCCCGTTGATCGTCTCGATCTGGTATGGAGAACCGACCGGGAACAGGTTCGGGTTCTTCACCCACGTCGCGTCCAGCGTCGCGGGCGCGCCCGCACTCTGGTCGACCTGCATCTTCGGCAGGAGCGCCTTGGTGACCTGGGTGCCGAGGATCTGCTGAAAATCGACGACGTCGCCCTTGATCTTGTCGTAGGCCTGGATCGCGTTCGCCGGCTGGTACTGGCTGTCCTCCTGGACGAGCTCGACCTTGTACTTCCCGCCGACCCCACCGAGGTCACCGTTGACGTAGTCCCACCAGAGCTGGTTGCCCGCAGTGAGCGGCGTACCGATGAGGCTCACCGTCCCCGTCAATGGGGTGATCACCCCGAGCTTGATCGTCTTGCCGTCAAAGCCGTCGGTCGACGGCGGAGCCTTGGCGTGGACGCGGGCGACCGCAGGAGCGGTCGCCGCCATGACAAGCCCTGCCGCGACCGCGAACGTCAGGAACGCTCGAAGTCCTCGTCGCTGCATGGTGCCTCCTCTTACTTGGGGGTCTCTGGTTCCTCGGGGGGTATCGAGAGCTGCGCCCATCATGACCCACGTTTCGCCAGCGGCCACGTCGCGAAGTAGTCGCGGACCCGACGCCAGATGCCGGCGAGGCCGTTGGGCTCCGCCACGAGGAACACGATGATGAGGATCGCGTAGAGCAGCGTCTGCAGGGCGGGCTTCGAGATGCCCGAATCGGTGGCCGACGAGGACACGAACGGGAGCTGGCCGGCGAACTCGTCGATGAGCGCCGGCATCGCCCCGATGAGCAGCGCCCCGATGATGGGGCCGTAAATCGTGCCCACGCCGCCCACGATGATGATCGCGAGGTAGCTGATCGAGAGATTCAGGCCGAGTGAGGAGTCGTCGGGAACGAGGTACTGGATCCAGATGCCGTAGAACACCCCGCCGACCGTGGCGATCGCGCTCGACAGGACGAAGGCGCCGACCTTGGTCCGGAACAGGCTCACCCCGACCACTTCGGCGGCCACGTCGCGGTCACGGACTGCCTGGAAGGCCCGGCCCGGACGCGAGCGCACCAGGTTCTTGCACAGCAGCGCGACCAGGGCGACGACCGCCCAGACGAGGTAGAAGAAACCCTGGTTGCGGCCGAACGTCTCGCCGAAGACATCGAGGCTCGTGAAGTTGAGCCCGAAGATCTTCACGTCGATCGGCATCGGGACGCCGGCATTTCCGCCGGTGACCTCTTCCCAGCTCCGCCAGATGTAGATCGCGACGAAGACCAGCCCGAGGGTCGCGATGATGAGGTAGTTGCCCCGCAGCCGCAGCGCAGGGACCCCGACCAGGTACCCGACGCTCGCGCCGAGCAGGATCGCGACGCCGAGGTACGCGGGGAAGCTCCACCCGAGACCGCCGTAGTCCTCCGGACGGCCGCAGTAGCTGGCGGTGAACGCACCGAGTCCGATGAACGCCGCCGTCCCGAGCGAGGGCTGCCCGGTGTAGCCCGTGAGCAGGTTGAGGCCGAGCGCTCCGATCGCGGTGATCCCGGCCAGCGTCAGCACGCTCGCCCAGAAGTCGTCGAGCTGGAACGGCAGCCAGAGGTAGAGCGCGAGCAGCACGACGAGGAACAAGCGGCCGCGCCGCGTGCCGATCAGGCGCAGGTCGTGACCGTAGTTGCGGACGAGGCGCCGACTGGCCCGGGCCATCAGACCCGCCTCACGTCGCGCGTGCCGAACAGCCCGTAGGGCCGCACGACGAGCACGATGAGCATCACGACCCAGGGCATCACCGCGGCGAAGCCCCCCGGCAGGAACGGCAGCAGGTCGGACTGGTAGCCCGCGGTCAGGACTTCGAGGATCCCGATGGTCGCCCCGCCCACGACCGCTCCGAGCGGGGAGTCGAGTCCGCCGAGCACCACGGCCGGCAGGGCCTTCAGTGAGATGACGGTGATCCCGATCCCGAGGCCGGTCCCCGGACCCGCGCCGGCCCCGAGCATCGTTCCGGCGAGGACGGCCACGACGCCGGCGATCGCCCACGACAGCGCCACGATGCGCCGCACGTTGATCCCTTGGGCGAGCGCGGCCTCCTGGTCGATCGCGGTTGCGCGCATGGCGACGCCGTACTTGGTGTAGCGGAAGAACGCGAAGAAGACGCCCAGCACCGCGGCCGCGAGGAGGATCGTGGCGATGTCGACCTGGAGGATGTTCACGTCGCCGATGGTGACCTTCTCCAGCCCCCAGGGCGTCTCGATGTTCGACGCGGAGTTCTTCCAGATCGTCGTGACGATCGGTTCGATGAGTAACAGGATCCCGACGGTCACCAGGATGACCGCGTAGACGGGACGGCCGACCATCCGACGCAGCACGAGCCGTTCCAGAACGATGCCGAGCAGCGCCCCGAGCCCCATCGAGACGAGGACCGCGAGCCAGAACGGAAGATCCCAGGTCGCGGTCGCGTTGTACACGAGGAACGCGCCGAGCGCCACCATGCCGGCCTGCGCGAGGTTGATGACGCCGGTCGCACGGTAGATCACGACGAAGCCGAGTCCGACGAGTGCATACACCGCTCCGAGTGCGGCACCGGAGGCGACGAGTTGGAAGAACTTCGTCACGCGTACATCTCCTCGACCAGGTCCGAGAACTGTGCGACGACCGCACCGCGCCGCACCTTGAAGTTCGGGGTGAGTGCGCCGTCGTCGTGGCTGAGCTCGGTCGCCAACAACGCGAACCGTTCGATGCGGTCGCCCGCCGCGAGCGACCGGTTCACCTCGTCGATCCAACGCCCGATGAGATCGTGCACCTCCGGGCGGGCCGCGAGACTGCGCATCGTGGTGAACGGCACACCCTCTTCTGCGGCCCAGTCGCCCACTGCGGCGTCGTCGACGGCCACGAGAGCGCCAACGCACGGGCGACCGTCCCCGATCACGATCGCAGCCCGCACGTACGGCGATGCTTGGAGGCGCTGCTCGAGCGGGGACGGCGCCACCGCGTGTCCACCGGAGGTGACGATGATGTCCTTGGTCCGTCCGACGATCGTGAGCGTGCCGTCGGCGTCGAGCGTCCCCACGTCACCGGTACACAACCAGCCCGATGCGTCGAGCCGCTCGGCGGTCTCGGCCGGGGCGTCGAGATAGCCGGCGAACACGACATCGCCACGGACCCGCACCTCCCCGGCGCTCGAACCGTCCTCCCTGACACCGCCGGTGCCGCCCTCGGCCCCCGCATCGACGCCCACCTCGGTCCCGGGCACCGCCCGCCCGACCGTGCCGGGACGTCCACCGGCGGCCGGCACCACCGTGGCGATTCCGGTGCTCTCGACCAGCCCGTAGAGCTCTCGCACCGTCATACCGAGGCCGGACCACCACTCGAGCAGCTCGATCGGCGCAGGTGCACCGGCGGCCACCGCGACGCGGACCCGGCGCAGGCCCACTCGGGATCGGACGGGCCGAGTGACGAACAACGCCGCGAGTGACCCCCGCAACGATCCCCCACTGGGGGAAGCGATGCGGAACGCCGATCGCTTGATGCGCCCGGCATCGCGCAGGCCCGCCTCGATGCGGCCGCGCAGGCGTCCCCACAACCGTGGTGACGCCAGGAAGAACGTCGGCTCCACCTCTCGGAGGTCATTCTCGATCGCGTCGCCCCCCTCACCGAAGTGGACCGTCGCGGCGGCCCGGGTGGCTTGGGCCACGACGAGCACCCGCTCGGAGATCTCGCACAGCGGGAGGCAAGACACGATCTGGTCGTGCGAGCCGAGTCCGTACTCGGCGATGCCCGCGGCGGCCGCGGCCGCAAGGTTCCCGTGCGTCAGCAGCGCGCCTTTGGACGTCCCCGTGGTCCCCGGCGTGAACACCACAGTGGCGACGGTCCCCGGTTCGAGCGTCGCGACGGACTTCTGCCAGAGCTCGGGATCGGCGCCGCGCAGCGCTACGGCATCGAGGCTGCCGAGCGCCTCGAGCTCTTCAAAGCTCGCGGCGGGCGCCTCGAGGCGACGGATCCCGCGTGGGTCGATGACAAAGATCTTCTCGAGCCCAGTGCCTTCGCGGACCTCGAGCAGCTTGTCGAGCTGCTCCTCGTCCTCGACGACCGCGATGCGGGCCCCGCACCGGCCCAGCAGGTCGGCCGCCTCCCCGGCCGGCGTGGTCGGGAACATCCCGACCGTCGCGGCGCCGAGTCCCTGGATGGCAAGGTCGGTGATCACCCACTCGGGTCGGTTCTCGCTCACGAGCAGGACTCGATCGCCCCGGCCGAGGCCGTGATGCGCGAGCGAGCGGCCCACCGCCGCCACGCGCCCCGCATGCTCTTCCCACGTGATCTCGCGCCAGCGGCCGAGCTCCTTGACCCGCAGCGCGACGCCGCGGGGTCGATCCGCGGCATGCTGGAGCAGCCACGCGGGCAGCGTCGATGGGGTTCCGGCCGCTTCGGGCGCGGGGAGAACCGGGGCCACGGCCGCGCTCACGCGTGCTCGCCCTGGCCGAGGTACGCCTCGATCACCCGGGGATTGGCCTGCACGTCGGCCGGCGGACCGAGCGCGATCGGCTCACCGAAATCGAGGACGAGCAGACGGTCGGCCAGCTCCATCACCATCTGGAGGTCGTGTTCGACGAGGATCATACTGAGGTCGAGCTCGCGTCGGATCTCGAGGATGAGGCGCGCCATGTCCTCGGTCTCCTCACGGTTCATCCCCGCGACCGGCTCGTCGAGCAACAGCAGCCGCGGCTCCATGGCGAGGGCGCGCCCGAGCTCGATCTTCTTCTGGATGCCGTACGGCAACGTCCCGACCGGCTCGTACCGGTACGGCTGCAAGGCAAGGAGCTCGATGATCTCCTCGACTCGTCCTCGATTGACGATCTCCTCCCGGCGAGCCCGGCCGACCCAGGCCATTCCGGCAAGGAGGCCGGTGCGCATCCGCACGTGACGTCCGAGCATGAGGTTGTCGATCACGTCGAGGTTCACGAAGAGACCGAGGTTCTGAAATGTCCGCGCGATCCCGAGACCCGCGATCGCCGGCGGCTTTCGACCGATGATCTCCTTGCCCTCGAAGCGGATGCTCCCCTGCTTCGGACGGTAGACGCCATTGATGCAGTTGAACGTCGACGTCTTCCCGGCGCCGTTCGGGCCGATGACCGCGAAGAGCTCACCGGGCTCGACCGTGAAATTCACGTCGCGCAACGCGGTGACGCCTCCGAAGGCAAGCGTCACTTCCTCGAACTCGAGCAGCGGCGTGGTCATATCGTCCACATCAGGCGGTCCACATCACGCGGTCCAGCGCCGTCGGCGTCGGTACGTCTTGAGATCGCGGAAGGAGCGTCGCCCCCGCTCACCCATGCCGAGGTACGCCTCGCGGATCTCCTCGTCACCGAGGAGCTCGGACCCGAGACCCTCGCGGACGACGTGTCCATTCTCGAGCACGGAAGCGCGATGTGCGATCGAGAGCGCCATCATCGCGTTCTGCTCGACCAGCAGCACACTCGTCCCGGTCTCGGCGATCGCCACGATGGTGTCGCGGATCTGGTGCTGGATGAGCGGGGCGAGCCCCAGCGACGGCTCGTCGAGCAGGAGCAGGCGGGGGTCGGCCATGAGCGCCCGACCGATCGCGAGCATCTGCTGCTCGCCCCCCGAGAGATACCCGGCGACCGATCGGCGGCGGGTCCTGAGGATGGGGAACATCTCGAGGACGCGCTCGTAGGTCTGGCGCGTCCCGGCACGGTCCCGACGGGTGAACCCGCCGGCCCGGAGGTTGTCGTCGACGGTGAGCTCGGCGAAGACGCGACGGCCTTCCATCACCTGGGCGAGCCCGCGCCGGACGATCGCCGGCGCCCCGAGCCCGAGGATCGACGTGCCGTCGAGCCGGACGTCGCCGCGCACCGCCCGGCCCGAGTGCTCGGACAAGAGCCCCGAGACCGCGCGCAACAGGGTGGTCTTCCCGGCGCCGTTGGCGCCGAGCAGCGCGACGATCTCGCCTGCTCCCACCTCGAGGCTGACCCCACGCAGCGCTCGGACCGCGCCGCCGTAGAGCACCTCGAGGTTGTTGACTGCGAGGAGCGGCCTCTCATCACCCACAGAGCGCGACGCTACGGCCGAAGGCTGCAGAGGGCAACGCCCCGGGTTGCCCAGAGCCCGTCAGGCCCCGGCACTCGTCAGGACAGGAACGCGTCAAGGCCGAGCGTGAGGCCCGGACGCTCGCCGACCGAGCGCACCGCCAGGAGCACGCCGGGCATGAACGAGGTCCGGTCATAGGAGTCGTGGCGGATCGAGAGTGACTGGCCGGTCGTGCCGAGCAGAACCTCCTGGTGCGCGACCAGCCCCCTGAGGCGCACCGAGTGGACACGGATGCCGCCGGGGCCCTCGCCGCCACGCGCACCGTGGACCACCGTCTTCTCGGTGGGGTCAGTTCCCCAGTCCGACGATGCTTCGGCCATGCGTGCCGCCGTGAGCATCGCGGTGCCCGACGGCGCATCCACCTTCTCGTCATGGTGCAGCTCGATCACCTCGGCGGTCTCGAAGTACGGCGCCGCAAGCTCGGCGAAGCGCATCATGAGCACCGCGCCGATCGCGAAGTTCGGCGCGATGACGACGTTGGCCGAGCTGGCCTCGAACCGGGCGCGCAGGTCGTCGATGTCAGCCTCGGAGAACCCGGTGGTGCCAACCACCGCGTGCACGCCGTTCGCCGCGCACCAGCGCAGGTTCTCACGTGCCGCGTCGAGCACGGTGAAGTCGACTGCGACCTCGGCCCCGGCATCGGCGAGCGCTTCGCCGGTGCGTGCGACCTGGAGCCCGGTGCCGGAAATGCCGAGTTGCTGGAGGTCGATCCCGGCGTGCAGCGGATCGACCGCGGCCACCAACTCAAGGTCTGATTCTCCCGCGACCGCAGTGCAGACCGTGGAGCCCATACGGCCCCCAGCCCCGAACACCCCGACGCGGATCACAAAACGCAGGCTAGAGCGTCGCACCGCCGACCGCGGCGCCTATCTGCCGTTGCCGACCGCGGCGTCGATCTCGCCGCGCGCCCCGCGGTCGCGCTCGAAGGTCGCCGCGTCGACCGGTCCGACCACGGCAAGGGTTCGCTCGGGCATCCCGAGCACCCGATCGACAACTCTCGTGATGTCATCGGCTTCGACCCGCGTGACCTCGGCGACCAGGTCATCGAGCGACGGGACCTCGCCGAGCGTGAGCTCGCTGCGTCCGAGGCGATGCATGCGGGAGTTGGAGCTCTCGAGCGACAACGCCAGCGAGCCTGTGAGGTGCCCCTTGGCGGCCACCAACTCGCGTTCGGTGATCCCCCGCTCGGCGGTCAGCCGGGCGAGCTCGGCCTCGAGGGTGTCGAGC
>Ga0315278_10001960_pt1 | contig 18215 bp, 14 predicted proteins | sample YL17G06_0_MG_FD_203880 | JGI IMG/M metagenome (GOLD analysis project Ga0315278, IMG submission 203880) | Sediment microbial communities from Yellowstone Lake, YNP, Wyoming, USA - YL17G06_0 | ecosystem: Environmental > Aquatic > Freshwater > Lake > Sediment | place: USA: Wyoming | collected... | reverse complement strand
CCGGAGGAATTTTTAAGGCTGGAAAATGAGAAATTTTCCACAGGCATGCCTGTGGAGGCAGTATCAATTAACGCTGGATACTCCAATTCATAGTGGTACAATAAATGGGGTAAGGTCAGCCGTACACCACTTTTTTCTCGTTCTCGCCTGGTGAGGGTACTTCGGGCTGAATCCCTTTTGGACCCCACATCCGTGTCAACGTCGGATGACGGTGTATCTCAAGCTCATCCTGAAACACAAGCGCCTCTTTGGAGTTCGGCTTCATTGCTTTTTTTTCAAGCGAATGAGCCGTTCCTTGGCCTTTTCGTAGGCCGCTTCGTCCCTCTTGCCTTTTAGAGTATGCTTGGGACGATGGAAAGAAAATCCCTGCTGGTGCAACAATCTGCGTATCTGGTCGTCGCTGAAACGAACACCAATTACTTTGCCCAGATGCTCGGCCAGACGAACCGCCGACCAAGTCGAAAAACCGTATCCGAGTTTGAGAGGATTGGTCTGTACTGCTTTGCTCATCTGACGAAGAAATTCCGGCGTCGCTCGGCAGGGACGACCGGGTGGTTTTATTGGATACAACGCATTTACGCCGCCATTGCGATATAAACGCCTGACTCTTATTACCGTATCCGTCCCGCATCCAAGATGCTTGGCTATGACCGGAATTGTGTCGCTCGAATCTGACATCAGGATAATCAGGCAGTTGCGGAACACGTCTGCTGACGGGGTCGTTAAACGTACTCTGTCCAGTTCTTCCCATTGTTCGACGGTAAGCTTTATTCCACGTCCCATGGCGAACTCCTTTTCGCAATAGTAATCCCCTTTAAGGAGTATCGCCAATTGAACACGATTCAAACGAATCTTTTTGCGTTTCTACTTAGGATCGCTTACAGCACAACAGAGAGACTATCGCCGCGAAAGTTGAGGGTTTGAGTCCTTTCGGAGAGTAGACTATATCTTTCCGGATTTATGCTTACCTTGAAGAAGATATACTCTTGCTTTCAGCTTATCTTTGAAGCGTAGTTATTTAACCGATCTAAAAAGAAATCTTCCGTCCAGAGTTTGATAGAGGCCAGCTCACTCCGTCGGACAAAGCGTTTGATGTCGTCCTGAGCTTCCTTCCAATTCAAGGAGCAAATCCTTTTATGAAGCTGTTTCAGACACCAATCTTTGTCAATTTTCATTTTCCGACCCTGCCACTGCCCCTGTTGCTTAAGAGCCGAAGTAAGAAACTGGTAGTTGATTTTCTCCCCCCTGCTTGTAAACCAGATAAAATCATACCAGTCCCGTCCCTTTGCATATTCCCTGCACAGCAGAGCGTGAATTTTCCCTGCAAACAGGCTTGGCAAATCCTGCAACAACACCGAAGAAACGAACGGAAAGTCCAGATACTTCAACTCGTACCCGCTGCCTGCAGGTGGGTTGGTATCCACTTCGAGTTTAATCCGAATCTTGCGCATCGGGCCGGTTTTGCCGGCGTAGTCCCACCATAGCACCTTACCGACCGAGTCGTCCTTGATAAAGGCTTTTCTAACGGTTACGCTTGCTTTGGATTGGTCAACGATTTCCAAATTGTAACCGTAGGCAAGCAGTTCCTGCACGATGGATTTTAGATATGGCTCTATGACAAATTTTTTGTCGGGACTCTTCAGGATGAAATCCATATCCTCCGAAAAACGGTTCAATCCATAAAAGATTCTAAGGCAGGTCCCACCCTGAAAAACGCCGCATTTGAAAAAGTCCGTCCTGCCTAAAGCAGCCAGCGCAACCTCCTGGGTAATCTCGCGAATAGCCTGTTCTTCTTCCAACTCGGTCGTGCAGTTGTAGGATTTCAGCCTTTCCTGAACCATTTTGATGCTCATAACTTCAAATCCCCTTTCAAACCTTCAAGAAACTTCCGCACCCTTTGACTGTCGTAGTTGTCGATGACTTCTTCCATCTCCGCAGGATAAATCGACCGCAGGTCGGTTTCTTCGATTCGCATACTTTCGACAACGGGTTTCAAATCTGACCAGTCCTTTTTATAAACGTAAACGTAATCTGCAAGAGCCTTGATAGGACGGGCCATAAAAATAACATTGTCATCCTTTTCCAGTCGCTCGACTCCGGCATAGAAAGATTTCTGTGGAACGCGAGTGTAATAGAATCTGCCGATTGGCGCATCAAAAGTTTTTGATTTCCTCATCGAAACGCAGGTAATGGAATAAGTAGCCTCTGGAATCCAGCCATGCCAGGAAAGTGCAAACTCAAGGCTGACGTACGATGGGCCATAAATGCGTTGAGCCAAAACCAGTGGGTCAATCTTCTTCTTGAGATACTTCGGTGCTAGGCAGTACAGTCCCCGGCGAATCTGAAGAATCTCCCCTGCCGCCATTGCCCGCTTGACCAAGCCGTAGCGTTTGTCGTCCGTTCCGGAAATCAGGTTGGCCACATCTTCCGTACTGAACACTCCGCAATGAATATTCTCAAATACCTTTTCGGTTACGGTTTGCATCCTGCTCCTTTAAACTAATCGGTTACTGTCAAAATATGACAGTTACCGGCAACTATACAATACTTCGGCATAATCGTCAAGAATAATTAAGAAAACTGTCACAAAGCGACAGTATCTGGAAATCCAGTTGGCCTACGGTTGTATTAAAATTATTGCCAAACGGCAGCTTATAGAAGGCAACGTTGATTCCTTAATGTCTCAAGCCTCATCGTGGTATAAATACGTAATTTGCGAAAGGAACGCCCGGTCCGAAACACTCTTAATATGTTTTTGCAGAAAGTCTCATTATATATCACCTACGGCAACATCATATAATTTGGTTTTGCCGTCATGATTATGAAGAAAACGGTTAATCCGAGCCATCGATTTGCAACAGAATTTGCAACAGACCTGCACATTTAAGCTACTATTACGCTTCCGTTACGCTTCGGTCAGCATCATAAGTTCTTATTTGACAATTGTTAATCATTTATCCACAAATACTTACAAAACACTGTCACGGATTAGAAATCCGTTGCTCTATCCAGCTGAGCTACGGGCGCAAAAACTCTTATTTATGTCGACGATACTATAGCAGTTTTTCACCAACTATGTCAATCTCGAAACCCGCATAGGCAAACCGACAGCTTATTTTAAACTCATATTCGGACTAATTCTTTGGTATATTACTACAACAAAATTGATAAAAAAGTGGTTTCATAAAAAAGGGGTGCTTAAAAATATCCTATGTATAAAAAAATATTTCGTAACTTTGGGATACTGATTAGTGCGGTCCTTTTTGGACTCGCCTTGTATATAATCCATAATAAGCTCAGGCAATATCACTATCAGGACATAGCAAACCAGATACTGCAGACACCGATTTCGGTATTGTTCTTTGCGGTTGTTCTGACTTTTCTGGACTATCTTGTATTGACGGGCTATGACGCATTGGCGCTGATATATATAAAATTTCCCTTAAAATATTCCAAAATAGCAACCGCATCTTTTGTCGGATATGCCTTCAGTATAAATACCACTGTTATTGGGGGCAGTGCTGCAAGATATAGGATATATTCGGCTTTGGAAGTATCCGCCGGCGATGTTGCGCGGCTGGTGCTGTTTTGCGGACTGACATTCTGGCTCGGTCTTTTTGCAATAGGAGGAATGGTTTTTTTACTTCAGCCGCAACACATTCCACAATCGTTTCACCTGCCTTTCTTATCTGTCCGACCAATAGGCATAATCCTGTTGGTGGTGGTTTTTGCTTACATAGTTTTGTCTGCTTTCATAAAAAAACCGCTAAAAGTAAGAGATTGGCAGTTTGAAATGCCAACACTGACTTTATCGCTTGGACAGATTGCAATATCTTCCTTAGACTGGGCCCTTGCAGGTGCGGTTTTATATGTATTGCTGCCGCGAGGTATGGAACTCAGCTTTTCAAAATTTCTCGGGTTTTTCCTTTTAGGACAGATAGGCGGAATTATAAGCTCTGTCCCCGGCGGGCTTGGGGTATTTGAAACAATAATTTTGCTGCTGTTATCAGATTACACAGAGCCTGCGATGCTTGCGGGCTCTCTTTTATTATATCGTATAATCTATTATCTTCTGCCTTTGATGATTGCTTCAGCTTTGCTTGGAACTCATGAATTATTACCGAGAATAAAATTTATCAAACAATTGACCGGCATTTTCGGCCGCTTTGCTTCTGCCATAATACCGCATATATTTGCGTTTGTAACTTTTGCTGCAGGAGCTATTTTGCTTTTTTCCGGCGCGCTGCCTGCTGTTAAAAGTCGTCTGGTGGTGCTTCGAGATTTTTTGCCCCTTCCGGCAATAGAAATATCACATTTTCTGACAAGCATCATCGGCGTAGCGCTTCTTATTCTGGCCCGAGGGCTCCAAAAACGTATTGATGCCGCTTATCACATCACTGTCGGTCTTATTATTGGAGGGACAATCTTTTCTTTGGTTAAAGGCCTGGATTATGAGGAAGCGCTCATACTGGCAATTATGCTGCTGGCGCTATTACCCTGTAAAAAAGAGTTTTACAGAAAGGGGTCGTTATTACACGAAAGGTTTTCATTTGAATGGGTAATTTCGATTATTGCAGTGGTAGCTTGTTCTATCTGGCTGGGAATGTTTTCTTACAAACACGTGGATTATTCGAATCACCTGTGGTGGCAGTTTGCTTTTGAAGCGGATGCGCCAAGATTCTTACGAGCAACGATTGCCGGCACAATATTTCTTTTGTTTTATTTTTTCGCCAGAATAGTTGCTGTCCACAGAACAATCACTGCTGTTCAGGATATTGATGAACTTGGAAAAGCCGAGCAGATTGTCCGTTCCTCTCCAAAAACATACGCTTGGCTGGCATTATTGGGGGACAAAAAGTTTTTGTTCGATGACAACTATAAAGCTTTTATTATGTATGGGGTCCAGGGACGAAGCTGGATAGCAATGGGCGACCCTGTGGGGCCGGAAGCCAACTGGCAAACTGTTATCTGGAACTTTCGAGAATTATGCGACCAATATGACGGCTGGCCTGTTTTTTATCAGGTGGAAAAAACACACCTTGACCTGTATATAGAGCTGGGGATGACGTTTTTGAAGCTCGGGGAAGAAGCCAGTGTGAATCTTCAGACCTTTTCACTGGAAGGGGCTATCCATAGAGGTCTGCGCTATTCCCGCAACAAACTCGAAAAAGAAAACTGCGCTTTTTCAATAATACCAGCTAAGGAAGTGCAGGGTATGCTTGACGAGTTCAAAAATGTTTCAGATTCGTGGCTTCAAGAGAAAAAAACGAGAGAAAAGAAATTTTCTCTGGGATTCTTTAATCCGGATTATTTATCCAAGACGCCGGTCGCTGTTGTAAAACAGGACAACCGGATAATTGCCTTTGCTAATATACTGCTCGGAGCGGAAAAAAATGAGCTGTCCGTCGACCTGATGAGGTTCCTGCCGGCTAGTCCTGACGGAATAATGGATTATCTTTTTACGGAACTACTGCTTTGGGGCAAAGAACAAGGTTGTAACTGGTTCAACTTCGGAATGACGCCTCTTTCAGGACTTGAGAACAAACCGCTCGCACCATTCTGGTCCCGAACGGGTGTTTATATTTTCAGGCACGGCGAACATTTTTATAACTTTCAGGGGTTGCGGCATTATAAAGAGAAATTTAACCCTGTGTGGCAGCCGAAATATCTTGCCTGCCCGAAAGGATTGATGCTGCCGCGAATCCTTGCAAATATTGCTTCCCTGACTTCGGGGAGTGTAAAAGGTATAATTATGAAATAGAAAGGTGCAGGAATCCAAGCCTCCCAAAACAGTGTTAATCTGTATAAAACCGCGTCAAAAAATCGTCCGGTTTGAGCAGTAAGTTGTCGTCAAAAATAATGGTGGACAATAATCAGATAAAACAAGAGCCTTCTGCAAAAACTAATCATCTGGCCAGGATTATTCTTATAACTTTTCTGCTGACATTTATGCTGGCCAGAGTCATCGTATTTCTGGTAATGTCGCGAATGATACCGGACGTATATTTATACATCAGGGGGACGCACATTCACCATCTCAATTATGGTATTTTTCTGCTTTCAGCAATAGGCGCATATCTCATATTCCGGCGGCCTGAAGGAAAAATACTGAGCATTACCGCCGGCATTTACGGTATAGCTATGGCCCTTACCTTCGATGAATTTGGAATGTGGATACATCTGGGCGGAAGTTACTGGCAGAGGGCAAGCTGGGACGCAGCAGTTGTTTTATGCGCTTTATTTGCGCTGATAACTTTTGCGCCGTCCCTGAAGAGGTTTAGGCCTCACCACTGGATAACTACCATTATTTTAGGTGTTATGCTGGCTGTATTCCTGTTCTTGCTGGGCGAATCATTCAAATACGCAGGCACAAAGCTTGGGCCGAAATTGTATAAGATGGAGTCAACCGCCCCCAGGTAAAAAGCAGCAAACTGGGCCGGGTTGGAGTCGAACCAACGTAGGCTTACGCCAATGGGTTTACAGCCCATCCCCTTTGACCACTCGGGCACCGACCCTGATGTTTCAGAGTATTTTTCTTTAGTTTATCGTCAGCCGCTCGATTTTTCAAGACCGCCGCATTACCACTTGCCGCTTTTTCTTGCTTCTGCTTTCGGGAATTTTTTGAGCGGTGCGGTATATTTTTCAATTTCCTCTTCCGGCATTGCATAATCGGAAAGTTTGCCTGAAAGGAAGGCGTCATATCCCGAAAGGTCCATCAGGCCGTGGCCGCTATAGTTAAACAGGATTACCTTTTCCTTGCCTTCTTCTCTTGCCCTTACAGCCTCATCAATAGTCGCTGCTATTGCGTGGCTGGTTTCTGGCGCACATATCGAACCTTCGGTCTTTGCCCAAAGCATCGCTGCCTCATAGCATTTCGTCTGGTGATACGCCTTTGGTGTAAGAAGACCTTCGACGATGGCCTGACAGACCAGCGGAGCCATTCCGTGATAGCGCAGGCCCCCTGCGTGAATCGGAGGCGGAATAAATGCGTGGCCAAGAGTGTGCATCGCCAGCAGAGGCGTTGTGCAGGCAGTATCGCCGAAATCGTAAGCGAACGGGCCGCGAGTCATCGTGGGACAGGCAGCAGGCTCAATCGGCATAATTTTTATATCTGCGCCAGCAATCTTGTCGGCTACAAATGGGAACGAGAGTCCTGCAAAATTGCTTCCGCCGCCGGCACAACCGATTACGACATCCGGCTTTTTCACGCCGACCATCTGCAATTGTTTTTTTGCCTCAAGGCCGATGATTGTCTGGTGAAGCAATACGTGATTTAACACGCTTCCTAACGAATAACGTGTCTTTCCTGATGTATCAGTAACAGCCGCCTCAATGGCTTCACTTATTGCTATTCCGAGACTGCCGGGCGTATCAGGCATTTCCTTCAGCACTTTTCTGCCTGCATTCGTTTCATTACTTGGGCTTGCGACGCAATTAGCGCCCCAGACCTGCATCATAATCTTGCGGAAGGGCTTCTGGTCAAAGCTGATTCGCACCATAAAGACCTTGCACTCAAGGCCGAGCAGATTGCAGGCGAAAGCCAAAGCGCTTCCCCACTGTCCGGCGCCGGTCTCGGTAGCCAGTTTTTTGATGCCGAACTGTTTGTTATACCAGGCTTGTGCCACCGCGGTGTTGGGCTTGTGGCTGCCGGGGGGGCTTACGCTTTCATCCTTGTAATAAATTCGGGCAGGTGTCTTTAAATGTTTTTCCAGATTCACCGCCCTTCTTAACGGCGTCGGCCTCCAGCGATACAGGATATTTAGAATTTCTTCGGGGATGTCAATCCAGCGTTTTGTGCTGACCTCCTGCTCAATCAGGTTCATCGGGAAAACCGGTGCGAGCATTTCCGGTCCAATGGGTTTGCCGTCCGGCGTAAGCGGCGGCAGCAAAGGCGTCGGCAAATCAGCCGCAAGATTATACCACTGACGAGGCACATCACTCTCTTTTAGTAATATTTTCTGTTCCATTATTCCTTCTCCAACTTGAGTTTACGCCACCCCCGCTGCAGGCGGGTAAAAGGCGTATAAATTTGATACTTATCTGCACACTTTGAGCGGTTCTTTGTAAGGCATAAAAGCCGACCTGTCAAGTAAATTTGCGATACCTTCCACCCTCGTTTTTTTGCTTACTGCTATCCTTTACAAACCTGCCGAAAATCGCTATTATGTAATTTTTACTTAACTAAAAACTCAAAACTATTTTTACCGCCGATGTAGCTCAATGGTAGAGCACGGCTTTCGTAAAGCCGGGGTTGCGGGTTCAAGTCCCACCATCGGCTGTGTGAATCTTCAACAGAAATACAATTCGCTTCAGAAAACACTCCGAAAACTTGGCAGGGTTATTGTCGCCTATTCCGGCGGGGTTGACAGCACGTTTCTTTTGAAAGTTGCTGTCGATACTTTAGGAACTAAAAATGTCTTGGCCTGCATCGCAAAAGGGCCTTCGCTGCCAAAAAGCCAATATCTACGGGCAGCTAGATTAGCAAAAAAAATAAATGCCAAACTCCAAGCGATAAAACAAACCGAAATGGCCGATGCTGCATATTCAGCCAACAAAGCCGACCGCTGTTTCTACTGCAAATCCCATCTGTTTGAAATCCTCACCGCTATCGCCAAAGAGAAAAAATTCAATTACGTTATCTGCGGCCATAATTTCGACGACCTAAAAGACTACCGGCCCGGCAATCTGGCTGCGAAAAAATACGGCATATGTTCTTCTTTAATGGAGGCGAAACTAACCAAAAATGATATTCGCCAATTGAGCCGACAACTCGGCCTGCCGACGGCTGATATACCCGCTTCGCCCTGTCTGGCTTCGAGGATTATGTATGGCCTGAAGATAACTACCCAAAAACTAAAACAGATTGAACAGGCTGAGGAATTCTTGAAGAAATTCGGATTGATTGAATTTCGCGTCCGGCACCACGAGGAAATTGCCCGTATCGAAGTCCACCCACAGGATTTCAAAAAAATCGCCGCAGAACCAAACCGCCTAAAGATAATCAAAAAGCTAAAATCGCTCGGCTTTAAATATGTAACCATTGACCTGCAGGGCTTCCGTTCCGGCTCACTCAACGAATTGCTTACGAAAAATGAAAAGCGCGGAAAGTAAAATTAAATTATATTTTCTTTATTTGCTTTGCCAGAGCAGCCGCCCCGATTATGCCGGCGTCCTCGCCCAGCGTGGCAAAACATATTTCGACCGTCTCTTTTTTCAAAGGCCAGATGTACCTATCAAAAAAATATCTTATGCGGTCCAAAAGAATGTCCCCCGCTGCAATCATTCCGCCGGCAAAAACTATTCGTTTCGGCTCAGTAGCGTGCAGCATATTTACGCAAACAATCGCAAGGGCCTCAGCCGTTTCATCCGTGATTTGTTTAGCCAGTTTGTCGCCTGCAGCCAGATGTTCATATACATCTTTGCTGGTTATTATGTCTTTTCTCTCAAGCACGTTTTTCAGACTCGATTTTGTGCCGGCTTTGACAGCTTCGGCTGCCCTTTTTGCCGTGTTAGTGGCTGAGGCGTAGGCCTCGACGCAGCCTTTTTGTCCACAGCCGCACAATCTGCCGCCGGGATATATGATGATGTGTCCGAGTTCTGCTCCGTTGCCGTCGCTGCCGCGAACAAGTTTGCCGCCGCAGACAATTCCGCCGCCGATTCCGGTGCCGAGGGTGAAGAAAATCATATCTTTAACGTTCCTGCCTGCGCCGAGAACGTATTCGCCCCAGCAGGCGGCATTCGCATCGTTCTCCAAAACCGCCGGTGCATTCAATCGTTTGCTGAGCATTTTTTTGATGGGGACATTTTTAAATAACGGCAGATTCGGGCTGGCTATGATAACACCCTCTTTGTATTTTGCCGGCCCGGGCGTTCCTATGCCGACAGCAATTATGTCCTTGCGGAAAAAACCGTTGTCTTTCAAAAGTTTTTCGACCGTTTTTGCGATTTTATCAACGACACTTTCTGGCCCCATATTTGCTTCGGTGGCCGCCGATGTCTTGCAGATAAGTTTCAGTCGTGAGTTGAAGCACCCGATTTTGATATTTGTGCCGCCGAGGTCAATACCGACAAACATTTTGCTCACAGTTTAGTCCCCGTAGCCATTAGGGTATTTATTGTGCCATTGCCAGGCGGTCGATACTATCTGTTCCAAATCCGGAAATTTCGGTTGCCAACCAAGCTCTTTGGTAGCTCTTGTGGCATCGGATGTTAATACCGGCGGGTCGCCCGGTCTGCGGGCGGTCTCCACAACTTTGAAATCTTTGCCTGAAACCTTTTTGACGGTATCAATCACCTCTCTGACCGAATAGCCTTTGCCGTTGCCGAGGTTATATATCAGCTCGTCGTTCTGGTCCAATTTATCAAGCACCAGCAGATGCGCTCTGCACAAATCCTCGATATGTATGTAATCACGGACACAGGTGCCGTCCGGCGTAGGATAATCCGTCCCGTAAATCTGGATTTCGTTGCGTTTCCCCATCGCAGCCTGAATGACCAGCGGAATCAAATGAGATTCCGGGTGATGGTCTTCGCCGAGCGCAGCGTTATTTCCCGCACCGGCTGCGTTAAAATACCGCAGGGCAGCGTATCGCAGTTTGCCGGTTTGGCTCTGATAATGGCACATCCTTTCAATCGCCCATTTGGTCTCGCCATAAGGATTGATAGGCTCTTTCGACAAATCTTCCGTAATAGGCACCTTCTTTGGGACGCCGTATACCGCTGCGCTGCTGCTGAAGATAAATTTTTTTACGTATACCGATTCCATCGCCGCCAGCAAGGTCTGTGTATTGGAAACATTGTTGAAATAATATTTCAGCGGCACCTGCACCGATTCGCCAACCTCAATCAGAGAGGCAAAGTGCATCACCGCTTTGATTTCGTATTTTTTGAGCGTTTTTAGAATCAGCTCATAATCAGCCAAATCGCCTTTGATAAATTCAGCATCTTTAACCGCCGTCTTATGCCCTTTGCTGAGGTTGTCAAAAACTATCGGCTCAAGGCCGGCAGCAAGCAGCATCGCTGTCATATTACTGCCGATATATCCTGCGCCTCCACAAACCAATATCCTCATAATCCTTTCCCTATTCGTTTTTCGAGACGATTTAATATCTCCGCAGCAAGCTTCGGGTCATCGCCCAAATCTACCCAGTCCATTTGTTTTTTCTGTTCGGAACTAATCTTCGGTTTTTGTATAACCGCATCACTTCTGGAAAACATTTCATATGTTCTCTCGCTGCCGGTAATTTGCTGATATTCAGGCAAATTTAATCGCTGCACTTTCACATCGCAGTTGACACACAATTGTCCGCCCTGCCGGCTTATGCTCATTTCCACAATACGCCGGATGCTCTGCAGATTTGCCTCAGCAGAGTTGAATGCTCCAACATTATCTTTGCGCCAGAATTCGAAAAATTGCGCACCTGATAACGGCCTTGTTCTTATGAAACCTTCTTTGGCGTCAGCTTTATCAACTGCAAAATGCATTTCACCCAGCACGTTTTCGGCAGCCTGCACCACTTTCGTTTCTTCCAGACCTTCCGCGCATATTTGCTTAACCTCTTTAAATTGCTGCTGCCCGCCGCATCCTGCAAAGAACATCAATGCCGCACAAATTACAAACAGAAATGATTTGATATTGCTCATATCCTCACCGCCTAAATATTTTTATTGGGTTTTGGCTGAATTATATATACAGCAGAAATCGAACACAAGCGCCAAATAATATTCGGCGATGAAGTTTGTGGACGGTTTTCAAACGGTGATACGGATGAATTAAGACGTGAGTAATATTATCTGGTTAGTATTTTGACGTCTATGTATCGGACACCCCATTCGAGTGCCTGTTGGTGGGAATCAAAATAGACGTCGAGGCGGTTGCCATATATGGCGCCGCCCCTGTCGAGAACTTTTACGGGACTGTCGTTGTTATAGCCGGCAACTATCAGTTCAGTGCCGAAAGGATATTTTCGGTCTGCCGCCACGAAGGTATCACCCTGCTGAATTTTATAACTGCACGCCGTTACCCCGTCCGAAGATTCGCCGCAGCATTTTGGGCAGGGACAATAAGCCGTTACTCTCATTCGCACGGTTCTCCACTCATCACTCTGCACAGGATTCAAAACAACGGCAGCCGTTTCTTTTGCGGAATTATTCGAGACAGGCTGATTATTGCTTGTTGCGGTTTCGGTAACAGTTGTGCTGAGCAAAACTACGCGGCCTTCATTCCTCGCATAATTGACAACAGCACAAAGAATCACTATCAGCACAATTACTACGAAGATGCGTTTTGTTTTAGAAAATCCCCAAAATTGTGTATTCGCTTTTCTCACGCGCCCTTCCTCACGATTTTGCTACTTCAAATCACACTACCCCAGCACCTCCCTGCTGGATACGCTCCTCAATTACGGCATTATTGTAACTTATTTACGCCAAAAAAGCAAGGAAAAACTTCCCCCAAGGTCGCATAAAATTCGTCTTTCGACAATGTTTTCGCCAAATAAAGACCTTTTTGCCGAAAAAGCTGGGGAATGTAATTGTTTACTTATTAAACCGGGCCGAGTTTTCTGCCGGGGCCGAGGATAAAAAGCCGTTTTTTAGGCATAACGTTGACGTGTGAAGCAACTAACCTGCCGACGAAAATAAAATGGTCGCCTGTTGTAAATTCCGACTCGAGCTGACATTCAAAATTGGCAACGGCATCTGTCAGCAGCACAGAATCAATCTGTTTGGCCGGCTCAATGGCGGTTGGAAACTCCTTGAATTTGTCGGTGTTGCGTCCTGAGTGCGTGCCGAAGAAAAGAACAGCATCGGCCTGCTCGGCAGACGGGTAAGTAATAGTAAAGCACTTCGAGTGCCTGACGGCCTCGACTGTATAACTGCCTGCGCTCATAGAAACAGCCATCATCGGCGGCGAATCGGAAGTAATCATCGTCCAGCCCATAGTGATTGGATTGGCTTTCCCGTTTTTGTCCTTCGCAATGGCAACGATGCACTGCTCCGGATATTTTTTTCTTACGGCTTCGCCATATTCGACCTGCTTCTGTGCGGAGCGATTTGGCTCCTGAGGTTTATTTTCAGCAGTCAACGTGTCAGCAAAAGCATTTACGCCAAACGAAATGCCGGCAGCACCTAATACCGATTTACCGATAAACTCCCGTCTGTCGATATTTTTCATAATCAGCCTCCTGAAATTTTTAGAGAATAATCAATAACCTGCTTCTTTGAATGCCTTATCGAGTAGCGCCTTCAGCCTTAAATAATCTCTGTTTCTTGTGGGATGATGATTGAACTTTCTGCCGGAGGCCTTTAACTCAACGGTGCGGACTTCTTCGATAAAACTATCTGTTGCAGAAGTTCGCAGAATAACATTGCCGCTCGGGTCCACTCCGAAAACACCTCCCTCGTGGTTGGAGACAACACCTTTAATGCCTTCGGTTGCAGAGCCTATTGTGTTTGTTGCAAGGATGTATATATTGTAAAAATAGGCAGTTCCTGCATTCATTTTTTCATATTTCGCCTGTTGCGCTTTTATTTTTTTTGCGCAGAATTCGGGAGTAAGAACATCAGGCCAATCGTCGACGCGTGCCGCGTGGGTTGCGAGAACAAGGTCTACGTCGTGGAGCTTGTGAATCATTGCAATCTCCGGGAAATCATTGTCGTAGCAGATTGAGATTCCGAATCTGACGTCGTTGATGTCAAAAACTTCTATTTTTTGACCTTCGGCGAAGAATCTCTGTTCGTCGCTTGAGAGGTATATTTTTCTTTGAACGCCGAGAAATTTCCCCTTATCGGCGACCATTACACTGTTATAAATGACACCATCGGCACGCTCGCCGATACCGACACAAATACACAACTGATGCTGTTGGGACATTTTAAGGACGGCCTGACTGAGAGGGCCTTCGGGGACGGATTCTGCGTTTTTCTCCATTGACGGACGATGCCCGCCGTGGCCTGTGAGCATACATTCGGGCAACAGGATAAGTCTCGCACCATCCTTCTGGGCAATTTTGCAGGCGTTTTCGACTCTTTTGAGGTTTTCGTTCGGGTCGGCAAGTATCGATTTCAGCGCTGCGACCGTAACCTTTATATCTTTCATTCCCGTGGAACGGTATCGGCCCTTCCAGTCAACAGGTGTATGTGAGGCCGCAATTACCGCAACACCGGCCAATACCAGAATAATCATCACAGACAAACCCATCGTAAGCAATGTTCTGTATGAGATTTTCATTATTTTTTCTCCTTGTATTATTTGCTGTTTAGCCAGCTTGGGCCGTAGTTTATATCGACCTTCATAGGGACGTCAAGCTCAATAGCTCCGGTCATTTCTTTGCTAACCCAGCGGGCGCAGCTTTCCGCATCGGCGAGGGGCAGTTCGAAAACAAGCTCATCGTGAATCTGAAGTATCAGCTTCACGGGCAGATTCTCCGATTCGATTTTTCGCTGGATATTTATCATCGCAACCTTTATCAGGTCGGCGGCCGACCCCTGAATGACCGTATTTACGGCAAGACGTTGTGCCTGCGCACGTTTTGCACCGTTTTTGCTGTTAAGGTCGGAGATTTTCCGCCTGCGGTGCAAAATAGTTTCCGCATAGCCGGTTTTTTTTGCCGTTGCAATTACGTCGTCCATAAATTTACGAATCGAGCTGTACCGCTCGAAATAACTATCAATAAACTTTTTTGCCTCGGCCTGGCTTATGCCTATCGACTGCGACAGGCCAAACGCACCCTGCCCATAAATGATGCCGAAATTGACCGCCTTGCATTTCGAGCGCATCTGCGGTGTTACTTCCTCGATGGGGACATTATAAATCTGCGAAGCGACAAAAGTATGAATGTCTCTGTCGGCGGCAAAAGCCTCCCTCAAAGCCTTGTCTTTTGAGAAATGAGCGAGCAATCTTATTTCAATCTGGGAGTAATCTGCGCTTAGGATGCAATCGCTCTTTTTCGCAGGAACAAAGGCCGCTCGCACTTTGCTGCCGAGCTCGGTGCGGATGGGAATATTCTGAAGATTAGGATTGCTTGAGCTGAGCCTTCCGGTTGCGGTAACGGTCTGATTAAACGAGGCGTGCAGTCTGCCTGTTTTCGGATTTATCAGAAGACCAAGTTTATCCGCATAAGTGTTCTTTAATTTGCTTAACTGGCGATATTCCAAAATAAGCTCGATAACAGGGTGCAGGCCAAGCAATTCGTCAAGAACGTCTGCATCGGTGCTTAACGCCGTCTTGCCTGAACGAACCGGCTTTAGCTGAAGTTTGTTAAAAAGGATTTCGGCAAGCTGTTTTGGCGAGTCGATATTAAAGACCGCACCGGCAAGAGCGTATATGCGGTCTGTCAATACTTTCAGCGATTCCGCAAGCTCGCTCGACATCTTTTTCAGCAACACAGTGTCAATCGAGACGCCGTTATATTCCATAGCGGTTAAAACGGAGACCAAAGGCATCTCCACCTGCTCAAAAAGCCTCATCAGCAGAGGTTCTTTCTCAAGCCGTTCTTTTAGATAGAGATAAAGCTGAAAAGTTATGTCGGCGTCTTCACCGGAATATTCACAGGCAGCAGCGGTGTCCACCATATCGAAGGTGAGTTGATTTTTGCCTTTGCCGATAAGCGATGCCAAAGGTATATCCTCATAGTTGAGAAAATCCTTTGCCATATTATCCAGTGAATGACTGCTGCGTTCGGAATCAAGGCAGTAAGAAGCCACCATAGTGTCAAAGTAAACCCCTTTTATCGGCATCAGGGCATTTTGCATAACAAGCATATCGTATTTTATGTTCTGGCCGATTTTCTTAACGCTGTCGTCAGCCATTATCGGCGCAAGCTCCCTTCGCACAGTGCCAATATCAAGATGTTTCGAGCCGAGCGGAGCTTTTATCGCCAAGTAAAAGGCTTTGTGAGGCTGCCAGGAAAAACTTATGCCTACAAGCTCCGCCCGCATAGCTTTGATAGCGGTGGTTTCGGTATCAACGGCGAATAATTCTTGTTTTTTAAGCTCGCTTAAGAATTTTTCAAATTTTTCCTGTGTATCTACAAGCTGATAATCGTGGCCGACCGTTTTGGCCGACGCCGGTTTGCTCAAATCCTGCGAAGCAGCCGGCACAGATGGTTCGCTGCCGATGGCAGCAGCACCGCCCAAACCCAATTGCGAAAGAAGACGGCCAAACCCCAGTTCGGTAAAAATCTGCGCCAGTTTCGGCTTATCAGCCTCTTTCAAAGCTAAAGAATCATAATCAATCTTCAGCGGAGTATTGCAGTCTATGGTTACAAGTTTTTTGCTCAGATAAGCAATATCTTTCGAGTTTTTCAGGTTTTCGCCCCGTTTATCAGTTATCTGGTCAAGATGCTCGTAGATACCATCAAGAGAGCCATATTCTTTTATCAATTTACAGGCATTGACCCCGCCTATGCCGGGGACACCCGGTATATTATCTATGGCGTCGCCCTGAAGGGCGAGGCAGTCTATAAACTGCGCAGGGGATATTCCCATTTCAGCCAACATCGTATTAGTATCGGTACGCTCGCCGGTTTTTAAATCGTAAATGAAAATGTGGTCATCGAGCAGTTGCAGCATATCTTTGTCTTTCGAGCAGATGTATGAATCAATCCCATCGGCAGAGGCCTTTTTGGCAAGAGTCCCGATTAAATCGTCAGCTTCAAAACCGTCAATACGAAAAACGGGTATCCTCATTGCATTAAGAATTTCCTCAAGCCTTTTTATCTGTATTGGCATATCGTCAGGCATTGGCGGACGATTGGCTTTATATGACGGATAAATTTTGCTCCTGAACGTCGGCGTTTTGCTGTCCATCACGACAACGAGCATATCGGGTTTATGATTCTGAATAAGCTTTAATAAAGCGGTTGTGAAGATATATGGTATTTTGGTCGGTTCGCCGGCGGGGCTGGTCAGGCGGCTCATCTTCGCCCAGTAATCGGCATAAATTTGCGAGTGGCCGTCAATTATGTAAAGCTTCTTCGGCATAGCCAAAGACTTTATTTGTTGCCGGCCACACTGTCAAGGCAATTGGTTCAAATCCAAATCACTTAGGGGCTGTTTCAGGCGGCGGTTCTACATAAGGCTGCCCTGCTTTATACAATTGGAGGCGTTTTTGGATTTCGCCTGCCAGATTTTTGTCGCCTGTTTTTGCAAGCTGAACAGCCTTTTCCGCTGTTTCGACAGCCTTTAGAAATTGTCCCGAAGCGGCATAAGCAGCGGCCAGTGTGTCCAGCATTGCCGGCTGGCTGTATTGGGTAAGCACACAGGCTTTTTCTGCAAATCTGACGGCATCAGCAGGATTACGAACCGCAGCATCGGCATTAGCCGCCAATGTCCAGGCCAAATTATTAAGGGTGCCGGCAGAATTCGGCTCCAGCTCCAGCACTTTGTTCCAGTGAACAATTGCCGGCTTATATTGGCCAAGCTGAACATAACAGGAGGCCAAACCGTAATGAGCTTCGGGATAATCAGCCTTACTTTGCAATGCCTGATTAAACTGGTTTATCGCATCATCAAATTTGCCCTGCTGAGCAAACACATTGCCGAGATTGCAGTGCGCTTCACCGTAATCGGGCTTAATTTGAAGAGCCTTGGAATAATAGTCGGCAGCCTCGGCGAGTCTGTCCTGAAGTTTAAGTATGATGCCGATATTATTATACACCTCAACTTTGTCCGGTTTGCTCTGCAATGCCCGATGATAATGTCCGAGGGCTTCATCAAGCTTGTTTTGCGACTGCAAAACTCTGCCCAGATTATAATGTGCCTCGGCATAATCCGGTTTGATTTTTAACGCCTTTTGATAATACACTATAGCTTCATTGAGCTTTCCCTGTTCTGCCAATATGACGCCGATATTATTTTGCGCTTCGATGTAATCGGGTTTAGACAGCAAGACTTGGCGGTAATGCCAAAGTGCTTCGCTGGATTTATTCTGCAGCTTGAGAGCGACACCTAAATTATAATGAGCATCGGCATAATTGCGTTTTATCTGCACCGCCTTTGTGTAATGTTCGATGGCCTTATCAAGCTCGCCGCTATGGCTAAACACTACGCCCAGATTATAGTGCATTACGAAATTATTTTCTGTTACCGCAATGGCGCGTTCAAAAAGAGTAATACCATTTCGCCAGTAATGTAACTGAAAATAAGTGCATATTGAGAAAGCAGAAAGAACTGCGACGGAAGATATGCAGAGGAGAATTTTCCTGAATCGCCAT
>Ga0315278_10001959_pt1 | contig 18221 bp, 19 predicted proteins | sample YL17G06_0_MG_FD_203880 | JGI IMG/M metagenome (GOLD analysis project Ga0315278, IMG submission 203880) | Sediment microbial communities from Yellowstone Lake, YNP, Wyoming, USA - YL17G06_0 | ecosystem: Environmental > Aquatic > Freshwater > Lake > Sediment | place: USA: Wyoming | collected... | reverse complement strand
GATGACGCGCGAGATGCTGCTGACCGATCCCGACCAGGCGGCCGATTTCGTCAAGAAGACGCAACTCGACGCGCTGGCGATCGCGATCGGGACGTCGCACGGCGCCTACAAGTTCACGCGCAAGCCGACGGGAGACATCCTCGCGATCGACCGGATCAAGGCGATCCACGCGCGCATTCCCAACACGCACCTCGTGATGCACGGCAGCTCGTCGGTGCCGCAGGACCTCCTGCAGATCATCCGCGAGAACGGCGGCGAAATGAAGGAGACCTATGGTGTGCCGGTCGAGGAAATCCAGGAAGGCATCAAGCATGGCGTGCGCAAGATCAACATCGACACCGACATCCGCCTCGCGATGACGGCGGCCATCCGCAAATACCTGAACGAGCACAAGAGCGCGTTCGACCCACGCGATTACTTGAAGCCCGCGCGCGAGGCGGCGAAGCTCATCTGCAAGACGCGCTACCAGCAGTTCGGCTGCGCCGGAATGGCGAGCAGGATCAAGCCGCTGCCGCTCGACGCCGTGGCGACGAAGTACAAGTCCGGCGAGTTCGCGCAGGTCGTCAACTGAACGACGTCGCATGCAGCCCGGATCGAGCGACGCGAAACCCGGGCTACACAATCGTCAGCGCGTGATCGGGCACGATGGCGACGACAGCGGCAACGCCAGCGCCTGCAGCACGTCCCCGCTGTCCCGGTTCTGCACGAAGGCCACCAGCATCGGCGTTTGGCCCGCTTCGGTGGGCAACGGAATGACCATCTCGGTGGCACCCGCCCCCGCCGCATCCACGGTCGGGCCATCGCGAAACGCGCGGACGACGTGGTCGTGGACGAGGCGCACGCCGCTGTTTTCACCGGCCTTCACCTCGGAGACCAACCCGCTGTCGACCAGCGCGACGTGCAGCGCCGCGCCCTTGCGATCGGCGGCATCCGCCACCCGAACCGCTGCCTTCACGGCCACGGCCCCGCGCTGCGGGACGGCCTCCAGCGTGATCTCCGCCCGCGCAGGCCGGGCATTGGCCGCGGCGACGGCGGCCGTGGCACCGCGCGTGTCGGCCCGCCACTGGGGGAAGTCCCGGCCCTGCACCAGCACCTGCGGCGTGTAGACGAAGCGCGCGTGGTTGGCGCGCATCGCGGCATACTGCCGCTCGGTGTACACGGCGGTCGCGAAGCGATCCTTCCAGCCCAGGCGGTCCCAGTAATCGACGTGAAAGGCGAGCGGGATCGCGCCGGCCATCGGGGCGTTTGCCCGAAACGTCGACGTCAGCCAGCGATCGGCGGGCGGACAGCTGTTGCAGCCCTCCGAGGTATAGAGCTCGACGAGCGCCATCGTCTGCGGACCGCTTTTCGCGAGGCACGCCGACCCAGCGGCCGGAAGCGCAACGGCGGAGCCCGCGAACAAGGCCAGCGCCGCCAGGGCAGGGGCGACGGCGGTCAGACGCAGGTGACGGGTCATGGGACACACCCTCCGATGGTTGCTCTACAGTCGCACGATGCCCTGCGCACCTTACTCCGGCCCGCGACCGCGCCGCCGCGATGCTGTGCTAGCATCAGGGCACCTCCGCCCGCGCGCGGCCGCAGCGATCGCCGCGTCAGGATCTTCGGGCCCGAGGACTCCGACCTACCACCGCAAGGGGGACCACATGGGCATCATGGGCATCATCTGGACCGTCATCGTCGGCTTGATCGTGGGCATTCTCGCGCGCTGGTTCTATCCGGGTCCGGTGCCGATGGCCTGGTGGCTGACCGCGCTGATCGGCATCGGCGGGTCGATCGTCGGCGGCCTCATCAGCAGCCTGATCTGGAAATCGCCGGAGGGCCGGTTCCATCCCGCCGGCTGGATCATGTCGATCGCCGGCGCGATGATCCTTCTCTACGGCTACACGCAACTGGTGAAGTAGACCTCCGGCGTCGTCGCGAACCGCGCGGTCGCGCCGACACATCGCACGAGCGGACGATCATGCCAGTGCAGGAGCACAACCCGGAACCCGGCAATCCGCCGGGAATGGATGGAATCGAGTTCGTCGAATTCGCCGCGTCCCGGCTGCAGGCGCCGGGCGCGGTCCTGCAGATGCAGGGCTTCATGCCGGTTGCGCGGCACCGCTCGCGCGAGGCGATGCTCTATCGGCAGGGCCCGATGAACGTCACCGTCAATGCGCATGCGGACGCATTGCCGGGGTTGGCGGCGACCGGGGCCACGCCTGCGCTTTCCGCGCTCGCGTTCCGTGTCCGCGATGCCGGTTACGCCTGGCGCCGCGCGCTCGATCCGGGCGCCTGGGAGATGCCGGCGCGGGCTTGCGCGATGGAACTCAACATCGCGGGGATCCACGGCGTCGGCGACAACCGGCGATGATCCGCGGCACGACGACGCTGATCGCGCACTTCGGCGATCCCATCGCGCCGGTCAAGGCGCCGATGATCTTCAACCCCTGGTTCGAACAGTCCGGCATCGATGCCGTCGTCGTGCCCATGGGCGTGCGCGCGGCCGACTACCCGGCGACGCTGCAGGCCGTGTTCCGGTTCACCAACATCGGCGGGGCGCTGGTCACGATGCCGCACAAGGTGACGACCGCGGCGCTGGTCGCGCACTGCAGCACCGCCGCGCGCATCGCGGGCGCCTGCAACGCGGTGCGGCGCCGCGCCGACGGCACGCTCGAGGGCGACATCTTCGACGGCGCGGGCTTCGTGCGCGGCGTGCAGCGCAAGGGGCTCCAGCCGGCAGGCGCGCGGGCGCTCGTCGTCGGCAGCGGCGGCGTCGGCTCGGCGATCGCCGCGGCGCTCGCGGCCGTCGGCGTCGCGGCGATCGGCGTGTTCGACGCCCGCCCGCAGGCCGCCGACGCGCTCGCCGGCCGCCTCTCCGGGTATTATCCGAAGCTCGAGGTCCGGTCCGGATCGAACGACCCGGCCGGCTACGATCTCGTCGTCAACGCGACCCCGCTCGGCATGAACCCCGGCGACCCGTTGCCCCTCGACGTGTCGCGGCTCGCGGCATCGACCTTTGTCGGCGAGGTGGTGATGAAGCAGAAGATCACGCCGCTGCTCCAAACTGCCCGCGACCGCGGGTGCGCGATCCAGATCGGCACCGACATGCTGTACGAGCAGATTCCGCTCTACCTCGAGTATTTCGGCTTCCCGAAGGCCACCGCCGACGAGCTCCGCGCCGTCGCGCAGCTCGATTGACGCGGCGCGCACGACGATGTCCGCGCTCGCTCCCGTGCCCGTCCCCGTCCTTTCCCGCCACACCTTCTTGCGCGGGGAATGTCGCGCCGTACGGGCCATGCGCCCGGCGGCACGGCAACCCGCACGCCGCTCCGACGTCTCAACCCCCAGGAGGTCATGATGAAACGATCGATCCGGCTGCTCGCAGCCGCTGTTGCAGTTGCCGTGACGTTGCCGGTGATGGGCCAGCAGCAGCCCGTGCCCATCGTCGGCCTGGTGGAACTGTCGGGCGGCGGCGCGACGGCCGGCACCAATTTCAACAACGGCGTGAAGCTCGCGGTCAAGGAAATCAACGCCGCCGGCGGGATTCTCGGACGCAGGATCGAATACACGGCGAACGACACGCAGTCGACGCCCGGCGTGGCCAAGGCACTGGCGCAGAAGGCGGTCGACGACGGCGCGTACGTCGTGATGGGACCGGTGTTCTCGGGCTCGTTCATCGTCAGCATGGCCGAGACCAGGCGCGCGGAGATCCCCAACTTCACGGGCGGTGAAGCAGCGAACATCACCGAGCAGGGCAATCCGTACGTGTTCCGCACGTCGTTCACGCAGGCGACGGCGATGCCCAAGCTCGCCAGGTACATCAAGGACACGGTCAAGGCGAAGACGGTGGCGATCATGTGGGTGAACAACGACTTCGGCAAGGGCGGACGCGACATGATGACCAAGGCGCTCGACGCGCAGGGCATCAAGGTCGCCGCCGACATCTCGACCGATCCCGGCCAGGTCGACTTTTCGGGCGCGGTCCTGAAAGCGAAGCAGTCCGGCGCCGACGCGCTGTTCGTCTACACCAACGAGGAGGAATCGGCGCGGGCGCTGCGCGAGCTGCGCAAGCAGGGCTACGACAAGCCGATCCTGGGCGAGACCACGCTCACCGGCCAGAAGGTGATCGAGCTGGCCGGCGACGCCGCGAACGGCGCCGTTGCCCACGTCGGCCTGACCGCCGACGCGCCGCATCCGGCGATCAAGGCATTCGACCAGAAATTCCAGGCCGAATACAAGTACAAGAGCGACCACAACGGCATGAAAGGCTACAGCGGCATGTACGTGGTGAAGGCGATCACCGAGAAGAACGGCAAGTTCGACTCCAAGGCGTTCGCCGCCGCGCTGCACGGCGCGCAGATCCTGGTCAAGGACTACCCGGGCGTGCTGCTCGACGTCACGTTCGACAAGAACGGCGACCTCGACCGCGAGAGCTTCCTGGTCAAGGTCGAGAACGGCAGGCAGGTCGTGTCCGCGACACTGCCGCCGGCCGCGGCCAGGTAGCCTCCGCCGCCGTCCGCATCAGGAGCGTGTCCTGACACCCCCGCGCGGGCGAGGGTGCCGGCCACCGTCCGCCGCGCAAGGCTCTCCATGGGCGATCTCATCCAGCTCGTCGTCTCCGGCGTCGCCACCGGCGCGATCTACGCCCTGGCGGCGCTCGGCTTCACCCTGCTGTGGCAGGCGGCCGGCGTGATCAATTTCGCGCAGGGCGAGTTCGTCATGCTGCCCGCGTTCGCGATGCTGCTCTTCGTCGCGCTCGGGGCGCCGCTGTGGCTCGCGTTCCTGCTCGCCTGCGCCGCGGCCATGCTGGTGCTGGGCATCGGCTTCAAGCGGGTGATCGTCGATCCGCTGATCCGCCACGGCGTGATCCCGCTGGTGATCGCGACGCTCGGCCTGTCGATCGGGCTCAAGTCCGCGGTCAAGGCCGGGTACAGCGCCGAAGCGCATGCGTTCTCCAGCCCCTTTCCCGCCGGTCAGTTCGCGCTCGGCGGCATCAACATCTCGTACGCCGACGTGGGTACCCTGCTGATGGCCGGCGCGATCGTCGTCACGCTGCAGGCCTTTCTCAACAAGACCGTCACCGGCCGCGCGATGCAGGCGGTCGCGCAGAACACCGACGCCGCGACGGTGCTCGGGATCGACGTCAGGCGGATGGTCCTGTACACGTTCCTGATCAACGCGGTCCTGGCGGTCGTCGCCGCGCTGCTGGTCACGCCGACCTATCTCGCCAAGTTCGACATGGGCGACTCGATCGGGCAAAAGGCCTTCTTTGCCGCGATCATCGGCGGCTTCAACCAGACCCGCGGGGCGCTGCTCGGCGGCGTGCTGATCGGCGTGCTGGAGAACGTGGTCGGCTACTACGTGTCGCCCGCGTACAAGGAAGGAGTCGCGCTGATGCTGTTCCTGGTCGTGATCCTGTTCCGTCCCGAGGGACTGCTCGGCAAGGCCGAGGAGCGCAAGGTGTGAACCGCAACCGGACTCTGGCGCTGGTGGTCGCGCTCGTCGCGATCGCCGTGCTGCCGAATTTCCTCAAGAGTTACGGCGTCTACCTGATGACGCTGTTCTGCGTCTACCTGATGGCCACGATGGGCCTCAACCTGACGGTCGGCTACGCCGGGCAGATGTCGCTCGGCCATGCCGCCTTCTTCGGCATCGGCGCCTACCACGCGGCGATCCTGTTCAAGCTCGGCTGGCCGCTGCTCGCCGTGCTGCCGATCGCGGGCGTGGCCTGTTTCATGGTCGGCCTCGCGCTCGGATTCCCGGCGCTGCGCGTGCAGCACCATTACCTCGCCTTCGCCACGCTCGGCTTCAACGTCCTCGTCTACCTCGTGATGCGCAACGAGGAGAAGCTGACCGGCGGCACGTTCGGCATCGCCGGGATCCCGCGGCCGTCGCTGTTCGGCTATTCGTTCGACGGCGCGCTGCCGTTCTTCTACCTCACCTTCGTCTCGGTGATCCTGCTGGCGCTGGTGCTGTGGTGGCTGCTGCGCTCGCCCTGGGGCCGTGCATTCGCGGCGCTGCGCGACAATCCGATCCGGGCGGAGAGCCTCGGCATCAACGTCACCGCCTACACGCTGCTCGCCTTCGCCATCGGCGCCGCCTGCGCGGGAATCGGCGGCGTCTACTTCGCCGCGCTGGTGCAGTTCGTCGAGCCGGCACCGTTCCACGTCGCCGCATCGCTGACCATGCTGCTCGCCATCATCGTTGGCGGCTCGGGGCGGTTCTTCGGGCCCGTGATCGGCACCGTGGTCGTCGTGCTGCTGCCGGAATGGCTGCGCTTCATGCAGAACTGGTACCTCGCCTTCTTCGGCTTCGCCGTCGTCGCGCTGATGATCTGGCTGCCGGGCGGGCTGCTGTCGATTCCGGAGCGCTTCCGCAAGGAGGCGGCGAAATGACCACCCGGCCGAGCTTTCTCGAAGTGAAGGGCGTGCACAAGGCCTACGGCGCGATCAAGGCCGTCGACGGCGTTTCGATGTCGGTCGGCCCCGGCGAAATCGTCGGCGTGATCGGGCCCAACGGGTCGGGCAAGACGACGCTGTTCAACAGCATCCTCGGCCAGATCAAGCCGACGTCCGGCACAGTGGAGTTTTGCGGCGAGGACGTCACCGGCATGTCGCCGCTGGAGCTTTCGCGGCGCGGCATCGGCCGCACGTTCCAGACGCTGCAGGTGTTCGGCAAGCTGTCGGTGCGCGACAACCTGATCGTCGCCGCGCAGGAATTCAAGGGGTCGCTGCCGGGACGGCTCCTGGCGAAGCCCGACGCGTGCCTCGGTCACCACGCCGACGGGATGATCGAACTCTTCCGCCTGAAGCACGTGGCACAGGCGCTCGCCGGCACGCTGTCGTACGGCCAGCAGAAACTGATCGACATCGCCATGGCGTTCATGGCGACGCCACGGCTGGTGCTGCTCGACGAGCCGTGCGCCGGCGTCAACCCGAGCCTCGTCGACCAGCTGCGCGCGCTGCTGGTCGAGTTGAACGCGACGCAGGGCGGCAGCTTCGTCGTGATCGAGCACAACATGGATTTCGTGATGAAGCTCTGTCCGCATGTGATCTGCATGGTCGAGGGCAAGGTGCTCGCCGAAGGACCGCCGGCCGCGGTGCAGGCGAACCGGCAGGTGCTCGAAGCCTACCTCGGCAACTGAACGGAGAGCCGCGCGAGTGGCCGGCGAGGGGCCCCGGTCGCGGGGATCGACGGCAAACACGAGTCGCGGGGGCGGTCGACACGGAACGCAACAGCTTGAACGGATGGCACAAGGAGACCGCCGACGATGAACGACAAGATCATCGAATTCGACCGGGTCGTCGCCGGGTATTCGCCGAGCCTCACGATCCTGAACGAGACCACGCTCGACGCACGCAAGGGCGAAATCACGCTGCTGATCGGACCGAACGGCGCCGGCAAGTCGACGGTGCTGAAGACCCTGTTCGGGATACTGGTGCCGCGCTCCGGCGAGGTCCGGTTCGAGGGCAAGGTCATCAACGGCAAGTCGCCGCGCGATCTGCTTGCCGATGGCATCGCGTTCGTGCCGCAGGGGCGCAACCTGTTCGCCTCGCTGTCGGTTCGCCACAACCTCGAGCTGGGCGGCATCACCCTGCCGCGCGGCGAGCTCCCCGGACGGATCGAGGAGGCGCTGGTGCGCTTTCCGCGCATCAAGGAGCGGCTCGACAATCAGGCGTCGACGATATCGGGGGGCGAGCAGAAGCAGCTCGAGATCAGCCGCGCGCTGCTGTTGCGGCCGCGGGTGATCCTGATCGACGAGCCGTCGATCGGCCTGTCGCCCAAGCTCGTCCAGGAAGTGTTGTCGCTGCTGCGCTCGCTTGCGGACGCGGGGACGACGGTGCTCATGGTCGAGCAGAACGTGCGCACGGCGCTCAAATATGCGAACCGGGCGCTGGTGCTGGAGATGGGCCGGCTGGCGCTCGACCGGCCTGCGTCGGAGCTGCTGAACGACCCCGACCTCAATCGGCTCTTCCTCGGCGGCCACGCCAGGACAGCGGCATGAGCGGCGCGGACCGACCCCTGCCGGAGACGCCGGGGTGAACCGCCTGCGCATTGCCGTCGCTGGCGCCGGTGTGATCGGGCGCCGGCACAGAGGGCTCATCGCGCGCGCCCGCGAGATCGTGGACAGCGGCCGGCTCGGCCGCCTCGTCGCCGTGATGGGCAGCACGTTGTTCCACAAGCCCGACAGCTGCTTCGCCGGCGGGCCGTGGCGCGCGCAACCCGGGGGTGGGTCGATTCTCATCAACATGATCCACGAGATCGACGACCTGCGCGCCCTGTGCGGCGAAATCGTGGCGGTGCAGGCAACAGCGTCGAATGCGACGCGCGGCAACGCCGTCGAGGATACCGTGGCAATCACGCTATCCTTCGCCAATGGCGCCCTCGGCACCTTCGTCGTTTCCGACGCTGCGGCCGCGACGCGGTGCAGACGCTCAAGGTGACGCTGGCGATCGCCGCAGCGGCGCGCACCGGACAGATCATTTCCACGAGGTGAATCGATGAAGACAGCACTGGTGTTGAACGGTCCCAATCTCAATCTGCTCGGCACGCGCGAGCCGGCGGTCTACGGCGCCGACACGCTCGCGGACGTCGAGAAGCTCTGCGCCGCGGCCTGCGCGCAGCACGCCTACGCGCTCGATTTCCGGCAATCCAACCACGAGGGCCAGCTGATCGACTGGATCCACGAAGCGGGACGCGCATTCGCCGCCGGCACGCTGGCCGGCGTCGTGTTCAACGCCGGTGCGTACACGCACACCTCGATCGCGCTGCACGACGCGATCAAGGGCGCCGCCGTGCCGGTGATCGAGCTGCACATCTCCAACGTCCATGCGCGCGAGCCGTTTCGCCACCATTCGTGGCTGTCGCCGGTCGCGCGGGCGGTGATGGCCGGCTTTGGCGTCCACGGGTACGCGCTGGCGATCGCCGGTCTGGCCGCGATCGATACGAAAAAACCATGATCGACAAGACCGTGCCGTCGGCCGCCGCCGCGGTCGCCGACATTCGCGATGGCGCGACGGTGATGATCGGCGGCTTCGGCACGGCCGGAATACCCTCCGAGCTGATCGATGCGCTGATCGCGCACGGCGCGCGCGACCTCACCATCGTCAACAACAACGCCGGCAACGGCGACGCCGGGCTCGCGATGCTGCTGAAGGCGAAGCGGGTGCGCAAGATCATCTGCTCGTTTCCGCGACAGACCGACTCCTGGCATTTCGACGCGCTGTACAAGGCCGGCGAAATCGAGCTGGAGCTGGTGCCGCAGGGCAATCTCGCCGAGCGCATCCGCGCCGCCGGGGCCGGCATCGGCGCATTCTTCACCCCGACGGGCTACGGCACGCTGCTGGCCGAAGGCAAGGAGACGCGCGTGATCGACGGCCGCCACTACGTGCTCGAGTACCCGATACACGCCGATTTCGCACTGATCAAGGCCGAGCGCGGCGACCGCTGGGGCAACCTTGTCTACCGCAAGACGGCGCGCAATTTCGGCCCCATCATGGCCTCGGCGGCCCGGTACACGGTGGCGCAGGTGCGCGAAATCGTGCCGCTGGGCGCGCTCGACCCCGAGGGCATCGTCACCCCCGGGATCTTCGTCCAGCGCGTGGTGGGCATCCGCGCGCCGGACGCGCTCGCCCGTCCGCAGGCCGATGCCTGAAGGAATCCACGATGAAACGCTACACCCGTGAACAGATGGCGGCGCGCGTCGCGCGCGACATCCCCGAAGGCGCGTACGTGAATCTCGGCATCGGCCTGCCGACCATGGTCGCCAATTTCCTGCCGCAAGACCGCGACATCATCCTGCACACCGAGAACGGATTGCTGGGCATGGGCCCCGCGCCGGAGAAAGGGAAGGAAGATGCCGACCTCATCAACGCCGGCAAGCAGCCGGTGACCGCGCTGCCCGGCGCGTCGTTCTTCCACCACGCCGACTCGTTCGGGATGATGCGCGGCGGGCACCTCGACATCTGCGTGCTCGGCGCCTTCCAGGTGTCGGCCGCCGGCGATCTCGCCAACTGGCACACCGGCGCGCCCGACGCGATCCCGGCGGTCGGCGGCGCCATGGACCTCGCGATCGGCGCGAAACGCGTCTGCGTGATGATGGAGCATCTCACCAAGAGCGGCGAAAGCAAGATCGTGCCGTGCTGCACCTATCCGCTGACCGGCCTCGCCTGCGTCAGTCGCATCTATACGGACCTCGCCGTGCTCGACGTCACCGCCGGCGGGCTCGAGGTCCTCGAAATGGCGCCGGGACTCGAACTTGCAGAGCTGACCCGGCTGACCGGCCTGCCGCTCGCCATGGCCAAAACCTGATTGCCGGAGAAAACATGACCAACGCCTTCCTCTGCGACGCGATCCGCACGCCGTTCGGCCGCTACGGCGGCGCGCTCGCCACCGTGCGCACCGACGACCTCGCCGCGCTGCCAATCGCGGCACTGATGCAAAGGAACCCCGGTGTCGACTGGGGTGCCATCGATGACGTCGTCTACGGCTGCGCCAACCAGGCCGGCGAGGACAATCGCAATGTCGGGCGGATGGCGCTGCTGCTTGCCGGCCTGCCGCAGGAGGTGCCTGGATCGACGGTCAACCGGCTCTGCGGCTCGAGTCTCGACGCGATCGCCATCGCCTCGCGGGCGATCAAAAGCGGGGAAACCGAGCTGATGATCGCCGGCGGCGTCGAGAGCATGAGCCGGGCGCCGTTCGTGCTGGCCAAGGCGACCGAGGCGTTTTCCCGCGCCGCGAAAATCGAGGACACGACCATCGGCTGGCGCTTCGTCAATCCGCTGATGAAGGCGAAATACGGGATCGATTCGATGCCGGAGACGGCCGAGAACGTCGCGCAGGAATTCGGCATCGCCCGCGCCGACCAGGACGCCTTCGCGCTGCGCAGCCAGCAGCGCGCCGCGGCCGCCATCGCGGCGGGACGGATCAAAGAGGAGATCGTGCCGGTGACGCTGCCGGCGAAAAAGGGCGACCCCGTTGTCTTCGCGCAGGACGAGCACCCGCGCGCGACGACGCCCGAATCGCTCGCCCGGCTGAAGGGCATCGTCCGTCCCGACGGCACGGTCACCGCCGGGAATGCCTCCGGCGTCAACGACGGCTCCTGCGCGTTGCTGCTGGCGTCCGAGGAGGCCGCGCACCGTCATGGCCTTACGCCGAGGGCGCGGGTCGTCGCCGCCGCGGTCGCCGGCGTCGCGCCGCGCATCATGGGCTTCGGCCCGGCGCCGGCGATGCGCAAGGTCCTCGCCAGGGCGAAGCTCACGCTCGCCGACATGGCGGTCATAGAATTGAACGAAGCCTTCGCCGCGCAGGCGCTGGCTGTCACCCGCGACCACGGCCTGCCCGACGACGCGGCACACGTGAACCCCAATGGCGGCGCGATCGCGCTCGGCCACCCGCTGGGCGCGAGCGGCGCGCGGCTGGTGACGACCGCGCTCTACCAGCTGCGGCGCACCGGCGAACGCTACGCGTTGTGCACGATGTGCATCGGCGTCGGCCAGGGCATCGCGCTGATCATCGAGCGGGTCTGACCCCGCGCCCTTCGACCGGAGAACACCCATGGCCTCCCCTCCGCAGGAAACCCGAGCCGTGCCGCTGCGCGGCTACCGCAAGCCGGACCGCGGCACGCAGCCCGACTATCTCTATCCGCCGTATGCATCGACGGTGAAGCGCTCGCCGTCGCAGCCGCTGGTGCGCCTCCCGACCACGATGTCCGAGGTGACCGGGCCCCTGTTCGGCTACGACGTCCTCAAGGCCAACGACCACGACCTCACCAGACAGCATGCCGGCGACCCGATCGGCGAACGGATCGTCGTCAGCGGGCAGGTGCTCGATGCCAACGCGCGCCCGGTCGCGAACACGCTGGTGGAAATCTGGCAGGCGAACTCCGCCGGCCGCTATCCGCACCGGCGCGACAACCACAACGCGCCGACGGATCCGAATTTCACCGGCTGCGGCCGCACGATGACCGATGCCGAAGGCCGCTACCGGTTCGTCTCGATCCGGCCGGGCGAGTATCCGTGGCGCAATCACTACAATGCCTGGCGGCCCGCGCACATCCACTTCTCGCTGTTCGGGCCCGCCTTCGCGACGCGGCTCGTGACGCAGATGTATTTTCCCGGCGATCCGCTGCTGGAGTACGACCCGATGTACACCAGCATCCCCGAAGAGCGGGCGCGCCGCCGCCTCGTCTCGGCGTTCGACTGGGAGACGACGATCCCCGAGCAGGCGCTCGGCTACCGGTTCGACATCGTGCTGCGCAGCCGTGACGAGACACCGATGGAAAACGACCTCGCCTTGCCCGCCTCTTGAGCCCGCCATGAGTCTCTCGACCACCGCATCGCAAACCATCGGCCCCTATCTGCACATCGGGCTCGCCTGGCTCGTCACCGAGCATCTCGCGGGACCGGGCGTGACCGGCCTGCAGGTCACGGTGGAGGGCCGCGTGATCGACGGCGACGGCAAGCCCATCGACGACGCGATCATGGAAATCTGGCAGGCGAACGCGCACGGGCGGTACGCCCATCCCGAGGATGCGAGCGATTTGCCGCTGGAGCCGAATTTCAAAGGCTTCGGCCGCGTGCCGACCGACGAGAACGGTGGCTTCCGGTTCACGACGATCAAGCCGGGCCGGGTGCCGGCGCCGGGCGGCGGAGCGCAGGCGCCGCATCTCAACGTCACGATCTTCACGCGCGGGTTGCTGAAGCACGTGATCACGCGAATGTATTTTCCGGGGGATCCCGCCAACGCCGGCGACGCCGTGCTGCTGCGCGTTCCCGCGGAAAGGCGCGACACGCTGGTCGCGAAACCGGTGGGCGGACTTCCCGGGACCCTGGCGTGGAACGTGATCCTGCAGGGCCCCGGCGAAACCGTGTTCTTCGACTACTGAGCGGGGAGCGAGCGGACGCGGGGCGTGTTTGCCGAGTCGAACTCGATGCCGCGGACCTGTCGAACATGGAAGCCGCCCCGCGCTTCAACGAAGCGCTTTCAACGTTTCCAAACGCCTGAGGACCCGCGCCATGGACGAACACGAACGCTACGCCACCGGAATGAAGGTACGACGCGCGGTGCTGGGCGACGCCCATGTCGACCGCTCGCTTGCCAACCGCAACGCCTTCAACGAGGAGTTCCAGGAGCTCATCACCCGCTATGTGTGGGGCGAGATCTGGACGCGCCCCGGTTTGCCACGACACACCCGGAGCCTGATCACCGTGGCGCTATTGGTTGCGCTGAACCGCGGCGACGAGCTGCGGCTGCACCTCCGCGCGGCCGCCAACAACGGCGTCTCCCGCGACGAGATCAAGGAGACGCTGCTGCAATGCGCGATCTACTGCGGCGTGCCGGCGGCCAACTCGGCGTTCCACCTGGCGCAGGAGCTGTTCGCCGAGATCGACGCCGGGCGCTGAGGGAAACAGGATCAGACCCCTATTTTCCTGCCCGACGCGGGGGCGCGTTTCGTCCGTCGCAGGGAAATTTGGCTCTGACCCTGTTTCCCCATTTCCCCGGGCTGCATCGAAGCAGGCCTCGCGGCACCGCGCGGCGTTGCCCTCGCGCGGAAATTGGCTTAGGGTATCGGCGGCAGGACCTGCCACCGGTCGACAAGCCCGCAACCGACGGGTTGGCCACCGCGCCGCACGCGATCCGCGATCACGCCCCCCCAGGAGGAAACCCCCATGCCGCAGCAGCATTGCCGTACCACGAAGCCCACCCCATCCTCGATGCCCCGCCGCGACCTGCTGAAGAAAACCGCCGCGCTTGGCGCCTCCGCCGCCGCCGGCTCGCTCGGCTTTCCCGCGATCGTGCGCGCGCAGGCCGAGACGATCAAGATCGGCCACCTGACGCCGCGCACCGGCTTTCTCGGACAGCTCGGCCAGTACGGGTTGCGCGGCACGACGCTCGCCATCGACGAGGTCAATGCAGCGGGCGGACTGCTCGGCCGCAAGGTGGATCTGCTCGCCGAGGACAGCGTCAATCCCGCCACGGCGGTGACCAAGGCGCAGAAGCTCTTCGAGCGCGACAACGTGACCTGCCTGCTGGGCGAAATCAACAGCGCGTCAGGACTTGCGATCGGAGAACAGGCCCTCAAGGCGAAGCGCATATTCATCAACACCGGCTGCAACTCCGACGCGCTGCGCGGCACCGGCTGCAACCGCTACATGTTCCACGTCGAAGGAGGCAACACGATGTACACCAAGACCATCGGAACGTGGCAGAAGGCGAACAACCTGATCAAGGGTGCCAAATGGTACTTCCTCACCGCCGACTACGCGTTCGGGCACGACCTGTACCGCGTGTCGTCGCGCTTCCTGCAGGAAAATGGCGGCATCAACCTCGGCAACGACCTGGTACCGACCAATTCACCCGACTACAGCGCTTACATCCTGAAAATCCGCAACGCAAAGCCGGACCTGGTCTACATCTGTTTGGCCGGCGTGGACCAGACGACGTTTCTCAAGCAATACAAGGAATACGGGCTGTCGTATCCGCTGGCCGGCGGCGTGATGGATACGATCCCGTTCTGGGCGGCGGGGATCGACTCGATTTCGGGGTACTGGCAGAGCTTGTGGTACCACGGGCTGACGACCCCACAGTCAATCGCGTTCACGAAAAAGTTCATCGGCCAGTTCGGCTATCCGCCGGACAACCAGGCGTGGGGTGATTACGTCGCGGCGAAGATCCTGTGCCAGGCGATCGCGGAGACCAAGAGCACCGACAGCATGAAGCTGGTCGAGCACTTCGAGAAAGGCGCGCCTTTCGACATCCTCAAGGCACGCAAGGGGATGTTCCGCAAGCGCGACCACCAGTTGCTGCAGGAAATGTACGTGGTCAAGGTCAAGGACAAGGCGAAGATGAAGGACAAGTGGGACATCTTCGACATCGTCGAGACCGTGCCCAAGCCCGACCAGAGCCTCGAGCTGATCCAGCCGACCGAAGCGGAAAACGTCTGCAAGATGGCGTGATGACGTAGCCCGGGTTTCGTCCCGCGAGCAGCCCCCGGAAATAGGGTCGGACCCATTTTTTATGCCCGGCGCGGGGATTCGTTGCGCGCTCTGAAAGAAAAATAGGATCTGACCCTATTTCCGGAGGCTGCTCGCGGGGCCACGACCCCGCATCACTGACATGGCGATCATCCTCGAACAGGTCATCAACGGGCTGCTCGTCGGCTCGTATTACATCGTGCTGGCGCTCGGCCTGTCGATGATCTTCAGCCTGGGCGGCGTAGTCAACCTCGCGCACGGCGCGTTCTATGCGGTCGGCGCGTACTTCGCCTATGAAGTCCAGAAGTTCGCCGGATTCGGCGGGGCGGTCGTGCTGGCGCCTGTCGGCGTCGCCTTGGTGGGCGTGGCCATCGAGCGGCTGTTCCTGCAACGGCTGTATCGGGAAGACCCGATGCAGGGACTGCTGTTCACGTTCGGACTCGCAATGACCGTCGAGCAGAGCCTGCGCCTCATCTGGGGCACGACCGGGCTGCCATTTTCGATCCCCGAGTCGCTGCGCGGCACGTTGCTGGTCGGCGATTTCATTTATTCCTATTACCGGCTGACGGTGCTCGCCGTATCGGCAGCGGCGGTGGGGGGCTGCTGGTTGCTGCTCAACAAGACGGCGTTCGGGATGATCGTGCGTGCCGGCACCCGCGATCCCGAGATGGTCCGCGCGCTCGGCATCAGCCTCAACCCCGCGCTGGCGGCGGTGTTCGCGCTCGGCGTGGGCCTCGCCGGGCTCGCCGGCGTGATGTCGGGGCCGCTCGCGGGCGTGCAGCCGGCGATGGGCACCGAGATCATCACCGCCACGTTCGTCGTCGTCGTGATCGGCGGCCTCGGCAGCTTCTGGGGCGTGGTCGTCGCGGGGCTGCTGGTCGGCGTCGTCCGCGGCATCACGGTGCTGTTCTATCCGCCGGCGGCGGAAGCGTCGATGTACCTCCTGATGATCCTCGTGCTGCTGTTCCGGCCGCGCGGCCTGATGGGCGAGCGCTTCGAGAAGTTCGAATGACCTTTTCCCGGGGGCCGCTGATCATCCTCGGCGTCGCGCTGGTGGCGCTGCCGTTCGCGATGCGGGCGATCGGCATGACCGAAAGCCTCGCCACCGAGATCGCGCTGTTCGCGCTGACCGCGCTCGCGTTCAACCTCCTCGTCGGCTACACGGGGCTGCTGTCCTTCGGGCACGGCCTCTTCTTCGGCTTCGCCGCGTACGCGGCCGCGCTGTCGCAGATCCACTGGTTCCCGGGCAGCTTGGTGTGGCCCCTCGCTTTCGGCGTCGTCACCACCACGCTGCTCGGTTTCGTCGTCGGCTTTCTGGTGCTGCGCCGGCGCGGTGTCTATTTTTCGCTGCTGACGCTTGCCTTCACCGCGCTCGCGTTCTTCATCGCCTACCGCTGGACCGACTTCACCGGCGGCGAATCCGGCCTGCGCGGCATCACGCGCCCCGCACTCGCCGGCATCGACCTCGACAACCAGTTCGCCTTCTATGCGCTGACGGCAGCGATCGTATTCGCCGCCGCGTGGGTGCTGCTGCGCATTGTCCGCTCGCCGTTCGGCAGCGTGCTGGTCGCGATCCGCGAAAACGAGCAACGCACCGTGTTCGCCGGCTATCCCGTTCGCCGCTACAAGCTCATCGCCTTCGTCATCGCGGCGGCGCTGACCGGCGTCGCGGGCTGCCTGTTCGCCTTTCTCAAATCGATCGTGTCGGCCGACACCGTGCACGTGAGTTTCTCCGGCGAGATCGTGGCGATGACGATCATCGGCGGCACCCGCAGTTTCCTCGGACCGGCGCTGGGCGCGCTGTTCTACATCCTGTTCCGGGAACTGCTGTCCGGCTACACCGACGTCTGGATGTTCTGGTTCGGCCTCCTGTTCATGGCGTTCATCCTCTATTCGCCGGCCGGCCTTGTCGGCCTCGGCACGCGGCTGTGGGCGCACTACGCGAAGATGCGCGGATGGTTCGCCGCCGAAGCCGCGGCGATGACGGCGCGCGTCGCGCCGGCGGCGGGCGCGCCGGTGCCGGACTTTCTGCGGCAGGCACCGCCGGAGCGCGCCGCCGCGATCCTCGCCTGCACGGGCGTGGTCAAGCGCTTCGGCGCCTTCACCGCGGTCGACGACGCGAGCCTTGCCCTCGCCGATCGGCGGCTGCACGCGCTGATCGGCCCCAACGGCGCTGGCAAGACGACGCTGTTCAATGTGATCTCGGGCCTCTATCCCGCCGACGGCGGCACGATCACGCTGGGGGGCGGGCGCATCGACGGCCTTTCCACCGACGCGATCGTGGCGCGCGGCCTTGCCCGCTCGTTCCAGATCACGAACCTCTTTCCTTCGCTCTCGGTGGCCGAGAACCTGCGCCTCGGTTGTCAGGCGCGCGATCCGGCCCGGCTCGCCTTGTGGCGTCCCGCCACCGCGCTGGCCGATGTGAACGCGCAAACGCAGGCGCTGATCCGTTTTCTGGGGCTCGAGGGATTGGAGCGGGTGCCCGTGGCGAGCCTTTCGTACGGCGGACAACGGCTGGTCGAGATCGGGATCCCGCTCGCGGCGCGCCCGCGCGTCCTCCTGCTTGACGAGCCGCTGGTCGGGCTCGCCGCCGCCGAGCGCGAACGGATCACCGCGCTCATCAGAAGCCTCGCGCCGCACATGGCCGTGCTGCTGGTCGAACATGACATGGACCGCGTCTTCATGCTGGCCGACCGGATCACCGCGATGAGCGAGGGACTGGTCATCGCCGAAGGCACGTCGGCCGAAGTGCGCAACAACGCGGAAGTCCAGCGCGTCTATCTCGGCAGCGGGGCCACGCGCGCTGCCGCCGTGCGGGCGGGCGGCGGCGAGGATACGGGCGCGCCGCTCCTCGAAGTTGCGGCGATCAACACGTTCTACGGCAAGAGCCACGTGCTGCACGACGTCTCGTTCGCGGTGCGCGAGCGTGAAGTCGTGGCACTCCTTGGCCGCAACGGCGCCGGCAAGACCTCGACGCTGAAGAGCATCATCGGCATCGCGCCGCCGGCGAGCGGCACGATCACGCTCGCCGGCACGCGCATCGACGGCGACGCGCCGGAACGAGTCGCGCGGCGCGGCATCGGACTGGTGCCGCAGGGGCGGCGGTTGTTTTCCGGGCTCACCGTGGCGGAAAACCTGGCGCTCGGCGGACTGCACCACCGCGAGGGCCCGGCCGGCGGCGTCCATTGGGACAGCGAGCGGATCTTCGCGATCTTTCCGCGCCTCGCCGACCGGATCGACACCCGCGCCGACCGGCTCTCGGGC
>Ga0315278_10001957_pt1 | contig 18228 bp, 12 predicted proteins | sample YL17G06_0_MG_FD_203880 | JGI IMG/M metagenome (GOLD analysis project Ga0315278, IMG submission 203880) | Sediment microbial communities from Yellowstone Lake, YNP, Wyoming, USA - YL17G06_0 | ecosystem: Environmental > Aquatic > Freshwater > Lake > Sediment | place: USA: Wyoming | collected... | reverse complement strand
GCCGGGGCCGGGCCAGTCCGGTCAGCCGGGGCCGGGCCAGTCCGGTCAGCCGGGGCCGGGCCAGTCCGGTCAGCCGGGGCCGGGCCAGCCGGGGCCGGGCCAGTCCGGTCAGCCGGGGCCGGGCCAGCCGGGGCCGGGCCAGCCGGGCGCGGGGCAGCCGGGCTCGGGGCAGCCTGCCACCGGATCCCTCAGCGGCGGAGGCTCGAACGCCCGCTTCCTTGGCCAGGGGCGTGGCTCGAACGGCCAGTTTCGCGGGCCGACCAGCGGCAACAAGCAGTTCGGCACCGGTGACCTTGACAAGGTCTTCGCCGACTTCGACCGCCTCGGGCGCCCCGGCGAACCGTCGTACATCTCGGGCTTCGGCGGCGATGGCCAGACGCAGCAGGGCCAGGGCACCGGCCAGGGCATCCCCAGCGACGCCTTCGTGCCCTACACGGACGTCTACCAGGAGTTCTATGACTTCGCCATCACGAGCCTCGAACGAAGCGCCGTACCGCTCGGCGTCAAGGACTACGTGCGCGACTACTTCTCGTCCCTCAACCCCTGATCGACCACGGGAGACGACCGATGACCGACCCCGCCGCAATCGCCGCCGAACCAGCCATCGCGCTGAGCACGACCGACTTCGCCGAGCGGAGCAGGATCATCGAGCGGGAGGTCGGGCGCATCATCGTCGGCCAGGACGCACTCGTCCGACAAACGCTCATCTGTATGCTCGCCAACGGCCATGCGCTGCTCGAGGGCGTGCCGGGCCTGGGCAAGACGTTGCTCGTGCGGACGATGGCCGAGGTCCTCGACTGCGCCTTCAACCGCATCCAGTTCACACCAGACCTGATGCCGGCCGACATCGTGGGCACCAACATCCTGGTCGAAGAAGATGGCGGCCGGCAGTTCCGATTCCAGCCCGGGCCGATCTTCGCCAACCTCGTGCTGGCCGACGAGATCAACCGCGCCACCCCGAAGACGCAGTCGGCGCTGCTCGAGGCGATGCAGGAGCAACAGGTCTCCATCGCCCGCCAGCGCTACAAGCTCGATCCGCCGTTCTTCGTCCTGGCCACCCAGAACCCACTCGAGATGGAGGGCACCTACCCGCTTCCCGAGGCCCAACTCGATCGATTTCTCTTCAAGCTCTGGGTGCCATTCCCGGCCGAGGAGGACCTGATCGCGATCATGGACCGCACCACCGGCAGCGAGACCACGACCGTCCAGCACGTCGCCACGGGCGCCGAGATCGTGGCCATGCAGCGGCTCGCTCGGAGCGTGCCTATCGCGCCGCACGTGACGGCCTACGCGGTCAGCCTGCTGTCCGCCACACATCCCGACAATGATCGGGCGCCAGGCCTCGTGCGCGAGTACGTGCGCTACGGCGGTTCGCCGCGCGGTGCCCAGGCGCTCGTCCTGGCGGGCAAGATCCAGGCCCTCATGGACGGCCGCTACAACGTGGCCATCGACGACATCCGCGACGTGGCGCTGCCTTCGCTCCGCCACCGGGTCATCCGCAACTTCGAGGGCGAGGCGGAGGGCATCACGCCAGATGCCATCATCCGCGCCGTCCTGGATGCCGTCGCCCCACCGACCGTCGACTGACGACGACGGGCACGACCCGATGACTGACGCCCGAACGACGCCGGCCGGCGAGCCGGCGAAGCGCCACGACCTGCTGCCATCGGCGGTCGACCCGACCGTGTTCGATGAGGCCTTTCTGCGCCAGCTCGAGCGCCTCATGCTCGTCACCCGCAAGGCTGTCCGCGGCGGCATGAAGGGGGTCCGTCGGAGCGCCAAGCGAGGCGTCTCGGTCGAATTCGCCGACTACCGCGACTACTCGATGGGCGACGACCTGCGGACGCTGGACTGGAACATCTACGCCCGCCTCGAGAAGCTCTTCATCAAGCTCTTCATCGAGGAGGAGGATGTCACCGTCCACATCCTGCTCGACGCCTCGGGCTCGATGGGCACGGGTGCGCCCGACAAGCTCCTCTTCGGCAAGCGGGCGGCGGCGGCCCTGGCCTACATCGGGCTGGCCTCGTACGACCGGATCAGCCTGGGCGTCCTCCAGGGTCGCGTCGCCCGCCGCTACCCGGCCGTCCGAGGCACGAACCGCATCTTCCAGGTCCTGGCAGACCTCTCGCCCGTTGAGGCCGCGACCGGCCGGACCGACCTGTCCGCCTGCGCCCGCCACTACGCGGCGCAGCTGACGCAACGCGGGCCGCTCATCCTCATCAGCGACTGCTTCGACGCCAACGCCGAGAGGGCCATCTCGGAACTGGCCGGCACGCGCTGCGAGGTGGCCGTCCTCCAGGTGCTCAGCCCCGACGAGCTAGACCCACCGCTCGAGGGCGACCTGCGGCTGGTCGACGTCGAGAGCGCGGCGGGCGTCGACATCACGGCGGACCTCGCGACCATCGATGCCTACCGCGCGCGGCTGACGGCCTGGCAGACTGAGCTGGAGACCGCCGCGACGAAGCGGCGGGCCTCGTTCGTGACGGTCCCCACGACGCTGCCACTGGCCGACCTCGTCTTCGCCGAGCTGCGGCGACGACGCGTGGTCGCCTGAGGCGCGACGATGCCCGTCCTGGCGCCGCTGGCCATCGCCGGCCTCGTATTCATCCCGCTCATCGTCGCCTTCTACATGCTGCGGCTGCGGCGCCAGGAGCACACCGTCAGCAGCACTTTCCTCTGGCAGCAGCTGGTCCGCGACGTAGAGGCCAACGCGCCCTGGCAGCGACTGCGGCGGTCGCTCCTCCTCCTGCTCCAGCTCCTGCTCGTGCTCGTCCTCGTCCTGGCCGCAGCCCGCCCCTTCGTGGAGCGACCGGCCGGCCTCTCCCGCGACCTCGTGCTGGTCGTGGACGCCTCGGCCAGCATGGGCGCCACAGACGTCTTCCCGGATCGCCTGACGGCGGTGAAGCGGGCCGCCGCCGAAGCGCTCGCCGAACTGCCCTCCGACGGCCGGGTCAGCATCGTGGCGGCCGGCGAGACGGCTCGCGTGGTGGCCAACGAGGTCGGCGACCGCGGCCGGGCGGCCTCGCTCATCGACGGCATCGCGCTGACCAACGGCCAAGGCGACATGACCGAGGCGCTCCGCCTCGCTGACGCGCTCGCGTCAAGGGCACGCGGCGCTGAGATCCTCGTCCTGACCGACGATGCCGGCGGCGTGGCCCCCGCCCTGCGCACGAAAGCACCGATCCGTGTCCTGCCTGTGGGGCGCGACCGGCACAACCAGGCGATCTCCGCCCTGGCCATCCAAAGCGGCGCCGGCGGCGTCAAGCGCAGCCTCTTCGTGAGCGTCGCCAACTTCGACGCGAGCGCCGTCACGCGCCGGCTGCAGATCCTCGCCGACGGCCAGCCGTTCACCGCCCGCGACCTGTTCATCGACCCGCTGACGCAGACGCAGGTCGTCATCGACGAGCTGCCCGCTGGCGCGTCGGTGGTCGAGGCGCGGCTGGCCGCCATCCCGGCCAGCGGCGCCGAGCCGAGCGGCGGAGCCGGGGGCATGGAAGGGTCCGGCCCGGCCGACCAGCTGGCCACCGACGATGCGGCCTGGGCCATCGTGCCGAGCGACCGGCTGCAGCGCATCCTGCTCGTCGGCCCCGGCAACGTCTACCTCCAGAACGCCCTCTCGCTGCTGCCCAACGTCGAGCTCTACGGCACGACCGCCGAGAACTACGCGAGCACGACCGGCCTCGAGAAGTTCGACCTCATCGTCTTCGACGGCTTCCTGCCGGCGACTCTGCCGGCCAAGCCGATCCTGGCCATCGCGCCGCCGCGGACGAGCGACCTTGGCACGGTCGCCGGCACGCTCCAGCAGCCGGGCATCGGTCGACCGGCGCCAGACGAGCCGCTCCTCCATGATGTGGACCTGACCCGCACCCATGTCGCCGCCGCGCAGCGGATGGAGCTTCCGCCTTGGGCTCGGAGCGTCATCCCGGGACCCCTCCAGGCTCCTCTGCTCTACGCCGGCACGCGCGACGGCCTGGCCACGGTCGTGCTCGCGTTCGACCTGCGCCAGAGCGACCTGCCGCTCCAGGTGGCCTGGCCGATCCTCGTCGCCAACCTCTCGGGCGAGCTGCTGGGCCGCGATGCCAGCACCCTCCAGCCCGTCAAACCTGGTGCGCCCGTCGAGCTGGTCCTGCCGCCCGATAGCGCCGGCATGCGCGTCACCGCGCCGGACGGGTCGGTGACCGAGCTGGAGCCCGCAACGACCAGCAGTGCCAGCGTCACGTTCGTGGGCACCAGCCTGCTCGGCGCCTACACAGCCGAGCCGATCCCCGAGCCCCCGGCTCCTGCTGCCAGCGGCGCCGTGGCCAGCCCGACGCCAAGCCCCAGCCCCTCAGGATCGGAAGCCCCGGTGGCGATCGGGCCCGTCCGCTTCGCGGTCGACCTCTTCGACCTCGAGGAGTCGAACATCGCGCCCGGCGACGGGGCGCGGCTGGCTGTGATCGGTGGGGTATCGACAGCGGGTGGCAAGCCCGGCACGGCCCGCGATGAGTGGTGGATCCCGATCGCACTGGCCGCTCTCGCCCTGCTGCTGGTCGAGTGGCTGGTCTACGAGCGTGACGGCGCGCGACGCATCCGTGGCTGGCTTGGTGGCCTCGGCCGCTGGCGCCCGCTGCGACGGCGGGGCGCCCGATGAAGGTCGCGCGAGTGGCGGGCTGCGAGCCGCGGCGAGCCCGATGAGCCTGCCGTTCGGCTTCACCGCGCCGCAGCTGCTCCTGCTGCTCATCCCGGCCATCCTGCTCACGCTTCTCCTGAGCCGGGCGGCGCGTCACCACCTCGGCCTCGGCCGACGACGCCTCGCGCTGGCCGTCCGGGTCGTCCTGCTGAGCCTCCTCGTCTTCGCCCTGGCCGGCCTGCAATGGGTCTGGCCGGTGGACAAGCTGACCTCGGTCTTCGTGGTGGACCTCTCCGACTCGGTCGGGACGGCCGGGCGGGCGGCCGCCGTCGACTTCGTGCGCCAGGCGATCGAGGCCGTACCTGACGGCGACCGCGCCGGCATCGTCGCCTTCGGCGCCGACGCGCTCGTCGAGCGCCTGCCGGACGAGATCAAGGAAATGGCCGCCGTCGCATCGGTACCGGTCAAGACCTCGACCGACATCGGCAGCGCCCTGCGCCTGGCGGCTGCCCTCTTCCCCGACGAGACGCAGAAACGGATCGTGCTCGTCAGCGACGGCAACGACACGACCGGGCGTGGCCCGTCGGAGGCGGCGCTGGCTGCGGCGCGCGGCGTCCAGGTCGAGACGCGCACGGTCGGCGAGCTGGCCGCCGACGAGGTCGCCATCGAGCGGATCCAGACGCCTTCGACGGCGCGCGTGGGTGAGGAGATCGAGGCCACCATCACCATCGACTCGACCGTCCGCCAGCCGGCCACCGTGCGGCTCTTCGAGGCACGGGTCCAGCTCGGTTCGCAGAAGGTCACGCTGGAGGCCGGCACCAACACGGTCGTCTTCAGGACCACGGCGACCGAGGCCGGCCTGCACGCGTTTCGCGCGTTGGTCGAGGCTGGGAGGGACACGTTCGCACAGAACGACCGAGCCGAATCGAGCACGATGGTCAAAGGCGACCCCCGCATCCTCGTCATAGCCGGCGACGAGGAGGTAGCAGGGAACCTGGTCACTGCCCTGGAGCGCGAGCGTCAGGACGTGACCGTCGTCGTGCCGGAGGCTGCCCCGGCCACGCTCACGGGCCTGGCGGCCTACGACTCCGTGGTTCTGGTGGACGCGCCGCGAACGCGCCTGACCGCGGACCAGATGCTGGCCATGCAGGCCTTCACGCGCGACCTCGGCCGCGGCCTGGTGATGATCGGCGGCCCAGGCTCCTACGGTGCCGGCGGCTACAAGCAGACGCCGCTCGAGGAGGCCCTGCCCGTCGAGATGGACGTGCGCGACAAGCAGAAGCAGCCGGACGTGGCGCTCGTCGTGGTCATCGACAAGTCGGGCTCGATGGACGCCTGCCACTGCAACGTCGCCAATCGCGACCTCGGCGTGGCCATCCAGGGCGTGCCGAAGGTCGACATCGGCAAGGAAGCCATCCTGCGCGCTGTGGCCGCCTTGACGCCGCGCGACGAGTTCGGGGTCGTGGCCTTCAACGAGAACGCGCATTGGGCCATCCGCACCGCGCCGCTCGGCTCGGTCGGCGACGTCGAATCGCAGATCGCGGGCATCAAGGCGGATGGCCAGACGAACATCTTCGCGGGGCTCTCGGAGGCCGTCGCCTCGCTCGAGAAGACGACGGCCACACGGCGCCATATCCTGCTCCTGACCGACGGCTGGTCGCGCAGCGGCGACTACACGGCGCTCATCGAGCGCATGAGGGCGAGCGGCATCACCCTCTCCACCGTCGGCGCCGGCGGCGGCTCGGCCGACGTCCTGAAGCAGCTCGCCGAGCAGGGCGGCGGCCGCTACTACCCGGCTGCCAACCCGGCCAGCATCCCCGACATCTTCCTCAAGGAGACGCAGCAGGTCTCCGGCCAGCAGATCGTCGAGGAGTCTTTCTTCCCGATCCAGACGGGGTCGTCGCCGATCCTGGACGGCATGGAGGCGGGGCTGCCGCGGTTGCTCGGCTACAACGGCACGACCGCCAAGGCCGCTGCTGAGACCATCCTGGCCACGGGCCGCGACGACCCGCTCCTCGCCCAGTGGCAGTACGGCCTTGGTCGGTCCGTAGCCTGGACGTCGGACGCGACCGGTCGCTGGGCCAAGGGCTGGGTCGGCTGGCAGGGCTTCGACCGCTTCTTCAGTCAACTCGTGCGCTGGACGTTCCCGGGCGAGGAGACCGATGGCATCGAGGCCGAGTTCGTGACCGACGGCGATGCCGGCCGTCTGCGGGTGACCTCCGCCGAAAGCGACGGCACGCCGCGCGACTTCTACGACACTGCCGTCACTCTCATCGACCCGGACGGCGCGCAGCAGGTGGTCGCGCTCGAGCAGGTCGCGCCCGGCGTTTACGAGGTGCCGCTCGGAACGCTCAAGTCCGGAGCCTATAGCCTGCAAGTGCTCCAGAAGCGAGCTGGCGTGGCGGACCTCGGTCGGACGCTGGGACTCGTCGCCCCGACCGCCGCCGAGTACCGGCTGCTCGGCGTCAACGAGTCGCTGCTGACGACCCTGCGCGCAGCGACTGGTGGCCGAGCCATCGAGACGGCCGAGGAGGTCTGGACGCACGATCTGCGCTCGACCGCCTTCGCCACCGACCTCTGGCCGTTGCTGCTCGTCCTCGCGCTGCTGCTATTCCCCATCGACGTGGCCATCCGACGCGTCTCGATCTCACGCCGCGAGCTGGTCGCGGCGCGCGCCTGGTTCAGCTACCGGATCCTGGGGCGAGGGCACGCGGCGCGGCCCGAAGCCGTGGGCGGGATGCTGGCGGCCAAGGAGCGCGCGGCTGGTACTCGGTCGCGAGCCGCGCTGGTCCGGCCACCGGCCGGTGTGGACGAGGTGGGGTCATCGACCGAAGCACCCTTGATGCGCTCCGCCGAAGTCGCGACACCGACCGCCAAGGGTCCCGCTCCCGGGCCGATGTCCGGTCAGCCGGGCGAGGCGGCGCCGACTGCGCCCCCGTCCGCCAAAGGAACCGATACCGACACCCTCGCCCGTCTTCGCGAAGCCAAGAAGCGGGCCAAGCGCTGATCCCGAGGCCGCGCGGGCGACGCCGACGATCGGGCTCGCTGTCGGGCCGTGACAGACGGCGACAACCTTGGGCTGCGGCGTGCGGCGAGGCGATCCGAGGTAGGCTGCGGGTGATGTGCCGCACGCTCCCGATCCGCTTCGCCACGCCTTTCGTCGCACTGATCGCGGTCGCGCTGCTCGTCGCTGCCTGTGGGACGGATGCGATCGGGTCGCCGCCCCTGCCAACGCCGGGCGGCTACACGGAGATCTTCGAATCCTGGGTGCTCAACGGCATCGCCGTCCACGAGCGCACGAGCGGCGACCCCGGCTGCGGCGACCAGTCGCTGGCCGACAACGCGGTCCATGTCGTGGTCTCGATGGCGCCGGACCCGACGCCACGCGACGTCTACCTCTTCCGCTTCCGGAACAGCGTGCGCTGGGCGGACGAGTCGGCCGTGGTCGATGCCTGCCAGCACGTCTTCGAGGCCATCTCGGCGCGAGCCGGCGGCCCGGTCTCCCGTGTCGATGTCAGTCCGTATCGGGCCTTCGGGGATGGCTGGACGCCAGAGCTGCGTGCGGCCCTGGAACGGGGACTGGCGGACGTGGCCGGCAACGGCGGCATCCCGACAGGCGTGGACAAGGACCGCACCCCGCAGCCGAGTCCTGTCGCTCCCTGACACCACCTCTGCGTCGGGGATGGCGTCGAAGTCCGCGCGGGCGGTGCGCCGCTGCACCGGGTCCCGTGGCTCGGCTGATCCATCGGTCCCAGTCGCCGTCGTCCCCGAACCGCACCAGACCGGCACCTCACTCCCCTGACGGCCCCTGCTTGTCGTGACGCCTGGGGCGCAGGGTCCCATGAGGGCCCGACGACCGACCCAGCCCGACCGTCCCGCGGCCCCCGGACCACCGGGCCAGCGACCCGCTGGCCGTGTGCCGCGAGGCTTCGGTCATGGACATGCGACCCGCACGCCGCCTCCCGATGCGCCTGGCCGCCGGCCTGGCGTGGCTCATCGTCGCCGAGACGCTCGTGGTCGGAGCGGTCACCGCGACCGAGCCGACCAACGTCTCCGGACTGCAGCCAGCCACCGTACCGGCCACCCAGCAGACCTTCGACCTCCCCGCCCGAACGATCCTCGCCTCCGGCGGGGCCCTCGAACCGCTCGACGTCGCGCTCGACGATGTGCGCATCGCCGGCGCCGATTGGCGAGCCGATCGTGCCACGCAGCGAGCCGCCGACGCCGCGGCGACCAACGCCGCCGCCAAGGCCAAGGCCGATGCGCAAGCAGCCGCCAAGGCCAAGGCCGCTGCCAAGCCAAGGGCCGAGGCGAAGCCGAAGGCCACGCCCAGCAAGCCGTCGTACAGGGGGAAGAATCACTTCTGGTTCCCCGGCCTGGGCATCAACCAGAACGTCTACTCGTTCCCCTGCTCGCGCTCGACGGCGCCGGGCAACGTCGTCTACCGCTGGGGCTGCGCCGGCTCGAACAACGTCTACCTGATGGCCCACGATTTCGGCAAGTTCTACCCGCTCTACAAGGCGTACAAGAACGGCCGCCTCCACAAGGGCATGCTCGCCGTCTATGCCGATCCGCGCGGCCGGACCCATTACTACAAGCTGGCCTTCTACAAGGTCGTCAGGCCCGATGGTGACGTCGGCTGGGCCTATGCCTCACTGTCGCGCAGCGCGCTGACCCTCCAGACCTGCGTCAGCGGTGGCAAGATGCGCCTCGTCGTGCGGTTCTACGAGGTCTCCAAGCCCTGAGACCCTCAGGTCGTGGCCATCCCGCATGACTGGTCTTCATGCTCGGTGACGGATCCGTGCGGGCATCCTTCTGACGAGCGCTCCCCGAGAGGGAGCCACGCTCGAGATCGCCCGTCTGCTGACCTACCAGCCATGCGCCGGGGCTGCGTGGCTACGATGGCGCGGTGAGCAGCCGCCCTGAGTCCTGGCCTGTCTTCGGTCGCGAGGCCCCGGACGTCGCCTGGCGCCCCGATCCCGTGCTCGCTGACGAGACCCGCCTCGCGCGCTTCCTGGCCGCCACCGGCGAGCCGGGCCTCGAGACGCTCCAGGCCCGCGCCGTCGAAGATCCGGCCTGGTTCTGGACTGCGGCGGCGGAGGACCTCGCGCTCGACTGGCAGGGTCGGCCGCGCACGACGATGGACGTCAGTGCAGGCGTGGAGTGGGCGACCTGGTGGGGCGGTGGCGCCTTCAACCATGCCGCGGCGTCGGTCGATCGGCGCGCGCGACTCGAACCCGACGGGTCGGCGCTCATCTGGGAGGGCGAGGACGGCGAGGTCCGGACGCTGACCAACGCCGAGCTGGCTGGGGCGGTGAACCTTGCGGCGGGCATGCTGCGAGCGCGTGGCGTCGGTCCTGGCGACCGCATCGGGATCCTGCTCCCGATGCTCGTCGAGACCGTCGTGGCGGTCCTCGCGCTGGGCAAGTTGCAGGCCATCTTCACGCCCATCTTCTCGGGCTACGGCGCCGAGGCCATCGCCACCCGGTTGGCGGACTGCGAAGCATCGATGCTCATCACCGCCGACGGTTTCCATCGGCGGGGCGGCAGGGTGCGACTGAAGGCGACCGCGGACGCGGCGGTGGCCATGACGCCGACCGTTGGCGAAGTGCTCGTCGTCCGGCGACTGGGTGGGTCGGGCGGTAGGGCAGGTGGGAACGGGCCGGAGGGCCGCGACGACGTGCCCTGGACAGCGGGCCGCGACCACTGGTGGCACGAGGCCTTGGCCGCACCCGGCGTCGAGCCGCTCCGCGAGACCCTGGCGACCGACCCTGAGACGCCGTACATGTTGATCTACACCTCGGGCACGACCGGCCGGCCGAAGGGCGCCGTCCACGTCCACGGCGGCTTCCCCATCAAGGCCGCCCAGGATCTCGCCCACGACTTCGACCTTTGCCCCGGCGATCGGCTGTTCTGGTTCACGGACCTGGGCTGGATGATGGGTCCCTGGGCCATCAGCGGGGCGCTGCTGCTCGGTGCCTCGCTCGTCCTCTACGAGGGCACGCCCGACTACCCGGGCCCCGACCGGCTGTGGACCATAGCCGCCCGACACGCCGTGACCCACCTGGGCCTGTCGCCGACCGTCATCCGCGCCCTGATGGCGCACGGCCCCGATCCCGTCCGCGGCCATGACCTGTCGGCCCTGCGGGTGCTCGGCTCGACCGGCGAACCCTGGAACCCGGAGCCCTGGTGGTGGTTCTTCCGTGAGGTCGGCGGCGGGCGCTGCCCGATCGTCAACTACAGCGGCGGCACGGAGGTCAGCGGCGGCATCGTGAGCGGCAACCTGCTCACGCCCATGAAGCCCTGCGGCTTCTCCGGCCCGGCGGTCGGCACGGCGGCCGATGTGCTCGGGCCGGATGGGTCGGCCGTGCGCGGGATCGTCGGCGAGCTGGCCATCCGGGCGCCGATGCCGGGCATGACCCGCGGTTTCTGGCGCGACCGGGAGCGCTATCTGGAGGCGTACTGGGCGCGCGTCCCAGGCACCTGGGTCCACGGCGACTGGGCCCTCGTGGACGAAGATGGCCACTGGTTCATCCAGGGCCGCTCCGACGACACCCTCAAGGTCGCCGGCAAGCGCGTCGGGCCGGCCGAGGTCGAGTCGGCGGCCTGTGCCGTGCCGGCCGTGCTGGAGGCGGCTGCCATCGGCGTGCCGCACGAGATCAAAGGCGAGGTCATCGTCGTCTTCTGCGTCCTTGGCCCCGGTGAGTCGGACACCGCGGAGCTTCGAGCGGCCGTGGCCGCGCGCGTCGCCGAGTCGCTGGGCAAGGCCATGAAGCCCGATCGCGTGGTGGTCGTGGGGGCGCTGCCCAAGACGCGTAGCGGCAAGGTCATGCGCCGTGTGGCGCGCGCCGCCTACCTGGGCCTCGACCCTGGAGATCTCTCATCGCTGGAGAACCCGCTGGCCGTCGAGGCGATCAGGGCCGCAGCGCCGCCGCTTGGTTGAGGCCTTGTCCGCGGCGCACGGTGCCGCCGGGAGGCTTCGGTCTGGCCACGAGCGCTCAGCGCTGGAGGGCGGCCAGGCGGTCGGCGTACTGGCGGCGGACCTCGTTCAGCTCCGGCAGCGTGAAGCCGAGCTCGTCGGAGATCTCGCGAATCTCGTGGCTCTCCTGGGCCGAGATGGTGTCGCCACCGGCCGAGGCGACCGCGAAGAGGCAGTGGAGCAGCTGTGTACGCTCCTCCCAGCTCGAGACGTCGCGGAAGCGCCGCGTGACCAGGTAGTCGTCCGTGCCGCCGACGAGGTTCGATTGCGTCTCGGCGATCTGCACCACGAGGACGGCCTGCGCCTCGGTCAGGGCGCCCCACTGCTGGACGATCTTCTCCATCTCCAGCGTCTCGCGCTGGTCCACGTCGAGATCGGACGCGGCCACACGCGTCAGCACGTAGGCGAACGAGGCCAGCCAGATGGCACGGTCGGGGGGCAGAGCATTGAGCTCCGCCACCAGCTTGCGGACCGTCTCGGTCTCACCGGTCGGCGCGGCCGGCCGCTCGACCAAGGTCGTCTCTGCCGGCGCCTCGTCCTTGTTGCCACCCTTGCCGAAGAACTTGTCGAGGGACATCACACCACCTTCAGTCCGAGCAGCCGGCGGCCGATGACGAGCCGCTGGATCTGGCTCGTCCCCTCCCCGATCTCGGTCAGCTTCGCGTCGCGCAGGAAGCGCTCCACCTTGTACTCCTCCACGTAGCCGTAGCCGCCGTGGACCTGGATGCCGTTGTTGGTCGCCCGGTTGGCGACCTCGGATGCGAAGAGCTTCGCCTCGGCCGCGGCCAGCGCGTAGTCGCGGCCCTGATCCTTCAGCCAAGCGGCGCGCCAGACCATGGCGCGGGCGGCGTCGATCTCGGTGGCCATGTCCGCGATCATGAAGGCCACGCCCTGGAAGGAGCCGATCGGCCGGCCGAACTGCTGACGCTGGCGGGCGTAGGCGAGCGATGCATCGAGCGCCGCCTGGGCCAGGCCGACGGCCATGGCGCCGATCGAGATGCGGCCGCCGTCGAGGATGGTGAGGAAGATCTTCCAGCCGTCACCGCGCTCGCCGAGCATCTGCGCGGCCGGCACCCGACAGCCGTCGAAGTGCAGCTCACCCGTGGCACTGGCATGCAGGCCCATCTTCTCCTCGAGTCGGCCGACGCTGAACCCATGCGTCTCGGCCGGCACGATGAAGGCGCTGATCTCCGGTGCGCCGTCGTCACGGCTGCCCGTCCGGGCGGTGACGATGTAGGTGCCCGCCTGGCCGGCGTTGGTGATGAAGCGCTTGTGGCCGTCGATGACCCAGGATCCGCCGTCGGGACCCACCTCATGGCGGGCGATGGTGCGCGTGCCGCCCGAGTCGGAGCCCGCCTCGGGCTCGGTCAGGCCATAGGCGCCGAGCACCCGACCCTGGGCCATCGGGACCAGCCAGCGGTCCTTTTGCTCCGGTGTGCCGGCGAGATGGAGCGGCCCGCAGCCGAGGCTGGTGTGGGCGGCGACGATGATGCCCAGCGAGCCCCAGACGCGCGACAGCTCCTCGACGGCGATGGCGTAGGCAAGGGTGTCGAGGCCGGCGCCGCCCTCATCCTCGGGATAGGGGACGCCGAGCAAGCCCATCGGGCCGAGCATGGCCACGATATCGGTCGGGAAGCGCCGCTCGCGCTCGTGCTCATCGACGGCCGGCTCGACCTCGTTGGTCGCGAAGTCGCGGATCGTCTGGCGCAGCAGCAGGTGTTCGGGTGAGAGGTCGAGGTCCACGGGTGGTCGGAGCCTACCAGAACGCCGCGTGCCGGGGTCCTGATGGCACTCCTCCGGTCGCCGCCCGGATGTCGATCGGACTACCGGCCGCCGATGCGACCCCGGCGCCTGCTTGTCACGAGGGCGGTGACGCTCGACCGCGCAACGCTGGCAGCAGGATCTGGTCCACGAACCGCTGAGAAGCATGGCCGTCGGCGACGTCGAAGCCGGCATCTCGGAAGGCCTCAACGCGGGCCACGTCGAAGTAGCCCGCCCGAATGTAGGAGGCAAGCTCGTCGGTCGTCTCGAAGACCGGCCCAGGCACGCCGGACAGGTAGTCGAAATAGAAGCCCCGCTCACCCTCGTAGGCCTGGTTGTCGGGCGCCAGGAAGCAGATCGGTCGGCCGAGCAGGGAGAACTCGTAGATGGCGCTCGAGTAGTCGGTCACCAGCAGGTCGCTGACCAACATCAGCTCGTTGATATCGGGGTGGTCCGAGACGTCGATAGCGAAGCCGGCCAGCGCTTGCGGGATCCGCAGCGCCTCGCGCACGAAGGGGTGGAGTCGCATCAAGACGACGTGGTCGCCTGCCAGGGCTCGAGCCATGACCCGGAGGTCGAGGAAGTCGTCATAGCTCGCCGAGGTGACGCTCTCGCCACGGAAGGTCGGGGCATAGAGGATGACCGTCCGATCGTCGGCCAGCTCGTAGCGAGCCCGGACCGCGGCGGCTCGTTCCAGCGCGACGTCGCCGAAGAGTACGTCGGTGCGCGGGACGCCGGTAAGCGAGACGAAACGATCGAGCGGCTGGTCGAAGGCCTCTGCGTAGAACGGCGCCACGTTCATCGAGGAGACGAGGCAGATGTCGTAGTTGGCGTGGAGCTTGACGAGGCTCGCGTACATCTCGTCGGCGCCGAACGACTTCTCGAGCACGCTGTAGCCGAACTTCTTGAAGGCACCGCTGGCGTGCCAGACCTGCACGAACGTCGTCCCCGGCCGAGGCGTGATGACATACATCGGGAAGAAGTAGTCGTCCACGATGGTGACCCTGGCGGTCGCCAGGTGATAGCCGGCCCGCAGGCCGTGCCAGAGGCCGGCCAGGCGGCCGAGCACGCCGCTGCCCGGACGGTGGGCGAGGACACTGACCGGGATGGCCGAGCCGCGGCGTTCCAGCTCGTCGCGGATGAAGGCCAGGTTGCCCGAGATCCGCTCGCTGTGCGCCGTGGCCAGGACGACGCGCCTCCGAAGCGGCAGGAGACACGCCAGCCTGAAGGCCACGCGGACGGTCACGATACGCAGGCTGATGACGGCGCGCCTCACAGGGCGATGATATCGGCCGCCGAGCGACCATCGTAGCCGGACTGCCGCCGCGCAACGATCGTCGCCGCTGCGCATTCGCCCAAGCCCGCGGTTCCGGATAGGCTACGCGCAGTCGGGGTCTGCGCCGGTCACGGCCCGTGCACTCGCGGCGCAGCCATCGCCTGGAGGTCGTCGCTTGAGGATCGAGCTGCCCGTCATCGCCAGGCACATCGTGCCCGGCGTCGCCCGGGGTGGAGCGTGAGTCGGACGCATGCCATCATCCTGGCCGGCGGGGCCGGGGACCGCTTCGGTGGCGACACCCCGAAGCAGTTCATCCGACTGGCCGGAGAATCGATCTTGGTGCGTAGTCTGCGGGCGATGGCGGCCGCCGGCGTGGACAGCATGGTGGTCGTCTCCCACCCCGAGTGGCTGCGCGAGACGGAGGACGCCCTGGCCGAGGCGCATCTCCCGATGCCAGCCTGGGCGGCGGCTGGTGGCGCCACCCGCAATGAGAGCACGCGCAACGGATTGCTCAGCCTGCAGGCAGACGACGATGACGTCATCGTCGTTCACGACGCCGTCAGGCCGCTCGTGCCACTGGAGGTCATCCGACGCGCCATCGAGCCCGTCGAGCGAGGGCTGGTGGACTCGACCGATACGGTCATCCCGAGCGCCGACACGTTGGTCGTGGTCGAGGACGACATGGTCGTCGACATTCCCGATCGCGGGCGATTCCGCCGTGGCCAGACACCGCAGGTCTTTCGTCGCCGCGTCCTGGCCGAGGCGTACGCGGCCGCCGAGGCGGCCGGCGACCTGGGCGCGACCGACGACTGCAGCCTCGTCCTTCGATACGTGCCCGGCGCCCGCCTGATGGCGGTCGCGGGCGATGAGATCAACGTCAAGATCACGACCCGCATCGACCTCGTGATGGCGGACCGGATGATCCAGATGCGGACGCTCGCGGCGAGCCCCGAGCCGCACGCGACGCACCTCATGGACGGCGCGCGGCTGCTCGTGGTCGGCGGCACCAACGGCATCGGCAGGGCCATCGCTGACCAGGCCGCCATTCAGGGCGCTCGCGTCGAGGTCGACGGCGCCTCGCTCGGGCTCGACGTCCGTGACCCGGCATCGGTCGAAGCGCGCCTGGCTGCTGCAGCGCAGTCCCTCGGGGGCCTCGACCACGTCGTCTGCACGGCCGGCGTGCTGCGCGTGGGGCGGGTGGCTGCGACCAGCGCAACCGATCTGGCGGAAGTCATCGACGTCAACCTGACCGGCTCACTGCTGGTCGCGCGGGCAGCCTACCCGTACCTCCAAGCGAGCCGCGGGTCGCTGACCGTCTTCGCGTCGAGCTCCTTCACACGGGGCCGCCCGGACTACGTGGCCTACTCGGCGAGCAAGGCCGCCGTCGTGAACATGGCCCAGGGCCTGGCCGAGGAGTGGGCCGGCGATGCCATTCGGGTCAATGCCGTCAGCCCGGAACGCACGGACACCCCGATGCGTCGTCGCGCGTTCCCGGGCGAGTCGCGCGAAGGGCTGCTGGGCGCCCAGGAGGTCGCCATCGCCACCATCCGACTGCTCTGTTCGGACCTGACGGGGCAGGTGCTCGACGTCCGCCGGCAGGACACGACAGCACCGGAGCTCGCAGCGAGGCCGTGAGCCGCCTGGAGTTCGCGATCGCCAGCGCGATCCTGCGCCTCGTCGGGATGCTCGCCTCGCTGCTTCCCTTCCGCTCCGACCGGGTCGTGCTGGCGACGGCCCGGGTGGCCGCGCTGGAGGGCAACCTGCTCCACATCGAGCGCGCCATCCATGCGCTCAGGCCAGACCTGCGCGTCAGCCTGCTGCTCGAGCCTTATGGCTATGGCCTGGCAGCCAAGCTCGCCTACGCGTTGCGCCTGGTGCGTGGCACGGTCCTGCTTCGAACCTCGCGCTACGTGATCGTGGACAATGCCTATCTGCCGATCCACGTGGCGCCACACTCACGCCGCACGACCGTCATCCAGGTCTGGCACGCGGCCGGCGCCCTGAAGCGCTTCGGCGCCGACACGGTGCAGCCGCTCGCCGAGCCGGAGGCCACCTTCCTTCACCGCTACTACGACATCGTGGTGACCTCCGGCGACGCGTCGCGCGAGCCGTGGTCGGCCGCGCTCCGGACACCGGTCGTGCAGGTCCTCGCCCTGGGCACGCCACGGACGGACGCGCTCCTCGACGGGGCGGCCATGACCGCCGTCCGCGACGCGCTCCTGACGGCTTACCCAAACCTCGCCGGTCGGCGCGTCGTGCTCTATGCGCCGACGTTCCGCGGTCGTGGGCGCGACAAGCGGGTCGCGGGAAGTCTTGACGCCCGTGCCCTCCGCGAGGCGCTGCCCGACGACTATGCGCTCGTGCTCAAGACGCACCCCAATCTTGACGCCCGCGACGAATCGACCATCGGCTACGACCTCGTGGCCGAGCCCACGAGCCAGCTGAACGACCTGTTCGCGATGGCCGACATCCTCATAACCGACTACTCGTCCTCGATCTTCGAGTGGGCGCTGCTGCGGCGGCCACTCGTGCTCCTGGTCGATGACCTCGAGGCATACGAGCGTGACCCGGGCCTCTACGTCGACTACCGCCGGGAGATGATCGGGACCCAGGTGTCAGACACCGTCGGCGTCGCCACCGCCATCCTCGAGGACGACTTCGACCTCGCCGGGTACGACGCCTTCATCGAGCGCCACCTCGGCCCGTGCGATGGCGGCGCCAGTCGACGGTTCGTCGAACGGCTCCTGTCCGCCTGAGCCGTCGGCTGTGGGGCGGGACCAGCAGACTGCCCTACCCGGTGATACCTGTGCTGCCGTTCACGGTTGCTGCTGCTCAGCGCCGCCGTAGCACCCGCCGCCTGAAGACCCCGCGCAGGCGCTTGACCCGGGGACGGACGTTGCGGTGGATCCACAGCTCGGCGAGCTGCCGGTTCAGGCGCCACGACCGCCAGGGAGGCGTCGTGACCAACCCGTGCATGTATCGCGCCAGGTAGACCTCTCGAAGGCGCGTGTACTTGCCGGACGGCCGATCCGAGAGGCCGCCGATGCCCATGTCGACGACGAGCTCGGGGGTGAACAGGGGGTCGCGATCGAGCAGGACACGGAGCAGGAACTCATAGTCCCCCGCGATCCTGAAGCGCTCATCGAAACGGCCCTGCTCCTCGAACAGCGACCGATGGTGGAAGGTGGCGGGATGCGGGATCATCCCGCCCTTCCGGAATTGCTGGCGCCGGACGTCATCCCACGGCGCGCCCATCGAGTGGTGGACGGACCCGTCCTCGCGCACGATGTCGATCGTCCCGTACGTGACGCGGTGCCGTCCTTCGTCTGCGACCAACGCTCCCGCGACGCGTGCCAGGACCCCCGGTGTGTGATAGCGATCATCCGCTCCGAGGAAGCAGATCCAATCGCCCATGGCGTGGTCGAGCGCTTTGTTCCAGGCGTGGTAGATGCCGCGATCGGGCTCCGACGCCCAGTACGCGATGCGGGCGGTGTTGCGCTCCAGGATAACTTGCGTCCCGTCGGTGGACGCGCCGTCGATGACGATGATCTCGATGTGGTCGTATGTCTGGGCGAAGACGCTGTCCAGCGCCCGCTGCAGCGT
>Ga0315278_10001956_pt1 | contig 18231 bp, 16 predicted proteins | sample YL17G06_0_MG_FD_203880 | JGI IMG/M metagenome (GOLD analysis project Ga0315278, IMG submission 203880) | Sediment microbial communities from Yellowstone Lake, YNP, Wyoming, USA - YL17G06_0 | ecosystem: Environmental > Aquatic > Freshwater > Lake > Sediment | place: USA: Wyoming | collected... | reverse complement strand
CCGCTGCAGCCATACGACGTCAATGTAAACGGAAAGCAAATAAAAGAAATACCCATTTCCCCTATACCCAAACTGAACCTCCCGCTTGGGCTGCTATGGATAAACACTATGGGCTTCCGGGTCTTCAGCCATCTCGCCGCCGGCCTCCCAGAAAATGCAGTTTTCTACATGCACCCCTTCGACATAGTCTATCCGAAGCCAGCGTTCCACGTCGGGTTCGTCAAGCGCGGTTGGTACTCTTACAGGGGGAAAGACGCAGAGAAAACGCTGGCTGAACTGATGGAGTTCTTCGGAAAAACAAGGAAGTTCGTCACGTTGCGCGAGATGCTTTAACACATTTTTCCCAAGACTTCTAACGAGTGGAACTTATCCTCGAAGCGCTTGCAAACATTGTAGCCACCAACAGTTGAATTTGCTGAGTCGGTGAGGATTATGTAATCGGTATCACCGCGTTGTAACGTTCTCCCTGACTGGTAATGGAAATCCCCAGCTCCGATACTTTCTGAAGAGAACGTCGCATTCTGGGGAAGCGAAGCAATCCACACACCGGCATCAGAAAACACCTCGCTGGTCAAGTGTTCCGTTCGCGGATAGTACCAGCGATAAGCTGCAAATGAGAATGCGAGATGGAAAACGATAACGAATGCAATTAAAGTTTTTGCGTTTATCTCCACGCCGAGGACACGAAAGCCTTTGCTTCTCCAGAGATTTAACAGGAACCCGGAGAACGCTATGATGAAGACAGGAATGACGGGAAGCATGTATCTGGCCACCATGGAAGGGACAACAGTGACATGGGGGATTAAGAAAACAGCCAACCACAGAAGCAGGAACATGTGATCGTAGGCAGTGCCTTTGCCTTTTTGCAGCCACTTCCGGGCGAACAGGGCGAACGGAACAAGCATAGTCGGTGTGGCGAAGATGAGAATGAAAAGGATTAGGCGGAGGAAATTGCCCGCCTGTATAGGAACATTGGCTGCAAAAGCCAAATCTCCGTTGTAGTCATCTTCCAGCGCAAAAGCAATCTTTGCCTGCGGTCCGCTGGCCATTCCCATGCGGTATGCGGCCGTTGTCTCAAAGCCGCTGGCAACCTTGTAGACTTCCCAATAGCCAAAAGCAATGACAGCCATGAGCACCAGCGGAAGTATAAAGGAAACCCCCATTTTCCCTCTGAAAGTGTGCCAGAGACATGCAATGAAAGCGAATGCTATAAGGAAGAGTCCAGTGGGCCTCAACAAATAGGACAGGCAAACCACGGAAGCTGACAAGATTCCGCCTTTGTATGTTGGCTGCCGTAGAAACCTTCTCAATAGAAGCACACCAGCGTTGACAAACACTAAGAACAGGACATCGGTCAGAACCTGAAGGCTCAGTAGAACTGGAAGAGCCAGTGTTGGCGTGACAAGAACAGCGATGATACCCGAACCCTTCTTGAAGTCTTCGGCAAGGTAAAAAAGGGATACCACCATGAGGAACGCGGAAAAGGCCAAATACGCCGGTATCCACACTTGCCCGGCAATCGTCATGAAGACAGAAAGCAGCGCTGGGAGCAGCGGCGCTGTGTCTGTAGGGGACTCGCCCAACAGAAACCCTCTACCTGCAGCCAGGTTCTTGGCTATGTCAGCGTAAGTCGCGCTGTCCAGCATAGGCATGTAGAGCGGCGAGACAACGTACACAGCTATAGCCCAGGCCAATGCGACGGCAAGCATCAGCTTTTCCGCCTTCCCGAAAGCAAGCTTCATGTGAGTGTATTTATAGAATGGCTAAAATAATTACCTATGATAGCCATCGTGCTCGGCACGCGGCCGGAAATCATAAAAATGGCCCCAGTCATACGCGAATGCGTCAAACGCGGGGTCGACCATTTCGTCCTGCACACGGGCCAGCATTACGACTACGAGATGGACAAGGTCTTCTTCAACGAGCTGGAACTGGAACCGGAAAGCGTTAACCTGGATGTCGGCTCTGGAAGCCACGGTGAAGTTACAGGCAAGATGCTCATTGGCATAGAGAAAGTTCTGATGGAAAGAAACCCGGACACCATTCTCGTCCAGGGTGATACAAATACGGTCGTAGCCGGCGCGCTGGCTGCAGTGAAGCTCCACAAATCCGTAGGGCACATAGAAGCCGGGTTGAGGAGCTACAACAAGGAGCAGCCGGAGGAACATAACAGGATAATCGCTGACCACATTTCCACCCTGCTGTTCGCGCCGACGGAAAAGGCAGAACAGACACTGCTGCATGAAGGCCTGCCAAGGGAGAGCATATTCCTCACGGGGAATACGATAGTCGATGCGGTCCAGCAGAACCTGGAAATCGCCAAAAAGCGCTCCGATGTGCTGGAGCGTTTCAACATAAGCAAAGACAGTTACTTCCTCGTCACCGCACACAGGGAAGAGAATGTGGACCATCTTGACAGGCTGACGTCAATGCTGGACGGCCTGCATTCCGTAGCTGAGCGTTACAGTCTCCCTATGGTGTTCCCGATGCACCCCAGGACCAGGAAGCGGATAAGGGACTTTGGGTTGCAGGGAAGACTAGACGCCATCGCCGGCCTGAAGGTCACGCAGCCGCTTGGGTTCTTCGACTTCCTTTCCCTTGAGGCTAACGCCAAGCTCATTCTCACGGATTCAGGCGGCGTCGTGGAAGAGGCATGCATACTCAAAGTCCCATGCGTTTCAATGCGCGACAAAAGTGACCGCCAGGAGTCCGTAGACGCGGGAGCGAGCATGCTTTCAGGGACAGACGCAGCCGCGATAGCGAAGCTGGCCGCAGAGATGCTCAACAGGAAAAGAAGTTGGAAAAGCCCGTTCGGCGACGGCAGGGCGGCCGAGCGGATAATCAGCCTCTCGACTGGCGCTACTTGACCAGCTTTTCCAGCGGCTTGAGCAGCGCTTCCCAGTTGTACTCTTTCTTTATCAGCTGCAATGCATTGGCTGACATCTCTTCCCACGTCTTTTTGTCGCTCATTTGGTCCAATGCATCCATGAATTCATCCGCATCGCTGTTCGTAGTGGCTATGCCGCACTTGTGCTGCGCGACAAGCCTACCCCATTCGCCGAAATCCACGGTCACTACAGGCAGTCCACATGCGAGATAATCAAATACCTTTATCGGGCATGCAACATGCCTGGTAGTGTTCTTCGTTGTCGGGGCAATGCCCACAGACATGTTGGCAAAAGTCTGCAGCGTCCGTTCCCTGCTCATGTAGCCAAGGTAATAGATTCCCGTCTTCTCCTTGGCCATGCGCTCCATGATATGTGCCTTCATGGGCCCGTCGCCAAGCAGGTAGTACGGCCTTTTCTTATCCTTGGCAGCCATGGTGACAAACGTGTCCAGATCCTCCCAAAAAGCAAAGATGCCCCCGTACGCGACGCGCATGGGCGTCGTGAACGCCGCCGTCTTGGGCTGTGGGTCAGCGCCGTTCGGGACGACAAGGACCTTCCCCTTCTTGCCTATATGATTGATGCCAAGTATGTAGTCTCTCATAGGCTGTGAGACTGACAGCACCCATGTGCTTTTGTGGAACGCCTTGCTTTCAGCGTCATAAAGGTAGTTCAGGTAAGCGTCAGACAGCGGCGTAGCCGGGTTTTCAGCGTATTCCGCAGATGCCAGGCCATGCACATCTACGACCGTCTCGATCCCGGACGGCACGACATCGACTGCTATGCTTCCCTGTATGACGCCCTCAGCCCAGACAATTTGCGGACGGAACTGCTCTATTTTTTTCCTGAGGACGTCCTTGCCAAGCTTTTCATACGCCGAGTATTTAGAAAGCGGATCTCCGGCAGCCTTTCTGGAAAGGTAGTGTGCCACAGTGCCTGGCCTGCCGGCCATGCTACGCCAGGAGCCGTGGTAATCGCGGAGGTTGACAACCTCAACTTTGCACCGTCTCTTCAGGTAAGCATGTATCTTTGAAATCCTTATCATGTCGCCAAGATTCCCACGGAAATCGCAAAACATCAGGACTTTCATGTCGTCACCGCAAAGGCTTCGCAATTAAAGGAAAGAAACATGTCTTAAAAAGGTTTGCATTCGCCAGTACGCTTTTATTGTGCCGTCCCATATTGTTGGTAGTCAGAGGCAGGATGACATCAGTGAAGACGCGGATAAAGGACGTGCCCAAGTGCATGCGAAGAAGGGCGGAAATAGACGCGTTTTTTTCCATGATCCCTGAAATTCTGAAAACTAAGAAGACAAAATCCTTGGAGGTGGCATGCGGGGATGGTTTTTTCATCCGCCGCGTCAGGGGAAAGTTCCCACCATGGGAAACTGATGGCATAGACATAAACCCGTTGTCTATAGCGATGTCCGGCGAAGCCTCATGCGTAATCGGTGACGCTGCAAAGCTGCCTTTCCCCAATGGGACGTTTGACATAGTTTATTCCATTTGCTTCCACTACAAAGGCAAAGAGCTGACGGACCTGCACAAATGGCTTTCAGAGTCGCTGAGGGTGCTGAAACCCAAAGGGTACATGCTTGTTGTGGGGGCTGACTGGCACATCGCTGACGTTGAGAAGGCCATCCCCAACGGATTCAAGGTGCTGAAGAGGCGGGACGGTGGAGTGCTCGCTTCAGCCCTACTGATGCAAAAGAGAGGGAGATGATATGAACGATAAGACAATTAGAAGAGTTGTGCACTTTGGTCTATTCAAAATATTGGACTCATGGAGGTCTCACCTACTCCCACGAAAAAACAAAGAAATCATCGAAATTTTGGATTACAAGTTGAAGGTAAACATGAAAGATAGGGGACTCTCGAGGGACCTCTTTTTTGATGGGATACGGGAACCCCAAGCGACTGCCCTAGTGCAACGGCTGGTTAAGAAGAACATGCGGGTTCTAGATGTTGGAGCCAACATAGGTTACTACACGATCATGTTTTCAAAACTCGTGGGTACTAACGGGTCAGTGAGAGCTGTAGAGCCAATTAGCAAGAATTTCACCCTCTTAAAAGAGAATATAGCTCTCAACAACTCGCATAATGTAGCTGCGTACCAGCTCGCTCTGTCAGAGAAAACATGTAAATCTACACTTTTTGTATCAAAACAATCGAATCTATCCTCGATGACAAAAAACCAGTACACACAGGCAGGCAGCATAGATGTTGAGTGCCTCTCTCTAGACGAGTTCATAAAAAAATTCTGCGGGGGGAATGTAGATTTCATCAAGATGGATGTGGAAGGTCATGAATACGAAATTCTGATGCCTTCCAAAAGGATACACCAGGCCAAGAGCCTGTCGATGTTTGTCGAAATACATCCGGCTTTAATCGGGAAAGCCAAAACAACCGAATTACTAAAACACCTGAAAAACTCAGGGTTCAGATTGCTCATCGGTTTTAGGGACTACGACGGCCCACAGGAGGCGTTGGGCGACAGGATCTATTGCCCGGTTGGCAGATTCTTTTCAATAGATGAGCTATTGGCGTCCGAAGAATTCATCGGCGGGAAAATACCCGACATGGAGTGTTTCTTCGTCAAGGAGACGGCTTGACGGACTAGATCAGCTTCTTTGCAATCTTGGAAAATAGGACTAACTTTAACCCCGTCCTTTTTCTCACAGCCTTTATAATTTCAATGTCCTCTTTATCGAAGCACTTGAAAAGGAGGAGCATGGAGCCGTAGAGCAGGCAGAACAGCACGTAGAACAAACCAAACACAGCCAGTGACGCACCGTTGAACAGGGATTTGTATACGATATAGACAGTAACCGCCGCTATAGCGCCCGCCGCCAGCCCCTTAGGCACATAATTGCCCAACGGGTTGATTCTTTTAAGTTTCCAAACGAACGTGACAGAAATCAAAGTCTTGAGAATGAAAGAAATTGCCATCGCCAAGGCGGCACCAATTATTCCATATGGTGGTACAAGATAGACGCTTAGCAGCAGGCTTACAGCAGCGGAAGACACTATGCTAATCATTATATACCTAGTTTTCTTGATGGCTGCAAGTATCCCAATGGCAGTGGCTTCGAACGAACTTACCATGAAACCCACTGCCAGTATGGCAAGGGCTGTGCCGCCAATCGCGTATTGGGAGCCAAACATGGCGCTAAGTAGTTGCTGCGAAAATAGGGCCATGGGCATGAATCCAGCAAGGTTGACAAGGAACACCCACTTTATCACGAACCGGTTTGTCATTGATGCCAGCTTAGCCTTCCTTAAGCTGTAGCACTCCGTTATTAGGGGCATGAACAGTGCGGAGAACGACAGCGGAACTATGAGAAGCATGTCAGCCACAGGCACAGCCGCATTGTAAATGCCAACCAATGTGGCGTCGTTGAAGATGCCAACGGAGATTGTCCCCATGAAATTCATCAAGGTAATGACAAAATCGCTAACAAACATGGGAATGGAAAATATCAAAATTTCTACTCCCAACCCCGCGGGCCGGGAATCTTTAGCGTCAAATGCGAATGGCCGAGTCCTCTTTATGAACGGTATGGAAAACAACACGACTGCGACGAATGAGAGTGTCCAGCTCCATGCGATGCCTATCGCCCCTACGCCGGCGACCCATATCGCAGCGAGAATGGCAAGCCTTAGCAGGTTCGGTGCCACCTCCTGCAGGCTTATCTGCTCCTTGGCCATCTTCAGCCCCATGAAATAATAGGCTATGAGCAGCGCCGAACAATAGAACGGCAAGGAAACAGAAAAGACGCGCAGGAAGTCGGCGAGGCCTGGTTCGCCGAAGACCGACAATGCGATGTAGTCAGAAGCCAAATACGAAGCTGCGGCCAACGCGACAGATACGGGGACTGAAAACTTCATAATCGTGGTGAAAACATGCCTCACTCCGGCGCCGTTCTTTTTCGCGCCATAAAATGCGACGTACCTTACCATTGCGGTGGCCATGCCAAAGATTGCGACAGTCTTCAGCAGCGTGATGACAGCGACGCTTTCGGAGAACAGCCCGTAATCCGTGGCCGTATAGGCCCGGATGATGAACAGTCTGTAAAGGAAGCTCAGCGCTTTGGCGATGACAAGCCCGGCGAAGACTATTCCAGCCCCTTTCGTTATGGTCTTCAGCGAGCTCATCTCTTCCACAGCAGCACCGTTGCATTAAATATGGAGCGCCCCTTAAAAATCGCGCAGCAGCTTCCAGTCCACATGCTCTATGAACGGGCCGCGTCCAGCACGGGCCAGCGCATGGTACGACCTTATGGCCTGCCTTCTCCTATAAGCGTAGACCAGGAACCTGGCAGTTTTCATGCGGCCTTTGAATTCGTGGAACATGTCCATCTCCAGTCCCGTCCGTGGTTGATGCTTCGGCCTCGAGGCCACAACGTCGCACAGCCTGGCAGGGGCAAGTCCATGCTCTGTAAGGTAATTTATCACCTTCTCTACCATGCGCAGCCTGGACGGCCTCCCATCAGCAAACGGGTGCATAAGGACCGTTATATGCTTTGATCCGCTCTGTAAGGACAGATCCAGCTGCCTCTTCACCATGCTCCACGGCTTGTTGTACGTCTCGGCAGCGATTGGGACCATCCACACGTGGCCGCGTCCAGCCTTTGTCAGCAGTGGGTCAGAGCGCGCCGCATAGATAGGCCGCGTGTTCTTGACAGGAACGACGAAATAGCTTATGCCCAGTTCCGGGAAGCAGTCCAGTACCTTCCCGTCCATCCGCCCGATGAAGTTAGCTCCCTTCACCGACTGTGAGATGGACTTCATATTCTCCATTGCATTGGCTTTGTCCTTGACTTCCCGCAGATCCTCGTGGGCTAGTCCGTGGATGCCAATCTCATGGCCTGCGTTTTCCAGAACTTCAGGAAGGTCCGTGTAAGCTTTGGCCATGATGTTGGTGACGAAGAACGTGGCCGGAACGTCCGCCCTTTCCAGAAGCCGCAGTATGCCTGGCAAGCCGTATTTCACGCAGCTGAATTGTTCCGTGTCAAATACAAGGGAAAACGTCTTCCCCTGAGTCTTGGACGCCAGCCTTTTCCTCGGCGTGAAGTCCACGTTACCGGAACAGCTCAGGAAATCCTTGAAGCATTCCACAGTCTTCTCTTCCCATCCATTGCGTTCGAGCGCAGAGACAGACGAATATCCGACTCGCGTCTCTTTCACAAGGTCACCTATAGGGACGGGGCACACCTGGTCATTGCGAGTGAATAGCATGAAGTCCGTCTTCTCCTTCAATGCATGTTTTATGTCAGCCAGCATTGAGCGGCTTCCGTAGTCCGTTTCGATGAAACGCAGGTTCCAGTGTTCGCTCTTGCCGGTCTTGAGCGCCGCCGGATCGTTCCTATCGGCGACCACAAGGACGTCCATGCCAACATATGAAAAAAACCATTTAAGTAGTTTTGTGATGCACTGCGTTTCATGAAAACATTATAAACCCGCGCCGCAAAGGGAAAGATATGATATCCATAGGCAAGCCGCTCTTGGGCGACGAAGAAAAGCAGGCAGTGATGGAAGTCCTGGATTCGGGGTGGCTCGTGCAGGGCCCCCGGGTCAAAGCGTTTGAGGAGGCATTCGCCAAGTACATAGGCGCAAGCCACGCTGTGGCAATAACCAACGGCACCCTGGCTTTGCATGCGGCATTCCTCACATTCCGCCTCGGTCCGGGCGACGAAGTGGTCACCACGCCTTTCTCATTCATAGCATCGTCCAATGCAATACGGATGTGCGGCGCCAAACCAGTGTTCGCAGACATAGATCCGGAGACGTATAACCTCGATCCACTTTCCATGGAGGAAAAAATAACGGACAAGACGAAGGTTGTGATGCCCGTCCATCTCTACGGCAATCCAGCAGATATGGGAAGCATCATGAGGATAGCCAAGGCGCGCAGCGTTGGCGTGGCCGAAGACGCAGCCCAGGCGCATGGAGCTGAGTTTAACGGCAAACGCTGCGGTTCTTTTGGTAATGTCGCTGCATTCTCTTTTTACCCATCGAAGAACATGACATGCGGCGAGGGCGGCATGGTGACGACCAATGAAGATGCGGCGGCTACGACGCTTCGTCTCATACGCGATCACGCCCAGCAGGAGAAATACAAACATGCATTTCTCGGCTACAACTACCGCATGACTGAGATGTGCGCAGCCATAGGCACAGAGCAGCTGAAGAAACTGGACGGTTTCAACAGGAAGCGCACAGAGAACGCCAAATTCCTTACCGAACAGCTTGAGGACGTGAAAGGCTTAGTCACACCAGTTACGTGCAATGGCGCCAAGCACGTCTACCACCTGTACACGATACGGATCCTCGATGGCAAGCGCGACCACGTCCAGCAGGTACTCGCTCAAGACGGCGTTGACGCCAGAGTCTTCTATCCAGTGCCCATACACAAGCAGCCCTTCTATGAGAGGGAAGGCCATGGAAGCTTCCCAGAAGCTGAAAAAGCCAGCCGCGAAGTTTTGTCTCTGCCCGTTCATCCAGCGCTCTCGCAGGACGACCTGGAGACCATAGTTAATGCAGTGAAAAAGGCTATCGCTTAGTCCAGAGTTGTGCAGGTATTTTCACAGTCTTTTTGCATTTGGCGCACGTGGCCACGACGGAGCTGCCTTCTTTTTTGCTGCTGTTGAGCTTGTCGCCGCAGAAGCAGACGAAGCCCATTACGCGGGCCGGATTCCCATACACCAGCGCATGAGCCGGGACATCTTTCGTCACGACAGAGCCGGCGCCGACCATGCAATAATTCCCCAGCGTAAGGCCGCACAATATGGTCGCGTTGGCACCGATGCTGGCGCCTTTTTTCACAAGCGTCTTGCCTATTTCCCAGTCTCCGAAGGCCCGCGGCGTCTGGTCATTCGTGAAGACTGCATGAGGCCCGACAAAAACATCATCTTCGATGGTGACGCCATCATATATGACAGCCATGTTCTGGACCTTCACATTCTTGCCTATGGTAACGTTCTTGTCCACGTAGGCGGACTTGCCGAAAGACGAGCCGTCTCCAATCACAGCCCCTTCGCGTATCTGGACATAATGCCATACCTTCACATCGTTTCCAAGCTTCGCGTCCTTAGACACCTCAGCTGTTGGGTGAATCATGTTTGCTCCTTTGATTTCTCGATAGCCTTCAATGCAATCTCCAGCGTCCTCAGCCCGACGTCGCCGTTGACTAGCGGCTCTTTGTCTTCATGGACTGCGCGCAGGAAGCTTTCCAACTCCAGTTTCAGCGGTTCGCCTTTCTTTATGGCCACGTCAATCTTCGTCGGTTCGCCAAACTTGACAACGAAGTCGCCGAAGTCCCCGAACTTCCTTTCGTATTTGCTTTCGTAGAGCGTCAGCTCCTGCGTTATGTAATTCAGCTCCGCATACCCTTTCGTGCCGGTGACACTGAGGTTCCTTATCTTCACCGGCGTTATCCAGTTGACCTGTATCATTCCGTTGGTCCCGTTGTATCCTAGGAATATCTCGGCGTAATCCTCGCGTTTGTTGATCAACGCGTGGCCTGCGCTAGCGTATATGCGCGTTGGCTCCTTGCCAAGTATGTAGCTGAATACATCTATGTCATGCGTGGCCAAGTCAATGACAACGTTCGCGTCCTTTATCTGTGGTGGGAAAAGTCCGACGCGCTTGGCCATGAGTGACGTTATCTTACCCAGTTTGCCTTCGTCCACCAGTTCCTTCAGTTTTTGGACAGCAGGGTTGAATCTCTCTATATGCCCGACAGCCAGCTTCACCTTGTTTTTTTTCGCAGACTCTATCATTTCCTTAGCATCAGCGACGTTGTCGGCTATAGGCTTCTCTACCAGGACATGCTTCTTGGCGTTCATGCATGCCATGGCCACATCTTTGTGGAGCTTGGTCGGCACAACGATGGAAACGACGTCAATGCGTTCCTTGGCCAGCATCTCTTTGTAGTCCTTGTAGTATTTGCACGAGAACTGCAATGCCATTTCTTTTCCAACATCTTCATTCACGTCAGAAACGGCCACGAGCTTTGAGCCCGGCAGCTGGCTGTATAGTCTTGCATGGTGCTTGCCCATGTTGCCTACGCCTATGACAGCGGCCTTCAGTACCATAGCACACCGAAAGCGAACAACGTTATGATAATCTGAACCAGCGCTATAAATATGATAACATCGTTTTCCGTCACCTTCTTCTTGACCCTGCCCAGGACCTTGAGCGCGACGTGCGTCGTGTCGTATACGCTCTTATAAGGCGCTTCCAGGCCGCCGTCGCTGCGGACTTTGGCAAACGCCTCGACGCGCATCTTTTTCCTCAGCGGAAGCAGGAAGTCGATGACGTAAATTGCATACAATATTACAAGCAATTTCTCAAGGTTCGCGAGTATCGCTATGCACGCCGCAAAGGCGCCGACAGAGTATGTGAGTGTGTCTCCGGGGAATATCTTTGCAGGGAACCTGTTGAATGCAAGAAACGCCGCCAGCGCGGCCGTCATGCAAAACGCAACCATCGCATACGTTGGCTGTCCAGTCATCCAAGCAGCAATGCCAAGCGCGCCGGTGAGCAGTATCCCCATCGTGGCCTCGAGGCCGTTGTAGCCCGCAAGCATGTTGAAACCATTCGACGCTATCATTATCGCAACAGGCACAAAAAACAGCGGATAGAATATACCAAAGTCAACAGGCCCGATGAACGGCAGGAACATCGATGAAGTCCCTGCTTTGATGACCATGAGCGGCACAGCCGCAGGTATGGTGAGCAGTACTTTATGCGACTGCCTCAGTCCTTTCTTCCATCCGAGGATGTCGTCAACCATACCTATGACGGTCATGAGAAGCATAGTCGCCAGCAAAGCGAGGACCGTTTCGACCTGTGGCAGGCCTCCATAGACGAAAGTTGTGATTCCGATGTACAGGAAAACAGAGAGCACGAAACCGAGCATCACAGGGACCCCGCCCATCTCGGCGACTTCAGGCCTCGCGGCCTTGTTCATATCCTTCCCGACGATGCCCAGCAGATGCATTTTCTTTATCCACGCCGGAACGGCTATGTAGACGGCGACGAATGCCACTGCAAGGACTGCCAGCAATTCAGGCCCTGCACCGATAAAAGGCAGTTCCATACGCTTTTTTGGGGCCCATGTTTTAAATCCTGCGGCAAAATAGAAGGCATGATGGAATTGCATTTCGATTCGAAGAAGGGCATATGGGCTGAGGACCCAGATGTTGTGGACAAGCTTTCAAAGAACTTCTTCGGAAGGCAGAAAGGACGCGTTGTGCTACTTGACATAGAGGAAGCGCTCTATCTGATAGGCTTTCAGAACGCGGAATGCCTGCACAAAGGCACGCCAATGTCGTTCAACGAGCTGGCCTCCCATTACGCTGCAAGCGAACCCAGGCTTATGGTCAAGTACAGCGCCTACAGGGACTGGCGAGACAGGGGACTCGTCCTTCTGCGTGCTGAGTCCGTGAAAAAAACTGGCGACAAGGCGTCTTTCAAGCATTACCCTGAAAAAAAGACAGACTATGAAAAGATATCTGCAACAGCCAGGTGGTATCCGGATTCGATGTACTCGGTCATGGAGTCCGAATCCGAAGCGAAACGACTTTTCAACGGCTGGTGGTTCGGGCAGTATGGCATCTACAAGCAAGACCGTGGCAATCTACTCAAGCTTGATTTCCTAGAGACGCTATTCCTGGCCAAACACATGGACGTAACCATCACAGGGGCAGACGGGAAGCGCCTAGCTCCAGAAGAGCTGTTGAGGCAGGTGACATCGAAGCGTGAATACACGAGGCAGCTGTACGACGTCTACGAAGACTGGAGACTGGCCGGGTTCGTGGTTAAGACAGGCTTCAAGTTTGGCTCTCATTTCCGCATCTACTTTCCCGGCGCCTCGCCCGCTAAGGAAGGGAAGTGGATCCATTCGCAGCATGTCCTTCACGTCTTCCCGAAAGAGCAACGGATGCTCATTTCTGAGTGGGCGCGCATAGTCCGTGTAGCCCATTCAGTGAAGAAGACGTTCATACTCGCCGTGCCTAATATCTCAGCAAAGGATTTGGTCGACTACCCCGCAGACTACATCGCATACCGCAGGAAGAAGTGGCAAGGTCAGCTCGTCAGGGAAACGCCTGACGACAAGCCCCGCTACCTGCTCGCGGCCGTCTCGGAAGACGAGCACATAGGCGGCCTGGAGCTGGCCTCGCTGCTAAAAAGAGCCGAGGCAAAGTCCCTTGAGCTGATACTGTCCATAACAGACAGAGAGACGAGCGTTACATACTACCTGCTGAAGAGGGTCCTCCTGTCGGATTCGGACTATGACTATTACGAGATAGAATGGCACAAGCCCTAGAGGTTGCGTTTAAGTGCCGATGGTATTGTCGAACCCCCGAATCGGCAGATTTAAAAACACTTTCCAATTTTCAATCATGACAACCTGGAAGTTCTGCCCGTTGGACATCGGCCACGTAATGCTGGACGGCATTCCTGTCATACGCATGCTTGGCGTCTCCGATACGGGCAAAAGCATGGTAGTCTTCGACGACAGCTTCCGTCCGTACTTCTACATCGAGCCAAAGCCCGGCCTTCCAAGGCAAGACGTGTCCGCGCTGAAGGACAGGATATTCTCCATCGAGACGGAAGGCAGGACGCCTGACATGGTCGAAGATGTTGCGATGAATATCCTGAGCAAGGAAACGCCGCTTCTGAAGGTCACCGCGTCAAATCCATCAGATATAGAGCATCTGAGGGACATGGTCAAGGACAGGGAAGACGTGCGCGAGGAATACGAATATTCCATTCCGTTCTACAAGCGCTACATGATAGACCGCGGCATAAAGCCTACCCGCTGGCTCATTGTTGAAGGGAGAAAATACACGTCGCCGTTGTCGACGGAAATATCTGTCAAGGCTGACCGTATCAAGGAGGTTGAAGATTTCACCCAGCCAAGGCTCAAGGTTATGGCATTTGGCATGGAGACGGCCGAGGATGACGGCGAAGAGATCATAACCATGCTGTCAGTCCGGGACAACCGGGGCTTCCAGCGGGTCGTCTGCACGAAAAAAATTGCATTGAGAGATGCGGAGAGAGTAGTTACGGAGCGAGACATAATACTCCGCTTCATCCACACCGTCCGTGAAAGGAATCCGGACGTCATTGTCGGCTACAACAGCGACAGCTTCGACATGCAAAAGCTGGAGCAAAAGGCAACCAAGTACGGGCTTAGCCTAGTCATAGGCAGGGACAACGCACCAGTCGCATTCCGTGCTAGGCAGCATCCAGCAGCCTACATGATAGGGAGAGTGCATCTGGATCTCTACACCTTTATCGACAACATCCTTTCCGCCGGGATGTCGTCCGAAACCATGACGCTGGATATGGTGTCAAGGGAGCTTATCGGCGAGGGGAAAAAGGAAATTGCAGTCAAGGAAATGCAGCAGCTGTGGTCTTCCAGCGCCGGACTGGAACGACTTGCAGAGAACTGCCTCAAAGACTCGGAGCTGGCACTGAAGCTTTCCAACAGGGTCATGCCGCTCATCTTCCAGTTTTCCAGACTCACAGGCTCAACGCCTTTCGACTGCTGCCGCGCGACATATTCACAGCTGGTTGAATGGCTGATGATGAGGAAGGCGCACGAACGGGGCGAGGTCATACTGAACAGGCCGGGAGTTGAGGAAATACGGGCACGGCGCATGGCCGAACCATACGAGGGCGGATATGTCAAGACCCCGGAAAAAGGCATGTACGAGAGCATAGCTTTGTTTGACTTCCGCTCGCTTTACCCATCGATAGCAGTGACGTTCAACGTGTCGCCTGACACGCTCAACTGCGACCATCCGTCATGCCAATCCAACCGGCCGCCGGACGGCGAGCATAACTTCTGCCTCAAGGCCAAGGGAATTATCCCATCCATACTGGAGGAGCTCATAGGAAAACGCGCTGACATAAAACGGATGATGGAAAAGCTTGAGGGTCAGGAACACGCAGACCTGAAGAACAGGCAGTATGCGCTGAAGATCCTTGCCAATGCATTCTACGGTTACATGGGTTATCCTTCAAGCCGGTGGTATTCCCGCGTCTGTGCCAAAGCCGTGGCCTCATACGGACGGCATTACATAAAACAAGTCCTAGCATCGGCAGAGTCAGACGGCTTCGAAGTCATCTATGGCGACACCGATTCGCTGTTCGTGGTAATGCATACAAAGAAAGAAGCACGGGCATTCCTGAAGAAAGTCAACAAAGAGCTTCCAGGCGTCATGGAGATGGAGTTCCACGGTGTCTACAAACGCGGGATTTTCATGGAAACCCAGGCCGGCATCGGAGCCAAGAAAAAGTACGCATTGCTTGACGAGAAAGACAGCCTTGTCGTCCGCGGGCTGGAGATGCGCCGGCGCGACTGGTCAGCCATAGCCAAGGACACGCAGGAGCGCGTTCTCTTGGCGGTGCTCAAGGAAAAGTCAGTCCCGCTAGCCATGGACATAGTGTCTGAGACTGTCAGGCGCCTGAAGCAGGAGAAGGTAGACATGCAAGATCTTATCATATACACCCAGCTCACAAAGCCGATCAGCGCCTACGAACAGATTGGACCGCACGTAGCCGTGGCGAAGAAGCTGGAGCAGAGCGGTAAGCCCGTGAAGGAAGGCATGATAATCTCATACATAGTCACGAAAGGCCAAGGCAGCATCTCGGAGAGGTCAGAGCCAGCGGACGAAGCTAAGGATTATGACCCCGAGTATTACATCCAGAACCAGGTCATCCCCGCCGCGCTGCGCGTCCTCTCGTCGCTTGGTGCAACCAAGGAAGAGCTTCTGCAGGCAGAAGACCAGAGTAGCCTGAACGGGTTTTTCCGCCGTCCGCGTCACGCGCCTAAGTAAGCAAGGATGCTTTCCACGCCGTAGTATCCGGCCCACGCCACGACTGTGCAAAGCGCGACCTTTCCTATGAACGTGGCAACAAGGAATCTTTTCCAGCTGTAATTCAACAGTCCTGCGACCGTTCCAGCCACGTCATCAGGGAGCGGCGTGGCTGCGAACAGGACGATGACGACGAAGACTCCGCGCCTCTTTATCCACTTCTCTGCGCGGTTGAACCACATACTCTTCTTTTCAACGACCTTATGGGCACCTCGCCCTATTACATATCCTGTCAACTCGCCTATCGCTGACCCCAGCCCGGCGAATATGCCGACAAGCCAAGGGTTCAGGGCTGCGCCCGCCATAAAGACGATGAGTATTCCGGGAAGCGGAAATATGTAACTGGCGTTGCTGATAAGGCTCACCAAAAACACGCCAAAGTATCCCCACGCGCCGAGTGTGTCCTGCGACCATTGCTGAAAACTGGCCAGCCATTCCTGCAACATGGGTATATTTTGGCGCCGCCGCTTATGTAAGCTTTTCTTCTAGAGTGGGAATATTTATGATGGAGCCAAACCTCAGACGCGGCTATAACGTCGCAGTAAAGTGTTTGAGGAAGTGCTACACTGAAAAAGGCATAATGGCAGGGACTACGCATTACTCTAACTATTGGTCCGGGGACGGTTTTTTCGCAAGCTTTGGGGCCTGCGCACTCGGAGATTTCCAGATAGTAAAAAAAGAAATCAATTTGTTCCTTTCAAAGCAGCGGGATGACGGAATGCTGCCTCTTAGGATCGGGCAAGAGAACATGCTTCTGGGATTTGCCGGATTTAAAATGAACGATGGAACGCCTGTCTACAGGGAGGACAAAGCAGGGCACACGCCGATGTTTCAGAATTCCCTGTTAATCATGGCGGCATGCAATTACATCCGTAAGAGCGGGGACAAAACATTTGCAAGGCAGATTCTTCCGAAACTCGAAAAGACGATCGCATGGTACCAACCGCGCGGTCATCTGCTGGAGGAGAAGCCATACAGCACATGGGCAGACGCGGTCAAGAAACAGGGTCGCGTCCTTTACACCAACGTCCTTTTCTGCAGGGCCCTTTACGACATGCACCTCCTATCTGCCATGCTTGGAAAGAAGTCCGACTTTTTCGAGCGGTACGAAGAAACGAAACGCGCGATAAACAGGCATTTTTGGAGCGGTAAATACTATTATGACTGGATAGACAAAGAGAAGGAGAAATATTTTCCAGTCCCCGAGAACATGTTAGCCGTGCTGCTTGGAATAGCAGACCACAGCAGGTCGGAAAGCATAATAGAAGAGGCCGAAGACATGGATGCCGGCTTCACAGTGTGGAACGTCCGTCCGAAATACAAAAGAAAGCATAGGTCGCCATTCCTCGAGATCGCTGGCATGGCTGATTATCAGGATGGACTGCTTTGGTTGTGGCCCGGCTGCCTCTATGCTCTTGCATTGAAGAAGCTCATGCGCGATCCAGTCCCTATTATGGAGCGGATTTCAAGGAAAATAAACGAATATGGAACCGTTTACGAAATATACAACCCAGACGGGACCCCGGTGAAAAGAAGGCTATACACGACAGAGAAGGATTTTGCATGGAGCTCCGGGATGTTCGTCTACGCCTTCAACGAGATATTCAAAGGACAGCACTAACCCAGCACAAAATAAATCCTTCTGTTCTCTTTCCCCTTGTTGACGAAGTCGACGAAGCGAATTTTGCCTATCTCCTTCGTGTTCTTCAGGTGCGTCCCGCCGCAGGCCTGCTCGCTGAAATCGCCGATGCGGACAACGCGTATCGTTTCAGCCTCGGGAAGCCCCTTCGCTAGGATTGCCAAATGCGGCTTCTTCAGCGCTTCTTCATGGCTTATGAATTCAAACTCCACAGGCAGTTCGCCGTCAACGATGCTGTTTGCCTCTTCCTCAAATTCCTGCAGCTCCTCTCTGTCCAGCGATTCCAGAGAGAAATCCAGTCTCGTCTTGTCAGCTGCAATCTGGTTGCCGGTTATCAAGGCGCCTGTCTCTCTGTTTATCACACCGGAAAGCACGTGGCTGGCTGTGTGATAGCGCATATGGGTGTGTCGTCGTTCCCAATCAATTTCGCAATGGACACGATCCCCGACATTCAGGCCAGGCGCGTCGACTTCGTGGCTTATCTCGCCGCCGAACTTGCCAACGTATACGACATTGCAAGTCCCGCCCGTCCATTTCATCGTTCCAGTGTCGTGTGGCTGCCCTCCAGAATTAGGGTAAAATGCGGTGCAGTCGAGGACGACGTATTTGCCGTCCGTGACCTTCACGACGGTGGCGTCCCACGACTTCAGGTAGCAGTCCCTAAGGTATAATGCGTCCATTTCCGTCCTCCTTCAGCCTCGCGTAAAGGCCATCTACGGTCCTTCTGGTCACATAATCATGGTGCCTGAAACCACCGCCAAAGGCTTTGGGGATGTGCAGCAGCTCGTGTATTATCGTCTTCGTCTTCTCTTCCT
>Ga0315278_10001954_pt1 | contig 18235 bp, 14 predicted proteins | sample YL17G06_0_MG_FD_203880 | JGI IMG/M metagenome (GOLD analysis project Ga0315278, IMG submission 203880) | Sediment microbial communities from Yellowstone Lake, YNP, Wyoming, USA - YL17G06_0 | ecosystem: Environmental > Aquatic > Freshwater > Lake > Sediment | place: USA: Wyoming | collected... | reverse complement strand
TGAACCGACGCCTTTACGCTCGAATGAGTTGTGGCGGCAGGTCACAACCCCGACTTCGTCAGGGTCAGGACCAGCCGCAAATTAACCAACTTGTGGGACAGCCTCGCCACATCTGCCGGAAACACAGCAAACGGAGCTTCTTTGATAGACCCAAAAAAGCGACCGGCCCGATGGCCGGTCGCTCTGATTTTCGGAATGCAGCGTGTACAGGCTTACTTGGCAGCGGTGCGATAGCGGCTGAAATTGTGCTTCGACAGCGCCTTCTTGAACCCCTTCTCCTGAGTGAGCCAGAATTCCCGCATCGCGCAGTCCGTAGCGCGATCGCACGGACAGGCATCACCCTCGGTGCAGAGATTAATATGCACCGGACCTTCGATCGTCTCGATGACATCGAGGAACGAGATATCCTTGGGCGCGTGATTGAGGCGATAACCGCCGGTCACGCCCTGGAACGACACCAGGATTCCGCCCCGGGTCAGGTCCTTGAGGATTTTCGCGAGGAATTCGCGGGGGATAGCCTCGGCAGCGGCTATAGTGTTGATTGATCCAAGTTTGCCTTTCGGCAGCGACGACAGATGTTTGACCGCTCTGAGTGCGTAGTCGGCCTTGCGTGATAACTGCATGTGTTTCTCCTTATTCCAGTTACAGCCGTACCTTTATGATGGCTGCGGGATTATTGTGGCAAAGTTGCCCCCCACTTCCACCATAAGGTACGCGACTATAACAAAAAAGATTGGCAAAGTCCACCAACTTTTTTGAAAAATATCTATCTTTCTCGCGATTTTCCGGCTGGCCAGTTACCCCCCGGCGTATAATCAGCCACCGGCTTGACTCTGGACTGCAAGAGCGCAAACAAATCTTGAAGCCCTTGTGTTACGGTTCGCCGAGAGAGTGAAGCCCCGCGGAAGCAAAACTGACCACCAATGCAAAGCGATTCGAGATGCTTCATCGGTCACAACGCAATATCTTTCAAGAAGTTATCTGAATTCCCCCGGGGCATTTGATGACCAGTCTTCACATTTCAACCAGGGATTGGACCTTGACGGCTTCAACGTACACGACATAGCTCACGACTATCTCCTCCTCAGGTTTGCCTGAAAGCCGCTCTCCTCAATATTCCCCGCCGGAATCTGCCGATAACTACTGCGATAGGGCGAAAGACCCCGTCGTTCAGGTACTTATGGCAGAAAAAGGACACATCCGATGCTCGACCGGATTCCGGCAGACAGGTACCCGACAGGGGCAACACCGCCACAACTGCCGAGGGTACACGCTTATCGAGCTTGTCCTGGTGCTGGTAATTGTCGGCGTGCTGGCATCGGTAGGGCTGAAATCGCTAAGCGCTGTCAACCAGACCACTCGGATCGAAGAGACCCGGCAGGAGATGGAGCGCATCGCCTGCGCTATCGTTGGAAATCCGTCACTGGTGTCGGGCGGTTCGCGGACCGATTTCGGATATGTCGGCGACATCGGCAGTCTCCCGCCCAACCTGGATGCCCTGGCTACCAATCCCGGCGGATACACCACCTGGGATGGCCCTTACCTGGTTGACGATTTCACTTCGGGCGGAGCCAACACTAAGTTCAAGTACGACGCGTGGGGTGCAGCTTACGCCTATTCGGCTGGCGTTGGTGTCACTTCGACTGGCGGCGGTCTGACGATGACAAAGCAACTGGCCGGTTCGGTCTCGGACCTGCTTCGCAATCAAGTCAAGGTTGTCGTAACTGATCTCGACCACACCCCGCCCGGACCTGTCTATTCGGATTCGATTCGATTCGTTCTGCGCGTACCAAACGGGTCCGGCAGTTACACCAACAAGAGCCGGACGCCGCGCGACGACGGTTTCGCGAGTTTTGATTCAATCCCCATCGGCATCCATGAACTGCGTTTGATCTACCTCCCTACCGCTGACACTCTGCTCAGACGAGTTATTGTGTGTCCGAATGGCGACAGTTACCTCGAGATGTCGCTGGCTGAAAACACCTGGTCAGGGAGTTAGCCCAGATGTACCTGAACAGACAAAGCGGTTTCAGCTTCATCGAACTGCTGGTTGTAATTGTCGTGATAGGCATTCTCGCGTCAGTGGCGATGCAGTCGATGACAGCCACGGTTGAGGACGTTCGCCGTATCCAGACCGAGCGCGAGATGGAAATGCTCGCCCGGGCGATTGTGGGTGATCCGTCGCTGATCCAGAATAGCGCGCGAAGTGATTTCGGGTATGTGGGTGATATAGGGGCCTTTCCGCCCAACCTTCAGGCTTTGTATCAGAACCCGGGCGGATATTCGACCTGGGACGGCCCATACGTAACTATTTCTTTTGCAACCGACAGCACTGGTTTCAAGACTGACGAATGGGGTTCGCCTTACGCTTATTCCGGCGGGGTGTCGATCAATTCTACCGGCAACGGAACCGCAATGACGAAGAAGATCGCCGATGCTACGTCGGACTACTTGTACAACCAGATCATCGGCAGTATCACGGATGCCTCCGGTGCAATCCCCGGTGCAACTTACGCCGACTCCATCAACGTGATTATCTCATTCCCAAACGGCGTCGGCGGCACAGGTAGCAAGACATATCATCCCAACACCGCTGGCGGATTCACCCTGGATTCGATTCCGGCAGGCGTACATTCACTGACAGTTGTTTTCACTCCCGAAAGTGATATTCTTCAGCGATATCTGACCGTTCTTCCACGACATCGAAGCCAGGTTTCGTACCGGTTGGCCTCCACGTTCTCTGGCGGCGGCTCGACTATGGTAGACACTCTCGTTCTCAGACCCAACGGCGCCGGTGCTCTCACCAACCTAACCCGATCGGGCTGCTCCTCCAACTATCAGTGCGTGCAAGAAACGGCTTCAGATGGAGATGCGACACGGGTTATCTGCGCCTCCGGGTCTTTCGCTACCGATGTCTACGCTTTGGACGATCCCGCTGTCGGGACGGGCACAATTCAAAGCGTGACAGTCTTCTGCCAGGCTCGTAGGACACAAACCCAAGGACAGGTACAACTGGTAGTGTACATGTCTGGCGCGGAGTACAAGGGCGCCACCCAGAATCTGACTACCGGCTACGCCACTTATAGCGAAACCTGGACAACCGATCCGAGTGGTGGTCAATGGACCTGGACAGATATCACAAACCTGCAGGCGGGTATCCGACTCAGCGGCCAGAACAGCACATTCCCAGCATACTGCACGCAGGTTTGGGTCGAAGTGGTTTACGAGAATTGAGGCGAAGCGGTGAACGGTCACTTCACAGAGGCATTCACACAAGACGGTAGCACAAAAGGCTTCACGCTCATCGAACTGGTGCTGGTAGTCGTTATCATCGGTATACTTGCGACCACGGCGCTTCGTACCGGAGGAGCGCTGTTCGAAAGGGCGAAAGTCGAAGAGACCAGACAGGAGATGGACGCCCTGGCGTTCGCCATCGTCGGCAACGCGGCCCTTGATAATAACGGAGCGCGCGCGGATTTCGGATATGTGGGTGATGTTGGCGCGCTGCCGCCGAACCTGGACGCCCTCTACGCCAATCCAGGAGCATACACGACATGGAAGGGACCGTACATCGGCAACCGATTCACACAGACATCGACCGATTTCAAGACTGATGCTTGGGGGACTACTTACGCATACGGGGGCATAGCAGTTACATCGACAGGATCAGGCGGCAATATCGTCCGGCAGATAGCCGGAAGTAGCGATGAGCTTCTCCGCAACAGCACTTCCGGGACCGTGACTGATGCCGACGGCACCCCGCCCGGTAACGTTTACCGTGACTCCGTGACCGTGCGGCTTCAGTATCCCAACGGAACCGGTTCAACTACGACGAAGAACATGCGTCCCGATGCCGGTGGTTACTTCACGTTTGATTCTATTCCAATCGGCAATCACCAGTTGACCGTTATTTACACTCCTGATAACGATACCCTCTATCGCATGGTGTCGATAACTTCCGGCTCCTCGACTTACTCAGAATACCGTCTGAATACGAATGTATGGTACGACGCTTCAGGCGGTGGCATCATACTGGTGCCGGATTCGGATTCGCTGGTAGCCGATTGTCACGGCTTTACGTTCTGGATTCTCAACACTTCCGGCGGGCCGGCCGATATCTCGTCAATTACTGTTACCTATCCCGGTCTGAGCGGCTATTCTCGCTATGTCAGATGGAATGGCGCAGTCGTTGTCGACGAAAACAATCCGGCCAAAGGCAGCGGCGAAGTTGCGGTTTTCAGTGCACAGCAGACAATCGGGGGCGGCGAGAGCGTAAGAATCACAATTGATGCCTTCAAATCCAATCCGGTCGGCGGCGCGGGTGTCGATGTTGAAAACACGACATTCACTATCCTGCTGTCCGACGGCACAACGTTTGATGTAACAACCGGGGCGTGTCCATGATCAGGAATTTGAACAGCTCCCGGGGCTTCACGCTGATCGAACTGGTCATCGTGATCCTGATCATAGGCGTGATCGGGACAGTCGCAACACTGCGCATGGGCGAGTCTATTGAAACGGCTCGTTACGAGCAAACCAAACAGGAGTTAGACCAACTGGCGACAGCCATTGCCGGCAATCCGAGAATCTATTCCAACGGAGCAGGCAGCGATTTCGGCTTTGTCGGCGACAACGGCGCGTTACCGACAACGCTTGATGAACTGGTACAGAATCCGGGGGGCTGGATCACCTGGAATGGACCGTATGTCGAATCTGGTCCGAGTGGGGATGACTTCAAGAAGGACGCCTGGTCCGGCAACTACGCATACACCGACACGCTCCTTCGCTCGACCGGGTCGGGTGCAAATATCGACAAGCTGATAGCGGCTTCATCAGCAGCGCTTTTGTCGAACGTGGTATCGGGCTACGTTGTCGACGCCGACATGGAACCACCGACTACCAGCTTTGTTGACTCTGTGACCATCGTGCTGACTTACCCCAACGGTTCCGGCGGATTTGCCCAGCCTGCAATTCATCCCGACACTCATGGTCGATTCAGTTACACCAATGTTCCTGTCGGGAATCATTCCCTGAGGGTAGTTCACGAACCAACCAGCGACACGATGGCTTATTCGGTAACAGTCTACCCGGAGCGGAACATCTCACTCGACATTGTCTTCCCTGCCGATCTCTGGTAGGTGGCCTTTTGGAGGACAGAACCCCCGCCGCTTCGGCGCGTGGTTCTGCCATTCGAACGTGGTGTCAGCCGACGCTGGCTGACACCTTTAACTGCAAGGCTGTCAGGCAGAGTCGCCTGACAGCACTAAGTCCGCAGGGATATCTTTGGTAGAAGTTAGCTTTCGCGAAGCGCCATGTCGATGCCGCGTTTTCTTAACTGAGCGAAGAACAGCGAGGGTTTGACCGCAACCTCCTGCGGTTTGACACCCCGAGCCGTGATCTGACCGGACGCCGCCAGGTGGGCAATAATAGCCGCCGGAAAAGCGGTGCACCGCATCATCGCGGTCAAACTGGTTCCCGAAGCCTGACGATCGACGATTTCATACGTGAGAGTGGTCGACTTGCCGGCCTTCTCCCCTTCGACTATCACGCGGACCAGAACCAGGTCGAGGTCGCTAAGAGAAAGACACCGACTCAGCACTTCGCGAAATACGGCGCGCGGTTCGATTGCCTGACCGTCGATTTGAACCTGTCTGCGTGACGCCAGCCCGATCTCCAGCATGGCCTTGAACAGCGCACAGTGACCAGGGTAGCGAATCGTTTTATAGTCAAGGAAGTCGATCTGTCCCTCATAGGTATCCGGCAGCGTGGAAGAACCGCCCGACGTGTAAAACGCCTCAAGTTCGCCGATACCGTCGAAAGCAAGTTTCTCAAGAGCGGTCATCGGGTTGACGGTTTTCTGTCTTCCCCCTTCCAGAATGACACACGGCTCCCAGTACTCGTTAAGCAACCCCTCTACCGAGAAAACGATCTGATAGTTCAGCGGCAAACGAGGCGACTGGGGCAATCCGCCGACTCGAATCTTCGCGGCAGTTACTTTATCGAGACGCTCGACACCATCGGCCACCATCAATGACACCATGCCGGGAGCGAGTCCGCAATCCGGGATGACAATTACTCCGGCCGCCTCAGCATCCGCGGACATGGCAAGCTGCGCCCGGACTACGTCGTTGTTTCCGCCGAGATCGACAAGATGACAGCCGGCCTGGATCGCTGCGCGGGTGAGACCTTCATTGTGCTGATAAGTGGTGCAGGCCAAAGCCGCGTCATAACCACGTAATGCCGCAGCCGCCTGCGCTTCATCGGAAGCATCCAGTCGGGCGGCTTCGGCCTTCCCGCCGGAGAAACGCCGACTCACTTCCTGTGCGCGCGCAAGATCGATATCAAAGACAGCCAGTTTATCAATACCTTCGAGCTTTGCCAGATCATGCAGAGCGGCCTGACCCATGAGGCCGGCGCCGATAATTGCCATGTTCATAACTGTATAACTCCGAATCCTGTTTGTCAGTCTATGTGCCAGGCCAAATAGCACAGCGTGAGACGAAAAATCAACTAAGACAATAACGTTGGAATTGATCCGACCGCTACAAGAGATGATTGAACTTCCTCAACCCCCACTCGAGGGCAAGGGCACCGATGAAAACCAGCAGCAGCCAGAGCTTCCCCCATAGAACAATCTCGCGCTCAACCGTTTCCGAAACGGGCGCAAGATTGACAGTTCGTTGAGAGGTAAAATCGGCAAAAGTGTGATACTCTCCGCCGGTGGCGTCAGCCAGAGCCACCAGAGTTGCCGGGTTACCGCGCTGATCTACTTCCTCTACGGAGAATGATTCGACCAAAACCCTGCCTCGGTTGGTCTTCAGCAGTTGTTGCTCGCGCGATAGGGTTGCTTCGAAGGTGTACTCTCCGGGGGGCACGTTGGCAAACTCCGCCCGCAGGCTCCCCTCGCCTGATTCAAGCAGATCGGTTTCGAGAGTATCTTTCCCCGAAATGTTAGCCAGCGTGACAGACCCATATACACCGGAGATTGGGCGAAACCCGGGATCGAAAGCGAAACCCTCAAAGCGGATCGGTTCCCCCCGGCGATAAATCGGCTGGTCGGGCGCCACGCGAACCGGGTCGAAATCATCCTGCACGGTCAGCCAGGTGACGGCTCCGTCAATCAGCCGCGCGTAGGGAACCTGATCAGCGCCATAGCTGAGCGTTTCAAAACCCCATTTCCACAGCGGCGTCGCCGCGAGAGCCAGAACTTTTCCCGGGCCGAGTCGGCGATACCCCAAAACGGGGAGCCGAGTATCGAGATCGTTCCCGCCCGAGGCAAAAGCCAGCACCACCGCTCCTGCGGCCACCTGATCACATACGGCGAGCATCTGGAACGGGGGCAGTCCGGCCCACGTCTCGCGAATAGCGCTCCGGCTGTCGGCCAGCCGCACAGCCGGATGAAACAACTCGCCTTCGGCAGGCAGGCCGTGGAACTGCGCAAAAACGATATCAGGACGCTGTGACGGATAGAACGGCAGCAGTTCCGACGCTCGGGGATAACTGCCTCGTCCATATCTTGAGCCGAGAATCACCCACAGCCCCCCGCCTCGCTCGGCGAGGTATGATTTCAGAAGTCCGTGGAGACTCTCCAGGCGCGATAGCTCCGGATCGTAAAGGATCACGAGATCGTAGCGATTTAGTTCCGTCTGCTGATCGGGAAACCGCCCGGCCAGATTCCCCGCTTGACGGCCCAGCACCAGCAATGTCACCTCATAGCGATCACTCTGATGAAGATGCCGATTGAGGAAGCCGATCTCGTAGTCCGGGCTTTCGCAGGCGAGCAGGACGTTCACCCGGCTCTTGAGCACCTTGACGCTGACGGTTCGCGAATTGTTGCTGGTATCGGGTTCGTCTTCGAGGGGAGCGATTCTTATGTTAAGGAGCGTTTGCCCGGAGCGGTTCGGCGTAAACCGAAGAGCGATCTCAGCCAGACCGGACGCTTGTTCGATTTCCAGCGGGCTCTCTGCGGCCACCCGACCGGAATCGAGCAACTGAACGTGCACCTGACGATCGGAAACGCCGTCCCAGCGGAGCTTCGCCTTCAACCCACTTGGCTGGCCGACAAACATTACCGTATTGTAGTCCACGCCCGTGATGCCGATATCAGCAATCCCGGTGTCAGCCGCCATACCGACTGTCGCAATCGGAGTCCTCAGAGAGGGCATGACTTCACTCGGAACCGGGCCGCTGTTACTGTTGCCGTCAGACAAAACCAGCCAGCCATCAGCCGGCTGCGCCAGTTGTCGGCGGTCCAGTTCGCGCAAAACCATCCCAAGCGCGGTCGAGTTGGTGTCAACCGCGTCCGGTCGTTCGCCCAAATCGGCGCCGAAATAGTAGGTGGTGACGTCGCAGGCGGAAAACAATTGTTTCGCCAGATCACCGGAGAGCAGCGAATCCACTCGCGCCAGACGAGAGCGGCCGTGTTCGATTCGGTTCATGCTGGCCGAGCGGTCCATCAAGACGCTCAATCTCGGCGGTCGTTCGTGTCTGCGACTGTAACTGATTGTCGGTTCCAGCAGGGCGAGCATCAATGCCAGCACCGCCACCACCCTGAGCACGCCAAGCGTAACGCGAAGCCAGCGAGGCAGCGGCGGATTGGTCTGCCAATACAACCAAACGGCCAGGCCAAGCAAAGCCAGCAGTCCCAGGACTATCCAAACCGGCTGACCGGACAGGAATTCAACGGAAATGTGCTGTAAGCCAAACATGTTGTTTCAATTATACACCGGAGACGCCCATCCGTCCGCGCTTGTTGAAAGAGCCCAGATGTGGTGTCAGCCGACTCTGGCTGACACCTGTGACTGCAAGGCTGCCAGGCAGAGTCGCCTGACAGCACGTTGTCCGACGGGCTTTTCTAACAAATCCGTCGATACGAAGGCTGTTACCCGTGAGTTCAATGAGGATGATAATACCGCGAGGCATCAAGACGCCCGCGCCACGGCGAAACGGACTATGTTGACCAGCGAGTCGTAGTAGACCGACTGCCCGATACTGACAATCGACTCCAGGGCCTGCTCGCTCAGTTCCGATGCCCGTCGCGAAGCATAGTCCAGACCTCCGGATTCTTCAACGTAAGTGTGAATCCGGCCAAAAGACTCTTCGTGGTTTCCTTCCTTCAGAACACCAATGATCTCGCGGCGGGAGGCCTCATTTGCTTTCTTCAGCGTGTAAATCAGCGGGAGCGTAACATGACCGTTCATCACGTCGATCCCCGGTTCTTTGCCGGTGATTTTGGGATCGCCGATGAAATCGAGAAGGTCGTCGGCGATTTGAAAAGCGGTTCCTATCTCCTCCCCGAACCGGGCATAGCGCCGGCGCTCCTGATTGTCCCGACGCGCCAGAATCGGGCCGGTCTCGCATGACACGGAGAACAACGACGCGGTCTTGTCGGCGATGATCTCAAAGTACTCTTCTTCGGACAGCAAGTAGTTGCGGGTTTCTTCAATCTGCCGCAACTCGCCGACTGATAGGCGTTCGGTCGCCCGCGAAATTGCGTCGATTAACTCTATCGAACCGATGTCAACCATGACGCGAAACGCTTTGGCGAAAATGTAGTCACCCATCAAGACCGAAATCAGGTTCTTCCACTTGTGATTGACCGTCTCCTGACCTCGGCGCATCTCCGATTCATCGACTACATCGTCATGAAGCAGGGTGGCAGTATGAATCAGTTCGATAGCAAGCGAAGCATCAATGGTTCGATCCGAGTAGTAGTCTGCGGCACGCGTTGACAGAAAGAGGAAGGCAGGGCGGATTCGCTTGCCGCGAGACTTCAGCAAATGTCGCGCGATGGATGAAATGAGCGGTGAGTCACCCCGGAGATAGTCGTGAAGGCGGGCATCAAAAGCCTCCAGATCGGTCCGGACCGGTTCGGTGTATTCGCTCAAACGATCGGTATCAAGCCTGCTCATAATTGCACGTTTCTCCGGACCTCACAACTGCTAATAACGCCTCGACGGCGACCGCCTGTCAAACGATTTGATTCCCAGGTCATGCGCCGCTTACGACTCGCTCTTTGAGGCTAGATCGCGCCACAGGAAACCCCGCAAGGCGTTGCGATACAAGTCGCTGTCGAGCGAGAGCAGGTCGTTGTGATACCCCGCGAGATCGATAAACTGCTTCTTGGACCGTGCGGCTTCATACAGAGCCTTTCCCATAGCATACGGGATCATTTCATCGGTCAGTGAATGGGCCACCATGACCGGACATGACACCCGGCTGATCTTGGACAGGCTGTCGAAAGAGAACCTCGATACGAAGCGAATCGGCACGAAGGGATAGAGCTTGCGACCCATGTCAGCGGCCGAAGTAAAAGTCGACTCCAGAATCACTCCGGCGCAATTCACGCGTGTGGCCAGATCGACCGCCACCGCTCCTCCAAGAGAACGGCCAAATATGAAGATGTTGTTCGGTGCGACCTGCTTGACGGCCACAAGCCAATGCCAGACCGCCTGAGCATCTTCGTAGACGTTCTGCTCCGATGGCCGCCCGTCGGAGCGGCCATACCCCCGGTAGTCGAACGCGAGCACATTGGCCCCGAGTTCGAGGAATAAACGAACCGTCTCCAGGCCATAGGAGATATTGCCGGCGTTTTCATGGCAGTATAATACGGTGGGGATGGAATCACCAGACACGCTGGCAGGGAAGTACCAGGCGTTGAGGTTCTCGTTCGGCGCGACTGGGATCATCACGTCCACGTAGTCAAGGCCGACATGATCCGGTGTCGTAATCAGGGCACGATCGGGAAAGAAGACCAGACGGCTCTGTCCGAAATAGATCAGGACAACAAACGCCAGGTAAACCAGCACGACCGTCAGTAGGATTGCCGTTACCATCTTGCGAAGCTTCATCTTTAGGAATACACGGCGTCTACACTGAGCGGCGTCTTATTCCCATTCGATAGTCGCCGGAGGCTTGGACGAGATGTCGTAAGTCACCCGGTTGACCCCTTTGACCTTGCGGATAATCTCGTTTGAGATCTCCGCCAGAATATCGGGATCGATCCGGGCCCAGTCGGCAGTCATGCCATCGACCGACGTCACGGCGCGCAACGCCACTACGTTTTCATAAGTTCGTTCGTCACCCATTACACCCACCGCCCGGACAGGCAGGAGCACCGCGAAGGCCTGCCAGATATCGTCATAGATACTGTGTTTGTGCAGGCCGCCGATGAAGATCGCATCCACTTCTCGCAGAAGATCGCACCGTTCACGCGTGACCTCGCCCAGAATGCGGACCGCCAGCCCCGGTCCGGGGAACGGGTGCCGCCCGATGAACTTCGGCGGCAGACCGAGTGCCCGCCCCAACTCGCGCACCTCGTCCTTGAACAGCTCTCTCAAAGGCTCGACCAGCTTGAGGCTCATCTTATCCTTGAGACCACCAACATTGTGATGCGACTTGATCGTTGCTGACGGGCCCTTGAATGACGTGGATTCGATAACGTCGGGATAGAGTGTCCCCTGAGCGAGAAACTCAATGTCGCCGATTCTTCGCGCTTCCGCCTCGAAGACATCGATGAACGCAGCGCCAATGATTTTACGCTTCTGCTCGGGGTCTTCGACACCGGCAAGTCGGCCAAGAAACAAGTCCGAGGCGTCGACCGGGTGAAGGTTGATACCGAGCGTGCTAAGGGTGGCGGTGACATCTTCAAACTCGTTTTTCCGCAGCACGCCGTTATTGACAAACACGCCGTGCAGGCGTTTGCCGATGGCGCGGTCCAGCAGAACTGCCGCCACCGATGAATCCACTCCGCCGGACAGACCCAGAATAACCTGCTTCTCGCCCACCTGTTGCCGTATGTTCTCCACGGTTTCTTCGATGAACGATGTGGTCGTCCAGTCTCCTTTGACACCGCAGATATCAAACAAGAAGTTGTGGATTATCTGGGCGCCTTCAACCGTGTGATGGACTTCGGGATGAAACTGCACACCGTACAGTCGGGCGTTCTCGTCGGCGATAGCGGCGGTGGCCATCGAATCGGTACGCCCGATGATGCGAAAGCCCCGGGGCATTTCGACAATCGAATCACCATGCGACATCCAGACCTGGCTGCGCGCGGCTACTCCTTTGAGGAGGCGTCCACCGTCGGCCGGTTCAAACATCGAACGGCCATACTCGCGGTGTTCCGATCTAACCAGCCGACCGCCGAACAGATCGGCGATTAACTGCATCCCGTAACAGACACCCAGCACCGGCGCCGTGCCATCGAAGAACGAGCGCTCGAGGCGAGGAGAGCCGGGGTCTTTCAATGATGCCGGTCCGCCCGAGAGAATGTAACCGGCCACGTTCCGCTCGGAATAGCGCGTGAGATCGGCGTTCCAAGGCAGGAGTTCGCAGTAAACGTGCGCCTCCCTCACGCGGCGGGCGATCAACTGCGTGTACTGGGAGCCGAAATCGAGAATCAGTATGGTCTCGTGAGTTTGTTTCATGGGTGCGTCTCGGATAATTGCAGACCGGCGATGACGGTGTCATGGGCGAAAGCAGGGTCGGTCCGGGGCTTCTCTTCGAGATAGTGCAAGCCGCGGGATTCCTGTCGGGATAGTGCAGAGCGGATGATCAGCTCAGCAACCGTGGCGATACTCCTTAGTTCTACAACGTCATTGGTGGCCGGAGTAGCAAAATAATATTCCTCGACCGCCTGCTTGATTCGGCTGACCCGTTCTAGCGCGAGCGCGAGACGCTCACTGGTTCGCACAATTCCAACGAAATCGGACATAATTCGATTCAACTCGTGGCGATCATGCGCGATCAGAATCTTCTCGCGCGGCATCTTCAGTGACGAAGCGAGCGGGTTGTCAATCGGCACTGAGTCCGGAAGACAGTGCTGCCGGAAATACTCACACGATTTCCTGGAAGCGTGGTCCGACATGACCACCGCTTCGAGAAGGGAATTAGACGCCAGGCGGTTGGCGCCGTGCATGCCGGTCATGGCAACTTCACCGGCGACAAACAGGCCGGGCAGCGATGTCTCTCCATTGATGTCACACACGACCCCGCCACAACTATAGTGGGCTGATGGCACTACCGGCACGGGACGCTTGGTAATGTCAAATCCGTACTTCAAACATTCCTGGTAGATGTTCGGGAACCGCTCCTTAACAAACTCTGCGGGACGATGACTGATATCAAGCAACACGTACTCTTCGCCTGTCTCCTTCAGTTCCAGGTCGATTGCCCGCGCCACCACGTCGCGCGGCGCGAGGTCCTTCAACTCGTGGGCGTTTTCCATGAAGTAGCGGCCGTCGACGGCCCGCAATCGTCCGCCTTCGCCACGCACGGCTTCGGAAATCAGGAACGGCCAGCGCCCCGGAGAATAGAGTGTAGTTGGATGAAATTGAATGAACTCAAGATTGGCCACTGACACGCCCGCGCGCCAGGCGCAGGCGACACCATCGCCGGTGGCGATCTTCGGATTCGACGTGTGAAAGTAAACCATGCCCAGGCCGCCGGTGGCCAGCATGGTCACCGGAGCATAGAAGACATCGAACGAGCGCTTATCTTCATAGTAAACATACGCTCCGGCGCAGACTTTCCGCCCGGCGTTGTTGTAGGTCACGAGATCGAGCACCATGTGGTCGCGGAAAACCTCAATGTTGTCCTTCAGATGCCGACAGGCGGCCAGCAGAGCACGTTCGATCTCCCGCCCCGTGAGATCGGCGGCTCTGACCACTCTATTCCGGGAATGTCCTCCCTCGCGACCGAGATCAAACTGTCCGTCGATCTTGGTGAATTGCACGCCGTAACGAATGAGTTCCTCAATAGCTTCTGGTCCGGCTTCCACGATCCTCTCAACTACGTCCTGATGGCACAATCCACATCCAACGCGCATGGTGTCATCGATATGCGACTCCAGCGAATCGGTATTCGCCATGACTGCGGCGATGCCGCCCTGAGCGCGGTTGGTACTGGTGACATCCTCGGCTTTCTTGGTGACAATGGCGATCCTGGCGCGCGGTTCGTGCTCGACAACCTTCAGCGCATAGAACAGCCCGGCAATGCCGCTGCCTACGACCAGAAAATCAAAACGCCGATCCATCAGCTTCCCTTCGTCGCCAGACCCAGTCGACTGATAATCTCAGCCAGCAACTTCTCTTCGCCTGGGTCAAGATCGATAGCCAGATCAAGATAGTAGAATTCCCGACCGAAATCAAAATCTCCGATTTTCACCCAGTCCTTGAACGTGGTCAGCACCAGATCGGAGTCGTAATGGTCGGCCTGGCGCTTGATCTCTTCCAGCAACGGCCGATCGTACCGCTGATGATCGGACAGTTCCAGAGCGTAGTCAAGATCGGCCGAAAGCGCCGACACTTGTCGCTCGAGCGCGCGGAAATTGCCCACCCCGGCAAACAGGAAGACTGATTTGTCGTCCAGGTACTTGACGGACAACTGGCGATCACGCCCGAAGATATTCTTCGAATGAAAGGACGCGTGGTACAGACTGGCATCCGGACTAAGCCTGCGAAGTTCGCGCTTGATCGCGTTAATGTCTACCGCCAGCCTGGCACGTGTGACAATGATTATGTCGGCCCGGGCCAAAGCCGTCAGCGGTTCGCGGAGCATACCGTATGGGAACGGCTTAAGCCGACGACGTCCCAGGGCGGCATCAAAGGCGACCAGATCGATATCCCGAGCCAGTTGAAGATGCTGGAAACCGTCATCGATGATAATAACATCAACTTCTCCACTGTCAGCCAGTCGGCGGGCCGCTTCGACCTTGCGTCGGTGAATGGAGAAATGCGCTTCCGGCAGCTTGTGCGCCAGCAGCATGACCTCATCGCCGGTCTGGGTCACGGCCATCTCCTGCATCTTGTAACCGGGAGCCAGGAAAGGAGTCTGATCGCTCCGCCCGTAACCGGAGGACACGATACCGACCCGAATACCCTCAGCTATCAGGTCTTTCGCCAGACAGGCTACCAGCGGCGTCTTGCCTGAGCCGCCGACGGTGATATTACCCACCGACACTACCGGCACTGACACTTTGACCGGCTCCCCGGACATCGACTGTCGTAATCGTAGGACCACTCGATAAACCAGCGAAATCAGCCAGAGCAGGAACGCCGGAAGGTCCCAGAGAGTATACGGCTCGCGCCGGATGATCTTCTTCCAGATTCGTTCAAACATCGGTCAATCGTTTCAGAATGTACCCGCCGGCCAGCGCGGTCGCCGAGCGCGCCAGATCATCGTCGTCTTTCACGGCGAATTTCGCCCGACCCTCAATCACACGAGATGTCAGATCTGTCATTTCATCGGTGCTTCGCACCATGACGCCGTAGTTCTTGCTGACTACGTACTCCGCCGCCTCAGATACGTTTTCGATTGACGGCCCGAACACCACCGGAGTCCGCGCCCAGACCGGCTCCAGAATGTTGTGACCGCCGATATTCACCAGGGTGCCGCCCACAAACGCCAGATCAGCCGCCAGGTAAAGATCGTTCAAAAGACCCATCCGGTCAACGAGAGTAACGGCTTCACATTCGCGTCCGTCGCCGTACAGACAATATGGTGTGCGCCGCTCTTCCAGCAAACGCCGGACTTCATCGAGTCGTTCCAGATGTCGCGGAGCCAATACGAGACGAAGATGCGGGTGTTTGTTTCTAAGATTGTCATACGTTTCAAGCAGAAGAGTCTCTTCCCCGGGGCGCGTCGAACCGGCTACGAAAAGAAAGTGCTCCGCCCCCACGCCGACCTCGCTCCTGATCTCATCCACCCACTCCTTGGACTTGAGCGCCGGAGGGGCATCAAACTTCATGTCACCGGCAACGACGGTTCGCTCCACCGGCAACCCGAACGACAGAAAACGATCGCGATCGGCCTCCGATTTGAAAAAGAAGCGCTCGTAACTTGAGAGCAGTCGCCGCAATGTACCCGCCATGTAACGATACTTTCGCTGCGAGCATTCGGTCATCCGGCCGTTGACCAGGATGATCGGCACCCCTCGCTTCGATAGCTCCCGAATCAGATTGGGCCAGATTTCAGTTTCGGCCACGACCATGAGGCGCGGCCGCAATCGATTCAGGGAGGTGCCCATCACCGGGGCTACGTCGAGTGGAAAACACGAGATCGACACTCGCCTCGGCAGCAGCGAGCGCGCCATCTCCACGCCGGTTCGAGTGACTGCGGTCACGTGGATTCGAAGCTGCGGTTGGGCTTTCAAGAGGAAGGCAATCAGATTGCCAAGCACTCTGACTTCGCCCACCGAGGCGGCGTGCATCCAAAGGTCGACCGGCTGGCTCGGCAGGTCCAATCCGAGACGACCGCGCCACATGTCCTGTCCTCGCGCCGCCTGATACCTCGCCCAGGGGTAGATAATGATGTAAATCAGTCGGGTCAGCGCCATATAGAGAAAGATCACAGGTATTCCCCTATCGCCTCGGCAGTGCGCGCCGACGCACCCATACCTCCAAGCAACGACGGCACACGCGCGAGTGAACGAGTCACCGATAACAGATACTCGACGTTCTGCAGATATTTCTCCGTCTCATCAACCATGCGAACTGAGTTTGCCTCGTTCTGAATGAGTTCCGGCACCACCTTTTCGTCGAGCACCAGGTTGACCAGCGCGATCTTATCCAGCTTTACGAGATTCCGGGCAATAAGATAGGTCATCATTCCGGTCCGGTAAACTACAACCATGGGCCGACCGATTATGCCGGCTTCGAGGGTGGCCGTGCCCGACGCCGTCAGTACGAGGTCGGATTCGTACATCACACGTCGGGGATCATCATAAATTACTTTGACGCCGCTCGAAACATAGTTTCTACAGATTGAATCATAATCGTAAGTCCCGCTCATCGCGGCTACTACCGCACTCACGCCGTGAGTCCGATGCAACACTCTGGCAGCATCAAGCATCGGCGGCAACATCCGCTCGACCTCCTGTGGTCGCGATCCCGGCAGCAAGGCGATTTGATTTCTTCCGGGCGCCGATGAACCAACGTATTCCTTTGGAATATCTTCCAGCAGGTAATGACCAACGAACTTACAGGCGATACCATGCTCTCGATAGAACGCCTCTTCAAAAGGCAGGATAACCAGCATCCGGTCGACACAGTCACGAATGAGCCTGACTCGCCCTTTCCCCCACGCCCAGACCTGCGGCGAAATGTAGTAGATGATCGGGATGCCGAGTGGCCGAATGGCTCTCGCAAGACGGAGGTTGAAGCCGGGATAGTCGACCAGCAGTATCGCCTTGGGGCGACGCCGTTTGATTTCGTCCACACAATTGTGAAACAACTTCCTGAAGAACAAGTATTTCTGCGCCACTTCCCAGAATCCGAGCACCGCCAGAGCGGACGGTTCCGCCAATTGCTTCTGGCCAAGTTGTTTCAGGCGTGGACCACCCAGACCGGAGATTCTCAGACCGGGTTTCGTTTGCCGCAGACAAGACACCACACGGCTGACAGCGTTGTCGCCCGAGGGGTCCCCGGCGGAAATGAATAACAGCGGGTTATCCATTCAGCAGGACTGCTCCTGCAACATCTTTTCAATAGATTCGAGACCAATCCGTTTGACTTCAAGCGCCACACGCAGCGCCTCGGTGGCCTCGTCAATTGTCACTGCTACTGGCCGATCATGTATAACCGCGTCGAGAAAAGAGGCCAACTCCGCGCCCAGCATATCCTCGCCTGTGTCGGACTTCTTCGTGTAGATGATGTCTTGCCCGGACTTTCCCAGCGGGATTCTCATGCCTCCGGCTTTGTCATCGGCTCCGGCCAATCGGTAAATATCCGCCTGTTTCTGCGCCAGATCGAGCGAGAAATAGCCGGACTTCTGGAAAATACGGAGCTTGCGCATCTGGTGGAGCGATATACGCGAGGCGGTCAGATTGGCGACCGCGCCGTTTTCGAACGTCAGTCTGGCATTGGCGATATCGGCTTCATCCGATACCACCGCCACCGCCGACGCCTGAATATTGGCCACTTTCGCCCGGGTGAACATGAGCGCAAGATCAATATCATGAATCATCAGATCGAGCACGACGGCCACATCGGTGCCGCGCGGATCAAACGCCGCCAGCCGGTGGGCTTCGATAAACGACGGCCGTACATTCAACTCGGCCAACGCCCGCACGGCCGGATTGAACCGCTCGATTTGGCCGACCGTGACTTTGACTCCGCGGGCTGCAGCCAGGCTATTCAGCCTGGACGCTTCATCGAGAGATGGAGTGATCGGTTTCTCGATCAGACAGTGGACACCGTGATCGATCAGTAGCGAGGCTACCTCGAAATGCGCGCTG